>ERZ791734.86-NODE-86-length-155335-cov-9.428278_pt1 | contig 155335 bp, 137 predicted proteins | sample MGYA00509953_ERZ791734 | MGnify/ENA primary metagenome ERZ791734 (study PRJEB30046, sample SAMN00792038) | human gut metagenome | study: EMG produced TPA metagenomics assembly of the A metagenome-wide association study of gut microbiota in type 2...
TCTAACATGCCTATTTTTCTTATTTTCCACAATACTGCATCAGAACTACCGACTCCACATGCCCGGTTCCTGGGAATTGGTCAATGGCAACAACTCTTTCCATGCGATATCCCTGTTCGATCATGATATCGAGATCTCTGGCAAGGCTGGTTGGCTTACAGCTGATATATACGATTCTGTCTACCTGATAATCTATGATGTGCTGCAATGCCTTAGGGTGGATTCCATCACGCGGCGGATCAAGTACTATGAAATCTGGTTTTTCTTTGATATCACCAATGACTTTTAATACGTCACCTGCTATGAATTCACAGTTGTTCAGGTTATTGAGCTTGGCATTTTCTCTGGCTGCCTTTACTGCCTCTTCAACGATTTCCACACCGATGACCCTACCTGCCACAGGAGCAAGCAACTGAGCAATCGTTCCTGTTCCACTGTACAGGTCAAAGACTGTCTTATCATTCCTGCCATCGTCAGAGATATCTCCCAGGAATTCTCTTGCCGTCTCGTAGAGAACTTCTGCCCCCAGGCTGTTTGTCTGGAAGAAGGAGAACTGTGATATCTTAAACTTTAATCCAAGAAGCTCTTCATAGAAGTAATCCTGTCCGTATAGTAATACGGTCTCATCACTCTGTACAACATCAGCTACAGAATCATTTTTTGTATGAAGAACGCCTGTTATTTTACCTTGTAATGGCAATGCAAGAAGCGCATCCACATATGGCTGCAGATCCTGTTCTTCCTGAGTTGTAGTAATCAAGGCAATGAGGATTTCGCCTGTCTTCTGTGCCTTACGCACCAGTAAATGACGAAGATATCCTTCATGTCTCATTCTATGATAATATGAAGTACCTTTTTGTGTGAAGTAATCTAATGTGGTGTTTAATATCTTACGATAATCCTCATCCACCAGCTGACACTCTCTGACAGATACAATATCATAGAAGCTTCCTCTCTTGTGCATGCCCAATGATAATGGTCCGTCCTTGACCTCATCTCCAAAGGAAAATTCCATTTTGTTACGATATGCACTCTGTACCGGGCTGCCCTTGATTCCTTCAAAGATGTGATTAACATATTCATCTGTCAGCTCTGCTTCTCCATCAAGAAGTGCCTGTTTTGCAAAAACGGGTGTCAGAAGCTTTCTGACCTGCCCTTTCTTTAACTCTAGCTGTTTATCATAAGGTAAGGTCTGGTATGCACAACCGCCACATACACCAAAATGAGGACAGACACTTGGAATTTCATAAGGTGCATTTTCCAGAACATCCAATAAACGTCCTTCTGCTTTACCCTTTCGTTTTTTGGTTATCATGAAAGATATTTTCTGTCCAGGAAGAACATTTTTAACTACTACCTTTTCATCTTCGAAGCTCAATACTCCTTTATTAGGGAAATCAAGTCGTTCCACATATCCTTCACATATCTGTCCTTTTTTCATTCTGATACCTGTACCTTTCTGTATGTCTTACTTCCATTTACCTAAAAATGCGGATAAGCAGCACTTCGCGATCTCGTTCGCTCAGTCGCGTTGCCATTCCTCATCTATTTACTTAAAACGTGAATAAGCAGCACTTCGCGATCTTCGTTTGCTCAGTCGCGTTGCCATTCCTCATCTATTTACCTAAAACGTGAATAAGCAGCACTTCGCGATCTTCGTTCGCTCAGTCGCGTTGCTCGCCATAGTCATAGAGATAAATTCTCATACAAGTATGAAATTTATCTCTAAGCCCATGGCTCTGCTTATTCACGCAAAAAGAGGATGCCTGTTGCAGCATCCCCCTATATCTTCTGCATAATCTTATTCTGGCTTCTTCTCTTCCTTCTCAGGCTCTTCGTCCTCGTCATCAAAGAAATCATCTTCCAGATCATCATCAAAATCGTCATCGAAATCATCCATGTAATCTGGTGTCAGATAACGGTATACTGCATATGCGATACCGGCAATTACTGCAATGCCGCCCACAATAGCGAGTACCCATACCCATACATTAGACTTCTTCTCTTCCTCTTTCTTCTTTAAACAACATGTTCTGCCTAATAAATTCTTCTCCTGAAGAAATTCTACTACATCATCCCAGCTCTTCATGTTTACCCCTTCTTTCTTTATCATTTCATACAATAACATTATCGTCAGTTGATATCAATATGATAACACTTTTTTGCCTGGTTTACTACTCTTTTCTGGAAATTAACAGAAAGTTACTATATTTTTTGCAATTTTGCAAACGCAGCGTACATGATTTTCTGGCCTGCTCCATCGAAAGCAACTGTTATTTTATAATCCCTGACATCATTTTCAACTTTCTGCACTGTTCCATCACCATATTTTATATGGCGTACTCTGTCTCCAACTCCATAGGAAAGTCCTCCCTGTGTTGTCGGCATGCCCTTGGTAAGTCCATCCAGGGATTTTGCTATATAGGGTTTATTAGCCGCAGGCGTTTCTTTTTTCTTAATCACTGCCTTAGGTCTGGATACTAATATAGATGCGATATCCTTTGGCTGCTGCTGTTTCATAACAGGTGTTTTGTTAGAAGGAACTGTTGCCGTTTTGACAGTTGCTTTCGCTGTCGGCATTTCCCAGTTATTTCTCTTCACTGCCTGTTCTGCCGCTTCCCAGTTATTCCTTGGCTTATCAAACACATCATCTGACAGAACCGGCTTCTGATATACGGTATTGAATCCACTTCCTGCAAATGGTTTAGTCTTAAAATGGCTGCGTTCTCTGGAATCCTCCTCATAATCATCATAGCCCCACTTCTTAGGCACTGGTAATTTATTGTCCATCAGATTCTCCGGAATCTCTTTTATGAAACGGCTGATTGGATTATACTGTGTTTCGCCGCGCAGCATACGCTGTTTTGCATAAGTAATCGTAAGATCATCCTTGGCTCTTGTGATGCCTACATAAGCCAGTCGGCGTTCCTCTTCTATCTCTGTGGGATCATCTGATGTGATTGTCATATAGCTTGGAAATACGCCATCTTCCATACCGGCAAGATATACCTGGGAAAATTCCAGACCTTTAGCACTATGCAACGTCATTAACAACACTTTATTATCGTCTTTATCCACTCCATCAATATCAGCTACCAGCGCCACTTCTTCCAGGAAAGCTGACAGAGATGCTTCCTCTCCCAGTTCCTCGCGCTCCTGTTCAAAGCTGACTACCTTGGAAATCAATTCATCAATATTCTGCAGACGGTCTTCTGCGTCATCATCATCTGATTCTTCCAGCTCTTTTGTATACTGCGTCGTTTCAATCACGTCTGTTATTAAATCTTCCAAAGTACCATGCTGCAGCTTTGTGCGGAACATCATGATCATAAGAGCAAAGTTGCGAAGCTTCTCGCCTGCCTTTCCTATAGATGTGATCTCATCTATTCTCTGCATGGCCTCAAAGAAGCTGATACCCATATGGTCTGCAAAATCCTGTACCTTATTCACACTTGCTGCTCCGATTCCTCTTCGTGGCACATTGATGATTCTCTTTACAGCCAGATCATCCTTTCCATTGTCAATCGTTTTCAGATAGGCTAACAGATCCTTGATTTCCTTTCTGGCATAGAAGTTCACTCCTCCTACTACATCATATGGGATTCCTTCGCTGATGAAACTTTCTTCCAGAAGTCGTGACTGGGCATTGGTTCGATACAGCACTGCACACTGACCGTAATCACTGGTTCCCTGATATTTTTTTGATTTAATATCGCTTGCTATGTATTCAGCTTCATCATATGCATTGTCAAAAGGTCTGAAATGGATTCTGTTTCCACTTCCTCTGTCTGTCCACAATGCCTTGTCTTTTCTTCCAATATTATTATGGATCACATTGTTAGCAGCATCCAGAATATTCTGCGTAGAACGATAATTCTGCTCCAGCTTAATGACTTCAGCATCCGGGTATACTTTCTCAAAATCAAGAATATTGCGGATATTCGCTCCTCTGAATTTGTAAATAGACTGGTCATCATCACCTACAACACACAGATTACGGTTTCTCTGGGCAAGAAGACGTATCAGCTCGAACTGGGCTGTATTCGTATCCTGATACTCGTCCACCATAATATACAGGAAACGGTTCTGATAATTCTCCAATACTTCCGGGCATGCTTTGAACAACTCTACCGTTTTTACAATGATATCATCAAAATCCAGTGCATTATTCTTTTTTAATAACACCTGATATTCTTTATATGCATTTGCAATTTTACGCTTGTTAAAATCTCCCATTGCTGACATTTCATAATCGAGCGGTGAGATCAGATTATCTTTTGCAGAAGATATTGCTCCCAGAATTGTCTTTTCCTTCAGCTGCTTGGTGTCAATATCCAGCTTCTTACACACTTCCTTCATGACACTCTTCTGGTCATCCGTGTCATAGATTGTAAAACTGGTATCATACCCAAGTCTGTCAATATGTCTTCGAAGTATTCTGACACAGGTGGAATGGAATGTTGCTACCCAGATGCTCTCTGAACCATATCCCACAATATCATCAACACGTTGACGCATCTCTCCTGCTGCTTTATTGGTAAAGGTAATTGCCATGATATTCCATGGATTAACACCTGTATTCTCTATCAGATAAGCAATTCTCCTGGTCAGTACGCTTGTCTTGCCTGAACCAGCGCCAGCCAAGATCAGAACCGGACCCTGAGTAGTGAATACGCCTTTCTTCTGTTGTTCATTCAGTGAATCATAGATACTCATGACATTCTCCCTTTATTTTGTATAATAGACTGATGCTTACAAGCATCTTAACCCAGTATACCAAAAATACATTCGATTGCAAACACCTAAAATCAAATATCTATGCACATCCTGTTTTCTTTTGGCATACACTAACCTAAAATCTCTTTCTATGGTGGTTCTATGAAATACTCTCATAAACTATGCCGGTTAGTTCTTTCACTTCTGCTTCTGACCTTGTGCATTGCAGTCGCAGGATGTAGTTCCAATGATGAGAATTCTAATTTAAAAATAGGTGTTACGGAAAAGGTGACATTAAATGAAGTGGCACATTCTCTCTTTTATGCTCCTATGTATGTTGCAATAGAAGAAGGTTATTTTGAGGAAGAGGGAATTGACCTCGACCTTGTGACCGGTTATGGCGCTGATAAAACCATGACTGCACTTCTTACAGGAGAAGCCGATATTGGTTTCATGGGTTCAGAAGCTTCTATTTATACCTATTTACAGGGTGCCAAAGACTATGCCATCAACTTTGCCCAGCTTACACAAAGAGCCGGCAATTTTCTGATCAGCAGAGAGCCTATCGACGACTTTTCCTGGGATATGTTAAAAGGGCATTATGTACTTGGCGGCCGCAAGGGCGGTATGCCACAGATGGTATTTGAATATATTCTGAAGAAAAACAACATTAACCCTGATACAGACCTTACTATCGATACGAGTATTGACTTTGGTTCAACTGCTGCAGCTTTTGCAGGTGCTAAGAAAGGGGAAGCCGGCTATGCTGATTTCACGGTAGAATTCGAGCCTCATGCAACTTCCCTGGAAGCACAACAGACCGGCTATATCGTTGCTTCTCTTGGAACAGACTCAGGCTATGTCCCTTATACCGCCTTCTGTGCAAGAAAAAGCTATTATGCGGACCATGCTGATACATTGCAGCATTTTACGAATGCCCTGCAGAAAGGTATGGATTACACTGCCACCCACTCTGCCCAGGAGATAGCCTCTATCATCCAGCCCCAATTCAAAGAAACAGATCTGGATACCATTACTACAATTGTCACCCGCTATCAGTGTCAGGACACTTGGAAAACAGACCTGATCTTTGAGCAAAGCAGCTTTGAATTACTGGAAAACATACTGATGGAAGCCGGGGAACTGGATTCCTTTGTTCCCTATAACGAACTGGTCGATACCTCTTATGCCCAAAAAGCCATAGCAGATAAATAAATATAATAAAAGGCAGATATGATAGGAAAACTCTCATCATATCTGCCTCTATCTAAGCCATTTATCTACTTACATATTCACAACAGCAAGTATCATTTCCTGCTGTACCATAGTGCCGGCTACATCCTGACCACTGATCCACACTCTGTAGGCCCCTAGTGTGTTCAGATCATAATTGCCATTTATGTACAACTGATAGTCCTGTGGGGTATACGCCTGTCCCTGTATATTCTTTAATCCAACATACTGCTTCAACTGATCAACAGTCGCACCTACAGGTACATACAGTACACCATCCCCCATATCCTGTACCAGATACAGGGAAGGTCTGATTGTATTCCATGGATTCTCTTCTGCAGGATCTGTCGGGTCCCATCCGGCGAATGGATGGGAAATATCAATCTGCATCTGTACCGGCTTTCCCAAAGGTCCAGGATTCTGTTCATCATCATATACGATAACTCTGGTGCCTTTTTCACAGTTATCATAAAGCCACTTCACATCACTGGCAGCCATTCTGACACATCCAAGAGACGCCTGTGAACCTAACAGATTGAACTGATCCTTCTCCAGATTATCTGCTGAACTGGTATAATATGGAACAGAATGGAACAAGATACCTCTATTAAAACGGATTGCATATTGTCCATAGCTTCCATCTACCATAAGTCTCCATGTATAATAATCAGAAGTTTTGAAGCTTCCAAGCGGAGTCTCCATCCCTTCTCTACCAGTGGAGCAGGCAAAAGATCTCACCGGCACTGTATATTCGCCATCCGCATCCTTTGTATATACTGTAACACAATTAGCGATACGATTTACATAGACCTGATAGGTTGGTGTCTGTACTGTCTGCTGCGTTGAAGCTTCTGCCGCCTGCACTGTCCAGGCTGACTGTGGGCCAAATGTAATTTCCAGCGCCAATACACCCATCAGAATAATTTTTGCAATTTTCGTAAAATGATTCATGATAACCTCCGTATTCAGTTTTATCCAATAGGATTTTATCATACACCATTTCACTGGAAAAGACCAGTAGTTTTCTTCAAAACTATTCACTCGCTGACTCTGAATCAGTTTCGGTTATCTCTTCTGCTTCACTCTCAGTCTCCGTTTCAGTCTCTGTCTCTTCCTCTGCTGTAATATCTTCCAGTGTATTGCTATTAAAGCTTGTTATTGTTGCAGAATCGGTCGTATATACTGTACTCTTATCACTCTCAAGGCACATATAATATGTATATGTTGTCTCATTATAATTGCCAATTAATATAGTATATGATGTTGTACCATCCGATACCAGAATCGTAAGAGATGGTGCATCCAGACCATACTGGGCAATATCTTCTACATTCTCAATCTTATTCTCTGATGTAAGAGAAGCCACCTTACCAACCATAGTACTTACTTTATCTGCATCAATGTCTACACTGCGATCTTCATCACAGATCCAGTTATCTCCGTCTTTATTCAAAGTCAGTGTACCATTTTCATTGGTATACACCAGTTTTGTCACATCATCTGCATTCAGATTAGTTACTTCATAGCTTGCTGTTGTATCTGTTTCCTCTTCCTGGGGCAGATTCTTCACTACTATAAAAGCAATGACTGACACAATCAGAATCACCAGCAATCCGAGCAGCTGTTTCTTCTGCTTCTCCATATGCAGGTTACCTCCTTATTTCTTTCTTCGTTTGAACCAGATTACAAATCCGATTATGATCAGGGCTAATGGAATCAGGATTACAACTACTGTTTCAAATAATACAACGTCCTTTGTTGAGGCAGTCAGATTATCGTAACTGTAACTCTTAACCGGTACAGACACACTTACATCATGAGAAGCAATTGTACTCATTATATTAGTAAACAGTGTCTTATTATTGCCGGATACCGCATTATCCACATTGTCTGTGAAGAACTGTGCACTGGAAAAGACATACAATACTGCTGAACCACTATCCAGTGTCTTCTCGGCTTTTACGCCAATACACAGCGGTCCATCAATATCCCCTTCTTCTTTTTCAAAAGAAGCTGCATTCTTAACATCTGTCTTCAACAGAGAGCTCTCAGACGTAGTCAGAAGCTTGGTATATGTAATATTTTCAACATCCACATCAGGAACAGCAATTCCTTCTGCATAAGGTGCCATAACATAAGTATGACTTTCTGTCAGACCTGTAGTCTCATCACTGTATTCCACATTCGGAAGCAGATAAATAGGTGCCTGATAATAATTACCTGCATTGGTATCTACTGCGTAACCACTCTGGATTGTCAGTCCAAACTCTGAAAGTATCTTCTCAAAATTAGGCATCTGTATATCTACATACTCTGTTGTAATCAATGCCTTACCACCATTGTTCAGATATTCAATCACCTTATTGGCATCATCTTCTGAGAAATCCTTCTCCGGGGCATGAATGATGATACACTCTGCATCCTCCGGTATTGCATCATATTCCATCAGGCTGATTGTTTCGTAATCAATGTTTTCCTTCTCCAGTGCTGTTGTAAAACCACTGTCTAATGTATACTCATTGTGTCCTGTAATCATGTATACTTTCGGCATATCATCGCTCGTACAGTATGCAATTGCACTGGTCAGCTGACCTTCCCCATCATATCCTGTTACATTCTGTGAGTAGGTTGAATAGTCTATTTCCGTTTCATACATATCACTATAGGAAATCACTTTATAACGCTTGGATGTCTCTACGATCAAGCTGTTCTGTGACAGATTGGTAGTAGAATAACTGCTTGCAAACTGTGGATTTACCAAAGGATCAATATATTCCACCTTAACATGTGAGGATTCCTCTTCATATCCCTTGAGAGTCTGCGCTACTGTAGTATCCGCATTGTCCTCAGCGCTGAGTACATATATCGTTACATCCTCTGTCAGATTACCAAGCATTTCTTTCGTCTGGTCTGTGATGGTATACAACTGATTCGCTGTAATATCAAAGCTTGTATATTTCGTAGGTAACTGTGAAACGATAAGATTCACAACAACTGTAAGTGCAATTCCAATAACAACCGTTATTGAACTATACGCACCCATGGATATATTATGTACAGATACACTGTATCTTCTCTTCTGAATAGACTGTGTTGTAAGGAAAAGCAGCAATGCAATGACGCTTACAAAATAAATAACACTTGTAATGTCAAATACGCCATTTACCATATCGCTGAATCTTGTCTGGAAATCAAAAATACTTAAAAATTTCGTTACAACATTTCCAGTCTGGGAAATCAGGCTCTCAATTCCCTGCATCATATACGTAATGAACAGAATTGCAAAAGACAATACTGCTGCAATGACCTGACTTTCTGTAAAGCTGGATACCAGAATACCTACTGCCATACAGGTCAGTCCATATAATGCAAAAGCCAATATAGCTGCATAAGATTCTGCCATAGGCACTGTTCCAAATCTTGATAAAAAGAGTGGGAATATGCACATTCCGGCTACAGGAATCAGGAAAATAGCTGCCATTGCAAAATATTTGCCCAATACGATCTTACCAACAGAAACCGGAGCAGTCAGTATCAGCTGATCTGTCTTCTGCTTCTTTTCATCAGCAAGAATCCTCATGGATAAGATGGGAATCGTCAACAGAAACAGAAATAAAATGGCGCTTAATGTATAAGATACATAAGGATATCCTGATGCCAGATTATATACAGCCCCATATAATCCAAAGAAAAATACTGTGACTGCCATGAATAAAAGTCCTACTACTGAATGGATATAAGCCGAAAACTCTCTTTTAAATATTGCCTTCATTCTCTTTGTCCTCCTCGCCTGTCAACTCTAAGAATACATCCTCTAATGATTTTTCTGACAGACTCAATTCCATAATAGGCATATCTGCCGCAGCCAGTCTGTGGAACAGCTCTACTCTGATGTCTTCTGTATCTTCTGTCCTGATATTCACACTGACCATTCCCTCTGCCCTAGGAGGCTGCATAGAGAAATCTTTGACTGATTCCATGCTCCGTAACAGTTCCTCGACTTTACTCTGTTCACCAAGCACTGATAATTTCATTTGTCTGCCGCCTTTTAACAGGGTCATCAGTCCTTCCGGCGTATCACTTGCCACAAGCTTACCTTTGGAAATAATCATGATATGATCGCAGACTGCACTTACCTCTGACAGGATATGGGAACTTAGAATAATCGTATGTTTCTTCGCCAGTTCTCTGATCAGTTCACGAATCTCTATGATTTGCTTCGGGTCCAGACCAACTGTAGGTTCATCCAGAATAATCACCTCAGGATAACCGATAATCGCCTGTGCCAGACCTACTCTCTGTTTATATCCTTTAGACAGGTTCTTGATCAGACGTCCTTTCACATCCTCTATCTGTGTCTGCTTCATAACGTCCTCTATCTGTACCTGTCTCTCATTTTTCTTTACTTTCTTTAATTCAGCGACAAACCTCAGATACTCATATACGGTCATATCTGGATAAACAGGTGGAAGCTCCGGCAAATATCCTATGCTTTTCTTAGCCTGCTCCGGATTCTTCAGGATATCGTATCCATTAATTTTCACTGTTCCGCTGGTGGCCGCAATATATCCGGTCATCATATTCATGGTCGTACTTTTACCTGCTCCATTTGGTCCCAGGAAGCCGTAGATCATACCCCTCTCTACACGAAAGGACAAATTATCGACTGCCACATGACTGCCATACTTTTTTGTCAGATTCTCTACTTCTATCACGTCTTCTGTCCTCCTACTTAACATTTCCGGTTATAGATTAATAACCGCTATTGTTCATTCTATGTGTAATGTGTGATGAAAATTTGTTGAAATTGTGATAAAAGTGTGTCCTGATATAAAAAAGCAACCATTGAAAGCCATTGCTTCCAGTGATTGCCCATCATCACTTATACTATTCAAAAGGTATAAAAGATGTTCCCAGTTGGTCTCTTATTGCATTCTGATAACCCATCAGACCAATCATATCATTATAGTAGGACGTTGATGTGTTTTGTTGCTGCTGTACCTGTTGTGTTCCACCTGCCTGCATATCCTGCCAGATTCCAAGCATTTCCGCAAAATCGCCGGTTGCAGTACTTCCTGTATTTTTCAGCTCGCCATAATCCTTGACATACAGCTCATCTTTCTTATCTGCTGCAATCACAAGGGGTCTGCCGGATTGTTCTGTCTGCTCAGTTATCTCAGAGACTGGATTCAATGTATAAGGATTTCCATGAATAGAAGAAATACGATAACTATTCATTCCGGAGATTCCTGTAATTCCTGATACCATCATTCCCATACTCCTTTCCCAACTATTCGGTTTCCTATAGTATAGAATAATTAGCAGACATTTTCAATATTTATCAGTTATTTTTCTTTTTTAGATTTGGGATCTTTCTCCTTGATCTCATCTACAAGTTTCTCTATCAGAAGTTTCTTCATATATACGTCAAAGCTTAGTAAACATATAAAGGAAAACAGCTTCAGGAACTCTTTACTCTCTTCCGGCGCATCTTCAAAGGTCTTCGTAGAATATTCATACTTCTCCATGACATCCTTCTTCAACGCATCTATCTGTTCTTTCTCCAGTCCAAATACTTCATCATACACAGATGTAATATCAAATTCTCCCTCTGTCTGGAAGAACTGCGTCGTAATTGGCTGCAACAGCGTCTGAATATCATTGATAGACAAGATTCCTTTATAATAGTAGATGAAAATCAGTACCAGCACATGCTCCTTAGAATATTTCTTCTTGATAGGTGGTGGTAACAGATCATTCTTTGCATAATTATTGATCATGGTCTTAGTCATGACTTTATCGTTCTCAGGATATCTGGAAGATTTTCTCAGGTTCTTATCCATGAATGTAGTTACCTGATCCATATACAGGTCAATATTGGGTATATCCTGTGACTTCACATAATCAATTCTGTCAAAACTTGCTAATATACTTTGTAATAAATCATTTGTGTCAATATGCATCGTTATAACCATGCCTTTCCAAATATGGGTTAGGAAAATCACGCAATTTCCCTAACCCATATTATATAGTATTCAATACTACATATCAAGCAGTTTATGATAACAGCCATGCAAATCCCTTCATTGTCCGCTCTGCAGGCTGTGTAAAATGATTACCGGGATTCCATTCGAGAGTCACTTTCTCAACGTTCATATCTTCAGACAGCTGCTGATACATGCCTCTGGCAGCCTCCCCTACTGTTGTCATTACGGGATTTCTGGTCTTCTCTTCCTTGATTCCAAGGCTCAAGTAGATTCTGCTCTTCTTGCGTACCATATGCTGTTTCGTATACTCCATCCAACCTGGGAACCAGAAGGAAGCAGAACATGCCGCTGCTCCTGCGAATATCCCCAGTTCGTAAAAAGCCCACATTGCAAATAAACCGGACAATGAATATCCGCCTATCAATAGTCTTTTCTTTTCCAGCTTCATCTGATATATGTTTTCAAGACCCGGAAGACATTCCTTCTCCAGCCATTCCAAGGTCTCTGCTCCCTCTCCTGCAAAGCCTTCTTTTCCATATACAGCCGGCGCACTCCATGGTGAAAGCTGTGCATTCCAGTCTTCTATTTCACATGCAATCAGCCAAAATGACACCTGGGTCGTTTCCTTTAACTGCTGATACACTTCTTCTATCGTATCTTTCTCATGTTCTCCTGTAAACCAGAAGATCACGTTCTTCGCTGTCTCATCCCCATATACCTGACACCCACGTCCCCCAATTACAATTCTTCTCTCACACATAACTTCCACCTGCCCCCTATAGCATCTCACAAATCCCTTCCTAATTCAATCTTTTTCCATAAGCTTCGCCGCAGTTCATGGCAGTTCGACTCACTTGCCACGTACGTGATGTAAGATTTTCTAAGAACTGCATCTCAAATGCATAGCGTGCAAGCCGGACGCAAAACTCGCCATTCTGGCTCAGACAGTTGCGCCCGGTTTGCAAGCATTTGTTCTTTGTTCTAAGAAACTCTAAACATCACTCCCTAAGCTGCGTTCGTCGAACTGCCATGAACTGCGGCTAGATTGTTGAAAGTTTTCCTGAGTATGGCTTGCTTTAGGCAGCACCATCTCTGCCGGTTGTTGCCTGTGAACCTTAGGAATGGCTGTTAGTACTTCTTGGCATCAAAGAAGAAATGCAGGCAAGTCCGAGCCGTTGTCTGAGCCGCAGGCGAGTTTCAGGCGCAGGACTTGTAATAAAAGCATTTCTTATGTAGATGCTTAGAAGTCCTTACAGCCTTGACGTGTTCACAGAAACAACCGGCAGAGATGGTGCGTCCATATCGTCCCAGGAAAGGGAGTACGAATCTGTGACTCGTACTCCCTTTCCTGTTAGTTGACTCTATGATACCCTCTGGGGGCTTTTGGTTGAAACCATTCGTCTCCATATTTTATAAGAAGGATGATAACGAGAATAAGTATTACACCCGTTGCTATGCAGAGCCACTGTATGGGACTAATCATACTGAGATTGAAACAGCGTACATTGATCCACATCTGATTGATGTTGGCATTGCCCTCCTCATCAAAGTACAGCATGACGGCACTACGTGCAATCACATCCTGACTCGGGTACTGCGCTGCGAGCTGTCTGTGTGTCTGCTCCTCTGGTGCTGTGATGACATATCTCTCATCCTCTGCATCCCCGGAGAAAAAATATCCAAGCGGATACTCTATCACATCTTCTTCATCCTCATCTGCGCCATAATTGTTTTCCAGATATTCAAAGACAAGATTGCTGTCACCACCGGCTATGGCAGATGTATAACCAATATAGTACATATTGCGTACTGCACTTTCCGGCTTGGACAGGTAATTGATAAATGCCTCTGCTGCGTGTTTCTTTGCCATATCATTGCCAATTCCACTCTTTAACATGACCCATCCATCGAACCACAGGTTCGTACACTCTTCAGGTACTGCCCAGTTCAGGATAAAATCATCCTCCTCGGCCTGATCCATTGCATAGACTGCATCACCGGACCATTGCAGACTGGCAAGGACTTTACCCGTAATCATATCTGCCTTTCCACTGTCTGTCTCAAAGGAATATACATTTCTACGGATTTCCTTCAGCTTCGCTTCTGCATCATCTATCGTAGCTTTTCCCGTATCATTCATGATATCTGACAGCTTCTGTTGATAGTCAGCTTCCAAGCGGAAATCCTCATTCATTAAGGTGTCTGTATTCAGGATTGCCAGCGCCGGGAAATAAGCGTCCCTTACATTATCCTTGATTGTGACCTGTCTATGGAACTTCTCATTGGTCAGGATTGACCAGGTAGATGCTTCTTCCTGTGTTACTTCGTCCGGATTGTATATCATTCCCGTGACGCCCCACATATAGCCGGCCGCATAATCTGACCAAGGTTCTCCGTTAATCTCATGCTCATCAAAGACCTGCTTAATATAAGGAGAAAGCCCTTTCCTATAATAATTATTGTCATTTGTCTCATCAAAAAAAACATCTGATAAAGGCTCCAGCCTGTTCTCTGTCATAAGCTTCATGATCATATAATCTGAGGGGCAGACCAGATCAAACACATTACCAAGGTTCAACTGGCTGTATAGCTCTTCATTCGTACCAAAAGTAGAATACTCTACTTTTACACGCACTCCATAATTCTCATAGTACCAGTCTTCAAACTCTTCTACCAGCGACCTATCTCCAAATATATCTCCGCTGGGCAGTTCAATTCTCTCGTCCTCATCCCAGCCGCCTTCATCAATATATTCTTCCCAGTTGCACACACGCAGGGTAATCGTATCATTTGCAGCAGACACCTTCATAGGAACAGCACTGCATATGGTCATGATTCCCAGTCCCATAATCGCTGCTGCCATACCTTTATTTCTCATTATCAGCACCAGCCTTTCTATGGGTAATCCTGTTTCCAGCCAGCACCACCGTTAATATCATAGCGAAGATGACTGTAGACAATGCCCAAAGAGCAGTCTTGATCTCAGTATGAGAACCCTTCGTGGCATTTACTACATATGTACTGATTGTATCAAAAGTCGCAGGTTTTGTATAAGTTGTAATGAAATAATCATCCAGAGACAATGTAACTGACAGCATGAAGCCGGATACGATACCCGGAACAAGCTGTGGAATTACTACCTTGAACAAAGCTGCTCTTGCATTAGCACCCAGGTCTCTTGCTGCCTCATAGATGCTGTTATCCATCTGTTTCAGCTTTGGCAGCACAGACAGATAGACAAAAGGCGCTTCCAGTACCACATGACCCGCTATCAGCGGAAACAGCGTCTCCTTATCCATCCCCAGTACAACGATCATCAGAACGCATAATGAGAAACCAGTCACAACATCTGCATTGATAACCGGGATCTGGTTTACGAACTGAATCAGCTGTTTAGGACCTTTTTTACAATAAAAAGCACCAATTGCGCCTATAGTTCCAAGAATTGTTGCCACCAGGGCAGATCCGAAAGCCAGCAGGAATGTGCCACCAATCATGCCTCTTAGTTCTGGTGTGGTGAATAGTGTCACGTAATTTTGCAGGGAAAAATTGCCCTTTGTACCAATTGTTGCCGTATCGGTAAAGCTGTAAACTGCCAGCATCAGCACAGGCAGATATATAAATAACAGAACCAGTGCCAGCCATGAAGAGTGTAAGATTCTCTTGATCATAATACTCCCCCCCTGCTTGTCTCTTCTTCATTAAATCCATTGGTTGCCCACGTAATCAGGAAAATAATTGCCAGCAGCACAATAGAGATCATGGAACCACTATGCCAGTCGTAAGCGCTGAAATAGCTTCCAATCAGACTACCCATAATATAAGTACTGTTATAGAGCATGTCCAATATAACGTAGTTTGTCATAGATGGTAAAAATACCATCGTGATTCCACTGATCAATCCCGGCATACTCAATGGAAATGTAACTTTCATAAAAGTAATAACCGGGCTGGCTCCCAGATCCGTTGCTGCTTCCAGATAAGATTTATCCAGCTTGCTCAATGTTGTATACAAAGGCAATATCATAAAGGGAAGAAAGTCATAGGTCATACCAAGTACTGTATTGAGAAATGGATGATATGCAAGATTTCCCTCTATCATGGTAAGAACTTCTTTTAAAGCCACAACACGCAGTGTAAAATTAATCCACATAGGCGCTACGAAAAGCACCAGAAGAACTGCCTTTTTCTTAAAATGGCTTCGAGCCAGAATATACGCTGTAGGATAAGCCACCAGTGTACAACATATCGTTACAGTCAGCGCCACGACCAGACTATAGCAAAGTGTACCGATGGTATTCTGATTGGTAAAGAATCCAATAAAATTAGCTGCTGTAAATCTGCCCTCTCCATTGGTAAATGCATAGTAAAAAACCACCAATACAGGAGCAATTACAAAGCAAAGCAAAAATATCACATAAGGAATGCTAAGCTGCTTCCTCTGAAAACGCAAATTCATCTTAATCCATGCTCCTTCTAGTTATCCTGCTCAAAGGAAAGTTCTATGCTCTCCTTTAGAATCAATACTCTGACATAGTCATTCTCGTTCCACAGATATTCATCATGAAGGTGGATATCCTCTTCCGTTCTGGTTCTGACAATATAGTGATAATGGTCGCCTTTATAAATAAGAGAAACAATATGTCCACAGATTCCCTCGCCCTCTGTATCATCACTCATGGAAACCGCATCCACAGGAATCTTGACACGCACCTTGACTCCATCTGTGTAGATCTCATTGCCATCAGCATCTACCAGAATACCATCTGCATTGATTGCAGAACCTGCATATAATTTCGTCACGTCACATTCATACTCGCCATCTGCAAAACGCACTGTGTAATTTCTGGTAAGTTCGCCATCAAATACGTTATGATTGGTCTCCGCCAGAATTACATGAATACCGTCCGGCTCCAGACACATACCTATTGTATCTCCTACTTTCGCACTCTTGGTACTCTGAATCACAACTTCATTATCCCCGGACTGCACAATAATCTCATAATGCATACCTTTGAAAATAACGGAGTTGACTACACCTGTAATCGTTCCCTGCTCCGGTGCGGTCATAATGATATCCTCTGGACGCACTACAACATCTACCTTGGCTCCTACAGGCATATCATCAAGACAGACAAAGTCGGCACCGCAGAAATGCACCATCTTATGACCTGACATCTTGCCATCGTAAATATTACTCTCACCGATGAAATCCGCTACAAAGACGGTATTCGGCTCATTATATATCTCTTCCGGCGTACCGATCTGCTGAATCATACCATCTGACATGACTACCACCTTATCAGACATGGTAAGCGCTTCTTCCTGATCATGGGTAACATAGATAAAAGTAATGCCCAGTTCCTTATGCATTGCCTTCAATTCCAGCTGCATTTCCTTACGCATCTTCAGATCCAGTGCTCCTAATGGTTCGTCCAGAAGCAGTATTTCAGGCTCATTTACAATCGCTCTTGCAATCGCAATACGCTGCTGTTGTCCGCCCGACAATGTTGTAATACTTCTTTTTTCAAAGCCTTCCAAGTCTACAATTTCCAGTGCATGACGCACCTTATCCCTGATTTCTCCACGTGAAAGCTTCTCCTGTCTGGTCAGTGTCTCCCCTGCTGCATTTTGATAAGTTACCGTCTTGGTCTTTAACTTCAAGCCAAACGCAATATTGTCATATATATTCAGATGTGGGAAAAGGGCATAACGCTGGAACACGGTATTGATTGGTCTCTTATTTGGTGGAAGCTGGCTGATATCCTTGCCATTTAACAGAATCTGTCCATATGTCGGGATATCAAAGCCGGCAATCATACGTAACGTAGTTGTCTTGCCGCAGCCTGATGGTCCCAGAAATGTAACAAATTCTCCCTTCTTCACCTGAAGATTAAAATCCTTCACTGCTTCGAAATTATCTTCATAAATTTTCCTGATCCCTTTAAGTTCAATGATGTTCTCTGATGCTTTTGTTTCCATCTCTTATCTCCCACAATGTATTTATAGAATGGGACGAATGATACCGATTTAACAATGCAACACAGGCACGCTCTCGCTACGTGAAAAACGCAGCGGATACATAGGTGCGCATATGCCTTACGGCTATGCACACCAAGTACCGGCGTTTTTCAAGTGCCTGCTTATGCATATGTTAAGTCAGTATCATTCTGTGTCCATAATCATGCTTTCACAAGTATGTGATTCCTACATACAAACGAACGGCAAAGTAATCAAGATGCCGTTCGTTTCTTGACTACTTTGCCGTTCGTTCCTTGCCTGTGTCACTACCCAAATCATATCCAAAGTACATGGTAATGTCAAGCATATCCTCGTAATATTTCTATATAACTTTTTCCAATGTGGCTGATATGCATGCCTTTCCGCTTGATATAACCTATAGTCATCTTCTCATCTGTCTCCAGTGGAATTGCCGAGTAACCATCCCCATTCAGCTCTTCACATATGATACCGGAACAGAGTGTGTACCCATTCATACCGACCATAAGGTTGAGCATGGTCGCACGGTCATCTGCCTTGATCATCTGCTTGTACTGCAGCGTACTGAACACTTCTTCTGCAAAATAAAAGGAATTCTTATCTCCCTGTTCAAAAGACAGGCATGGATAATCTCCCAACTCTTCAAAAGTAATCTTATCTCTGCCCGCCAGCGGATGATGATTGCTGAGATATACGTACACATCACACTGAAACAGCTCTGTAAACTCCAGGTCATTCTCTGCAAATATCTTCTGCATCGCCTTTCTGTTAAAGTCATTCAGATAAAGTATGCCCAGCTCGCTTCGATAATTATGTACATTTTCAATTACTTCACTGGTTTTGGTCTCATGCACCGCCAGCTCGAAATCCTCCAGCGCAAATTCCCTTGCAAGCTTCATGAACGCCTCTACTGCAAAGGAGTAATGCTGCATGGATACACTGAATTTGTTCTTCCGCTTCATATTATTAATATAGCGGTCTTCTATCATCTGATTCAGCTCTACCATCTGTCTGGCATAGCTTAGAAATTCCTCACCCTCTGTAGTGATTACGATTCCTTTGTTCGTACGGATAAAAATCTCTATCTGCAATTCTTCTTCCAGATCTCTCATCGTACTGGAAAGAGCAGGCTGGGAGACAAACAATTCTGTCGCCGCCTTATTCATAGACTTGGTATCGGCGATCTTCACCGCATAGATCAATTGTTGTAGTGTCATATTATATGTGTCCTTTCAGATATATGTTACATTATATCCACCACTCTGAACAGGCGCAACATAAAATTACCTGTAGCTGTCAATTGCCTGCTTGAGGTCTGCGATCAGATCTGCCTTATCCTCAATACCAACTGATAATCTCAATACTCTGTCTGTAATACCATTACGGATTCTGACCTCTTCCGGTACATCCGCATGAGTCTGTGTTGTAGGATAAGTCAACAGAGTCTCCACACCACCAAGACTCTCTGCAAAAGGAATCAGCTTCGTTGACTTCAGAATATGAAGCGCCAGCTCTTTGCTCTCTACTTCAAAAGTCAGCATACTTCCGAAACCGCTTGCCTGTTTCTTACAGATCTCATAAGCCTTGGTTCCTTCGATACCAGGATAATATACCTTAGTCACTTTCTTTTCCTGTAAAAGAAATTCCACGATTGCCTGGGCATTCTCCTGTGCCTTTTCCATACGAATCGGCAGTGTCTTGATTCCACGCAGAATCAGCCAGCTGTCAAATGGCGCAAGTCCTGAACCTACTGTCTTGATAAGGAATCTGAGCTTATCAGATATCTCCTGAGAATTGGTTACAATAAAGCCTGCCAGTGTGTCATTGTGTCCACCGAGGAACTTCGTACCACTGTGGATTACGATATCTGCCCCCAGCTCAAAAGGTCTCTGGAAATACGGAGACAGGAAAGTGTTGTCTACAATGAGTAAAAGCCCATGCTTCTTGGCAATGTCAGATACCTTGCGGATATCTATGACATTCATCATCGGATTGGTCGGTGTCTCTATGTAGATTGCCTTTGTATTCTCTTGAATATAAGCCTCAATGTCTTCCTCTGTACAGTCAATGTGGCTGAAAGTCAGACCGTTCTTCTCGTTTACATGGTCAAAAAGCCTGATACTGCCGCCATACAGATCTGCATCTGTAATGATGTGGTCTCCCGGCTTGAATATCTCCATTAACATAGTAATCGCTGCCATTCCTGTAGAAAAGGCGAGTGCATCTACGCCGCCTTCCAGAGAAGCCACCACATTCTCCACCTGCTGCCTTGTAGGGTTCTGCAAACGGCTGTAGTCGAAGCCTGTGCTTTTGCCTGCCTCAGGGTGGGCATACGTTGCTGTCTGGTAAATCGGAAAGCTGATAGCTCCTGTTTTATCTCCTTCAAAAGTTTTACCATCTCCATAGATACATTTTGTTGCGATTCCACATCCCATATATAAACCAATCCTTTCTTACATATATAACTATTCAGACCATATTCGTAAAACCGCATCTGCGATGCTTTACTTTTACTCATATGGCTCTGAATAGTTATATCTTATCAGTCCGATAGGAATTCTGCCAATACATAAAAGTTAGGGTTTGTTATAACTTTCTCTTATAGCAGAAGTATACGTAAAAAACAACTGCACAAAACAGTTGCCTTTTGCGTAATTATTCCTTTATACCATCATAATCATCCAGAAAATGATGTTTCTCACCATCCTTCTTATATGCTACAATCGTGCTCAGATTCACATTTTCCACGCTCTTAAAGATATTGCTCTCTACAAACGGATTCGTCTCCTTGAGCTGTCTGATAAGATTCTTCACCTCTACACGCTTCGATGCATTCTCACCGCCACAGGTTGTACAGGTATCAGTGAATTTGCATGCACACTGGATAAAATGCAGATCATTATAATCTCTCCACTTCTTGATATCATCTTCTCTGACCAGATACAGAGGACGTATCAGCTCCATACCTTCAAAATTCGTACTGTGCAGCTTAGGCATCATTGTCTGTACCTGTGCTCCATAGAGCATACCCATCAGTATCGTCTCTATCACATCATCATAATGGTGTCCCAGTGCTATCTTATTACAGCCAAGCTCCTGTGCCTTGTGATACAGATATCCTCTTCGCATTCTTGCACACAGGTAACACGGGGATTTCTCTATGTTAAATACGGATTCAAAAATATCTGATTCAAAGATTGTAACTGGAATATTAAGCTTTTTGGCGTTATTCTCTATGATCTGACGATTCTCAGGGCTGTAGCCCGGGTCCATCACCAAAAATACCACTTCAAAAGGGAATTTATTATGACGCTTTAACTCCTGAAAAAGCTTTGCCATCAGCATGGAGTCCTTACCACCAGAGATACAGACTGCCACTTTATCCCCTTCCTTGACCAGCTCGTATTCACGAATCGCTTTCGTAAAACGACACCAGATTGTTTTGCGGAACTTCTTACGGATACTCTCTTCAATATCCAGATAGGCTTCTCTCTCCTGTTCCTTCCCCGGCTGCTCCTTCATGCGCTCCATAAGCCATGCCAGATAACCGCCCTGCAGGCTGACAGCATCTATGCCTTTTTCCTGAAGGGAACAGACCAGCTCTTTACTGTTCTCGCCCTTCTTGCAATAAATGATCAGCTTTTCCCCAGGATACTGTAGGGCAAGCTGCTCCGGATTCTCCAGAAGTTCTTCTCCCGGTATATGAATACTTCCCGGTATATTTCCATAGGAATAGGACAGGTCATCCCGCATATCTATAAGACGATATGTCTTCTCGTCCAACTGTGCCATTTCCTGTACCGATATTTCCAAATCCTTCATTTTTCAAACCAAACCTTTCCATATATAGAAAAACGCATCATACCTTTCGATATTATACCTAGTGTATCAGTAGGAATCAACTGTTTTTTACAAAAGGCTTTTCTTACTATCACACAAGATGTATAATAATAGCAAGAAAAAGGGAGACACTTCCAGAAAGCAGGAGTTATATGAATCAATTTTCAGAAAAAGCGTACATTAATAAAATCGCGATAATCGGACACGCAAGTATCAGTGCCGTTCTGGTACTGGCATATGCAGCAGAGCTTGCCAAAAAAGCCAGAACCTTAGGTTATTATCTGTTCTTTGTGCTGCTCTGTCTTCTTCCTGTTATCATTGAATATATTCTGTATCGCAGGATGAAAGAAAATCCATCCATTCCAATCGTTATGTGCGTCAGTTACAGTATTATGTATCTCTTCACCCTTTTCACAACACACAGCACCTTTGCCTATACCTATATGTTCCCATTATTTATGGTCATCATTCTGTATATGGATATGCGTATGTGTCTTGGAATCTTTCTGGTTACGTTGCTTGGCAACATCGGATTCGTTGCATACCGCGCCATTACAGTAGGTTATGAAGCCTCTCAGATCGCAGATGTGGAAATACAGATTGCCAGTATCCTTCTGACAGGTATCTTCATGATCGTGGCAGGTAAGGCTGTCCAGAAGGTCAATCGTGTAAAACTGTCTCAGATTCAGGAACAGTCAGAAGCATCCGCTGCCCTTTCCGAAAACATCATACAGACAGCCAGACAGATGTCTCAGGAAATATCCGATGTATCCACACAGGTTCTGGAAATGGGTTCTTCCATGAACCAGATGCACGATTCCATGGAACAGGTAACACAAGGCAGTACAGAAAATGCAGAGTCTGTTCAGAACCAGCTGCTAAAGACTGAACAGATTCAAAAATATATTGATACCGTCAAGGATGCTGCACAGCAGATTGAATCTAATATGGAAGGAACTGCACAGGATGTATCAGATGGGCGTAAAAGAATTGATATTCTATCCAACCAGATTGACAAGTCCATGGAAGCAAACCAGCAGATGATCACACAGATGGATGCTCTGAGTCAGTATGCAGGACAGATGAACACTATCATCGAAACCATTACCAGTATTGCCAACAGCACCGGTATGCTGGCTCTTAACGCAAGCATAGAAGCTGCCCGTGCAGGAGAAGCAGGCAGAGGATTTGCTGTTGTAGCAAGTCAGATATCCACTCTGGCAAGCCAGACCAAGAGCGCTACTGTCAACATCACAGAACTGATCAACCATATCAATACAGAGTTGGAATCTGTCCGTTCTGCGGTAAATATCGTTGCAGACAGTAACCAGCAGAACAGAGAGAGTACACAGGCTGTATCCGGTAACTTCAATCATATTATGGAAGGCACAGATACCGTTGTGGCACAGGCACAGGAACTTATGGGCATTGTAGATGACCTGTTCAGTGCCAATCGTGAAATTACTGAGAATATCCAGACTATCTCAGCCATTACCGAGGAAGTCTCTGCTCATGCAAACGAAACATATCACGCCTGCGAGCAGAATTCCATACTGGTCAATCACGTATCTTCTATCGTTTCTTCTCTGAACGAGAATGCAGCGAAATTACAGAATACCAAATAACATCATTGGAGAGACATCATGAGAATTACTATTTTTTCTTTTACACATAATGGCGCTGCTCTGGCAGCGTCTCTGGCAAAAGACCTGGTACAGAGCGGACATCTGTGCCAGGCTTTTACTATGCCAAAATATGCAGCCGAATTTCATCTGCAAGCCATGAAAAAGTCCGTTAAGGATTTAACAGGCTCATTTTTCTCTTCCGAGGATGCACTGATCTATATCGGAGCGTGCGGTATCGCTGTACGGTCTATTGCACCCTTCCTTCAGGATAAGACCTGTGACCCCTGTGTCCTCTCGATTGACGAACAGGGGCGCTATGTCATTTCACTGCTCTCCGGCCATATAGGCGGCGGCAATGAACTGGCAATACAGGCTGCATCCCTGCTTGGTGCTGCTCCCATTATTTCTACTGCAACAGACTTGAATCACAAGTTTGCTGTAGACGTTTTTGCCACGAAAAATCACCTGAAAATATCAGATATGACACTTGCAAAGAAAATATCCGCTGCTATACTGGATGATGAAAAAACAGGTCTTAGCGGTATCATTCCACAAGGCAGTTTACCGGATGAACTGACTATGAATCCGGATGAGCATCCAAGGCTTGGTATCTGCATCAGCCCTTTTACCAATCAGAATCCCTATATAGAGACGCTTCACCTGATTCCCCGTCAGACCGTTCTAGGAATTGGCTGCCGCAAGGGCATCTCACCTGAAGATATGGAATCTTTCGTAGAACGTACACTACAGGAGCTATGTATTGATCCCGATTCTCTACTGGCTATTGCCAGTATTGACTTGAAAGAAAAGGAATCCTGTCTCATAGAACTGTCACACAAATATCAGATTCCTTTTCATACGTATGATGCCCATACATTATCTCAGGTGCGGGGACAGTTCAGCTCATCTGCATATGTGAAAACTGTTACCGGTGTGGATAATGTATGCGAGAGAGCCGCCCTTGCCTGTTCCGGAGCCGATACCCTTACTTTGCATAAAACCATTGATTCAGGTAAGACTCTTGCTATCGCAATGGCGCCCATACAGTTATACTTTTAGAAAGGACGTAATTCATCATTATGGAAAACTATCTCATATTTGCCGGAACGACAGAAGGCAGAGAATTGACGCAATTTCTGCTGAATATGATAAATGAAGAACATCTGCAGATGCATCTGACTGTATGCATTGCCACAGATTATGGCAGACTGATGCTGCCGGAGCATAAAGCACTGACAGTACTGGCTTCCAGACTCAATGAGCAGGATATGGAGAAGCTCATGAGCAGAAATACTTTTGACTGCATTCTGGATGCGACTCATCCCTACGCCGTACTTGTCTCTGAGAACATCCGAAACGCCGCTGCTGCCAAGAACATTCCTTATATAAGGATTATCAGACCGGATAATACTCCTATTGATACGGATTCCAATATTGTATTCGTCCATACCATGCAGGAAGCCGTCTCCTATCTGGCGCAGACAAAAGGCAATATTCTGGTCACAACAGGCAGTAAGGAGCTGCCTCTTCTGCGTGAACTTCCAGGCTATGAGGAACGTGTCTATGCCAGAATCCTCCCCAATCCGCAGATGGTATCTGATTCCTACGAAATGGGCTTTAAAGGACAGCATCTGATCTGTATGCAGGGACCTTTTACAGAAGAATTGAACACCGCTCTTATCCATCAATTCCATATTTCTCATGTACTGACTAAAAATTCCGGGGCAAATGGCGGTTTTGCCGAGAAAATAAAAAGCGCAGAACAGACCAATACTACTCTGGTAGTCATCGGTCGTCCTGCGGAACAGACAAAAGGCTATTTATTAGAAGATGTTTGTGCGGTATATCACAAGCATCATTCCTTTGCTCCACTGTTTACCACTCAATCATCCGACGGGCACTGATTCCTTTCTCATAAGGATGCTTACACAGCTTCATTTCCGTCACATAATCAGCCAGCTTCAAGAGCTCTTCTCCCGGATTCCTGCCTGTCATGACTACTTCCAGCGTCCCAGGCTTATTTTGAAGGAAATGGACAACCTCCTTCTCCTCCAGAAAGCCTGCGCTAATTGCAGCCATAATCTCATCCAGCACCAGCAGATCATACTCTTTTTGTTGCACCATAGTAATAATCTGCTGGAATCTGTTATGATAAAAGGTTTTCGCTTCCAGCTTTTCCTCTTCATTCATTTTACTTGTAAACTTCACCTTGCCATAACATGACATCAGTGTCACTTTTTCCAGTTTTTCCAGAATCCTTCTCTCACCGGAGTTATCTCCCTTCAGGAACTGGAAGCACAGTACTCTTCCACCCTGTCCCACACATCGGATCATCACCCCCACCGCACAGGTTGTCTTCCCCTTCCCATCTCCACAATATATATGAATCAGACCCTGTTCCATTCAAAATCACCCTTCTCTCTTATAATAGATACTTGCGAAACGCACTATTAAGTATGCAGAATTGTACAGCTTTAACAAATGCATAAGCAGGCACTGTGCAGCCGTCAGTACTTAGGCGCTGTATTTTAAGCGCCTTATGTACTGCTACGAGCTGCAGTGTAGCGAAAGCGTGCCTGTGTTGCATTGTTAAATCTGCACAATTCGTTCCATTCTCTCTATACGTTTCGTAATTATCTATTTATTATACCCAACCTATTGCACCTTTGCCACTATTTTGATAATCTTATTATAGAGTCAATTTGGTTTCATTATACGGAGGAGAGTCATGAACTTTTTAGAAGAAAGAATTGCAAAAGACGGAATTGTAAAGGAAGGCAACGTCTTAAAAGTAGACAGCTTCCTGAATCATCAGATGGATATTCGCCTGTTCGATGAAATGGGCGCAGAATTTAAAAGACGTTTTGCAGATGCCAACATCAACAAAATCCTGACAATCGAAGCATCCGGTATTGGCATTGCCTGTATTGCAGCCAGACATTTTGATGTGCCTGTTGTTTTTGCCAAGAAATCCAAAAGCATCAATATTGACGGCGATATGTACGTGGCTGAAGTAGAATCTTTTACACATAAATGCAAGAATCAGGTCATCGTATCCAGAAAATTCCTTGGACCAGAAGATCATGTGCTGATCATTGATGATTTTCTTGCCAACGGCTGTGCACTACAGGGACTGATCTCCATCGTGACGGAAGCCGGCGGTACCGTAGAAGGAATCGGCATTGCCATAGAAAAAGGCTTCCAGAATGGGGGACGCATCATCCGCAACCTCGGTTATCATCTGGAATCTCTTGCCATTGTAGACAGTATGGATGCTGCCACTGGTTCCATCACATTCCGCGAATAATATATAAACTCCTGTCAATCTCCTATATAGGGTATGGCAGGAGTTTTCTCATATCTGTTCCTGATTCAGTACGAGTTTTTACATTTGAGTACGAGTTATTACATTTGGCTTGCTTCTCCCTACTGCTTCATGCATAATGGCAATCGTTACTGTGCACCGTAACCTACCGTCTGCTGAAAGCACTATGTATCTCAAAAAGCATTGTGAAAAGCCATAAAATATCTTATAATACAATTATCAAAAGACGCTTTCAGCAGACATATTATTACCACGGAGGAATTTATGCAAGAAAGCGTTTCAATCAACAGAACTTACAAAGACCGGTTATTCAAAATCATCTTTGAAGACAAAAAAGAACTATTATCACTATATAATGCATTAACAGGTAAGAATTACCAGAATCCCGATGAGTTGGAGATCAATACCATTGATGACGTCATCTACATGCATTTGAAGAATGACATGTCATTTATTCTGGATGACTGGCAGAATCTGTTCGAACAGCAGTCTACCTTCAATCCCAACCAGCCGCTTAGAGGCTTCTTCTACTTTGCCGATCTATACAAGGTTAAGTATTTCGGCAAAAAGATATACTCTACCAGACTGTTGAAAATACCAACTCCACAGTACATCGTCTTCTACAATGGTACTACAAATATGCCGGACAGAAAGGAACTGCGGTTATCCGATGCCTTCCAACAACCCACTGAGCAGCCTGATATTGAAGTGGTCGCCCACATGCTCAATATCAACTATGGGCATAATAAGGAACTCATGGAGCGTTGCCGGAAGCTGAAGGAATACGCACAGTTCATTGACATCATACGCCACTACCTGAGAGAAAATAAGCAGTGGTCAAATGAGCAGGCAATCTCCAAGGCGATAGACGATTGTATCCAAAATAACATTCTGCGTGACATCTTACAGAAAGAGAGGTTGAGAGTTATGGCATCTATTTTATCTGAATTTGATGAAGTCGGGTATAAGGAAATGATACGGCAGGAAGCATATGAGGATGCATATGAGGAAGGACATGAAGCTGGACTCGAAGAAGGTCGTGAACAGGAACTTGCTCATGGTGTCAAATCCTATATAAAGCTTGCTCAAAGTATTGGATATGCTGAATCAAAAATAGTTACCATGCTCATGCAAGAATTTAATCTATCGGAAGATCAAGCTTCCCAATATGTGCAAAAGTTTTGGAAAGATAAATAATCCACTGTTATTCTTCATAAGAAAAATTTGACAATCATTTCCCTGATTTTTAACATGACAAAAGCCGCCAATCTGGCGGCTTTTGCATATTATGGTAGGAATGGCTGATTCAAAGAATCGCCTACTCCAATTATTGATTAAGCAATTAACCTAACAGAGAAAGTACACCCTGGTTGGACTGGTTAGCCTGTGCTAACATAGACTGACCTGCCTGTGCAAGGATATTGGAGTTGGAATACTTAACCATCTCTGTAGCCATATCTGTATCACGGATCTGGCTTTCAGCAGCTGTTGTATTCTCTACAACGTTATCCAGGTTCTTGATAGTATGCTCTAATCTGTTCTGAACAGCACCAAGAGCGGATCTCTGAGAAGAAACCTTCTTGATTGCATCTTCAATAGAATCAACAGCGTATGTAGCAGACATACCAGTCTCATCGTTTACATTAATACCCTTAATTCCAAGACCTGCTGCACTCATAGATTCAAGATTAACAGTAATCTTATTGGTCATATCAGCATCTGCACCTACATGTAAAGAGAAGTTTAACTTATCCTTTACTTCTACAGAGCCCTTGTTGATTTCAAAAGTACCGTCATTGTTATTTACAACAGTAGCAGCTGTATCTGTACCAATAGAAGAAGCTTTCTGAAGTTCATCTGCAATCTTCTGAAGAGCATCTGCCTTAGAGATTACATCACTATCTTCACTCTTGACATTACCAACCGTTGTATACAGATTAGTTAATGTTGTACCATCCGTTGCAATTGTGATACCCTTTGTTGCTGCTTCATTAATTGCATCATAATCCGTTGCTGATGTTGCTATTGCCACATCGTCACCATGCTTAATCAAATCTGCAAGATCTGCTACTGTATATACATTGTTAACAGCATCTGTTGTTTTCCCTACTGTATATGTAACAGCATTCTTTGTACCATTACCAGCATCTCTTGAAATCGAGACCTTAGCACCATCATCTAATTTAGAAATGATATCTGAAATATCAGAAGCCGCTGCTGGATCACTCTTAAGATACGTGGTAGTCTTTCCGCTAATTGTTACAGAATCTCCCTCTGCCATATCAGTTACACCATTAGTAAAATTTGCTGCCTTCGCTAAATTATCTACTGTAGACTGTTTTACACCGGCTTGTGTGATCAGACTTGTATTATAACTGCTAATCTCTTGGTTTGCACCTGTAGTTGTAAGTGCATTTACAACTTCAATATTGCAACCGTTACCTATTGCATCCTTTGTCATAGTAACCTTAGAACCAGCGGCAAGTTCCTGTTTAATCAAATCTTCTGCATCTTTTGCACTGATTTTGCCCGCACCACCTGCATCATCTACATCATAAGTTACTTTGCTTCCATCTTCATGAGTTACAGTAAATGCGCTCTTACCGCTTGTAAGTTTAAGTGCACCTCCTGCGTTTGCATCTACATCACTAATTCCTGCTTTATCTACAATTGTATAAGTTATACTCTTGGACTTATCAGTAATGCTATCTCCAGCTTTTACTGCTGTATTATCCGCAGCTAACTTCTTATAACCATCTGTTCCACTTTTGCCAGCACCATCTGTACCGATTGTATACTCTGCACCAGCGATTGTAACCTTATCGCCTTCATTTAATTTGCTATCAACAGTGAACTTAGCAGTTTTTCCATTGTCTACCAGCTTACCTGCCAGACCTGCATCATGAGCATTTACTAACTGGCTGGAAGATGTACCATCTGCATTGCCCTTTAATAAATATGTCTCATTGAACTTAGTAGTCTCAGCTACACGGTCGATTTCTGTTGTCAGCTGTTCAATCTCATCCTAGATAGACTGACGGTCTGTTGTAGAGTTTGTACCATTGGATGCCTGAACTGCCAGTTCATTCATTCTCTGTAACATATCGGTAACTTCCTGCAAAGCACCTTCTGCTGTCTGAACTGCGCTGATACCATCTTCTGCGTTGGAAGAAGCCTTTGTTAAACCACGAATCTGCTTTCTCATCTTTTCACTGATAGAAAGACCTGCTGCATCATCTGCTGCACGGTTGATCTTATAACCGGAAGAAAGCTTCTCTGTAGAGCTTGATAATGTACCCTGTGTGATACCTAACATTCTGTTAGCGTTAATGGCTGTTAAATTGTGTTGTACTACCATAAAATTTTACCTCCATGTGTTAACCAAAGCCTTAGGAATATCCTCTGACTTCGATTTGCTGTCGCGATAAAAATCCGTTTTACCGCCTGTTCTTTGTTCCCTTATTCAGTTGTCAGGAACTTTGGTGAGTATCCAAACTTCCTATTTATAATATCCGAAGACTCACCTTCAACAGTCTGCGCGCGCTCACTCCCATTGCGTCAGCCTCCGGTTATTACCCTTGTTATTCCACTATTTGCGGATTTGTATGAAGTACAAATTTGCCGAACAAAAAATCTATTTATAGATTTTTTATTCTGGATTCCCTTTTCTCAATCGCACGCCCTCTGGCGATATTGATTTCCTTAGGGGCATCAATCATGATGTGCGCCTGATTCTTCACCCCACCAAGGAATGTGATCTTCACATCTTTGCCCACCATGATATATTCATTCTTCTGTACGGATAATCTAAGCAATACTGCTCCTCCTTCCTGACTGTTCGATAAGCTCTCTTATCGGTTTCCCTGTTCTTTCGAAATGCGCCAGCCAGAGCCGACTGTGGGTTATTCACTGTCCCTGCCCTGAAAAGCCACTGTTTCCGTGCCTCCTTGCGTTCGGAGTGCATGCAACATTTTCTGTAAATTGTTGCATCTTGCTGTTACGTAACCTATTATTGTAGTAAGACTGTATTTAATTATTGAATACAGGACAGGGAAAGCTGAAGGAGCGGCTGTCTGCATATCCATGCAGATACCCACAAGGAGGAGTATATGAGTACGACACAACCAATCAGAGATAAGGAATCTCTACAGAAATTAAAGAATTTTTATAAGACGCAGAAGCCCAACCCACGCAATTATGCAATTATTGTGCTTGGATTGAACACTGCACTGAGAATCAGCGATATTCTGAGCCTGACCAGTGAAATGGTCTATGACCATAACAAGGTTCGTGAACATATCGTTGTAAAAGAACAAAAGACAGGAAAAATCAATCGAATCCTGCTTAACCGCGAAGTCCGTAAAGCCTTGAATCTTTACCGTCATTTTCTAGTAAAATCTGCTGCCTATAAGGCTGGAAATCCCTATCTTTTTCCAAGTCCATATGTCAGCCAGCGTCCTCTGTCACGCTATCAGGTATATCGTATGATACGAAACGCTGCTGAATCTGTAGAAATACAGGAAAAGGTCAGCTGCCATTCCCTGCGCAAGACCTTTGGCTACCGCGCATGGAAGCAAGGGGCTGACCCTATTGTAATTATGCTCATCTATAACCATTCTTCCTTTGACATTACCAAACGATATCTGTGTATTGAACAGGATGACAAAGATAAAATATATCGAAGCATCCTGATCTGAGTTATAAAACATTACAATAATAACTTCTGCGGCATTGCATATGGCGCAGTTTTTGTAGTACAATGAAATAAGACAAAATATGTCGTTTTTTGAAAAAATTTGAAATGCACACTAAAGTTTCTGTAAGATGTGACGATATATATATTGTAAAGCAAAAGGGATGCAACAATTTACAGAAAATGTTGCATCCCTTTTTATGATGTCCGTACTGTTTTATTTTATGCGTTATCAGACGTATGCCGTTAAAAAGAGGAACAGCAACGCTGCTCCCCTCTTTTTTATTCTTCTATGTGTTCCCTGCCCTGTGCAATGATTGCACGTACATGATCGTCTGCCAGAGAATAAAATATGGATTTTCCTTCCCTGCGGTTCTTCACCAGCTTGTTCTGTTTCAGAATCCTGAGCTGATGTGAGATTGCCGACTGTGTCATGTTCAATACCTGCGCCAGATCGCAGACACACACTTCTGCTTCAAATAGCACGAATAATATTCTGATTCTGGTAGAATCTCCAAATACCTTGAACAGTTCTGCCAGGTCATAAAGCTCTGTTTCTTCCGGCATGGTGTCATTTACGATTTTCAGCAAATCCTCATGCACTTCCGTCGAATCGCAGCACATTTTATCTGCCATGTCTTTTCCTCATTTCTTCTACCTCTGTAACTGCCAGGCTACAGCTTTTTCACAAACAATACGCGGATTGCATTCAGTACCGCAATTACCATGACTCCTACATCTGCGAAGATGGCAAGCCACATGTTGGCAATACCAACCGCACCGAGAATCAGGCACAATATCTTGATGCCTATGGCAAAATAGATATTCTCATATACGATTCTCATACATTTCTTGGAGATACGGATTGCTTTTACAATCTTGAGAGGGTCATCATCCATCAGGACTATATCTGCTGCCTCAATCGCCGCATCTGAACCAAGTGCTCCCATTGCAATACCGATATCGGCTCTTGACAATACCGGGGCATCATTAATACCGTCACCTACAAAGGCAAGTTTATCTTTTTCAGACTTGCTTGTCAACAGCTCTTCCACTTTTTCCACCTTTTGGGCTGGAAGCAATTCGCTGTATATCTTATTAATTCCTAGTGAACCTGCAACCTGCTGCGCTACTCTGTCAGCATCACCGGTCAGCATTACAAGCTTCTTTACGCCAGCCTTTTTCAGCTCTGCAATAGCTTCCTTGGAATGTGGTTTTACAACATCGGAAATCAGGATGTGCCCTGCATAAGCACCATCTACCGCTACATGTACAAGAGTACCTACCTTGTGGCAGTCAGAATATGCAATGCCCAGCTTCTTCATCAGCTTCGCATTACCAACTGCAACAGATACACCATCTACCATGGCAGTTACACCGTTACCGCTGATTTCTTCCACATTGGTGACACGATCCTGATTGATTTCTTTTCCATAGGCATTCTTCAGGCTCTTGCTGATAGGATGGCTGGAATAGCATTCAGCCAGGGCTGCATACTCCAATACCTTATCCTCCGGCATTGTATTATGATGCACACCACTCACTTCAAAAACACCTTTTGTCAAAGTACCTGTCTTATCAAAAACTACGTATTTCACCTGTGACAAAGTCTCCAGATAATTAGAACCCTTGACCAGTACGCCTGCATTGCTGGCTCCGCCGATTCCTGCGAAAAAGCTGAGCGGTATACTGATAACCAAGGCACACGGGCAGCTGATTACAAGGAAAGTCAGGGCTCTGTAAATCCAGTCTCCCCATTCAGGTGCCAGCCCCATGAACAGCATACGCACGATTGGAGGCAGAATTGCCAGTGCCAAAGCGCCATAACATACTGCCGGAGTATAGTAATGAGCAAATTTGGATATGAAATTCTCGGAACGTGATTTCTTGGAACTGGAATTCTCTACCAAATCAAGAATCTTGGATACTGTAGATTCACCAAATTCCTTGGTTGTCTGAATCTTGAGTACACCGGTCATATTGATGCAGCCGCTGATGACTTCGTCGCCCACCTTCGCATCCCTTGGAAGGCTCTCGCCTGTCAATGCGCTGGTATTCAGTGTTGTCTGACCTTCTACAACAATACCATCAATAGGAATCTTCTCACCCGGCTGTACGACAATGACTGTACCAATCTCTACTTCATCAGGATCGACCTTCTCCAGCTTGCCATCTTTCTCAATATTGGCATAATCAGGGCGAATGTCCATCAGTTCACTGATGTTTCTGCGGCTCTTACCAACTGCATAGCTCTGGAACAGCTCGCCAATCTGGTAAAATAACATAACCGCAACGCCTTCTTTATAATCACCCAGTGCAATAGCTCCCAGTGTAGCCACTGCCATAAGGAAATTTTCATCAAAAACCTGTTTATTCCTGATTCCTTTACATGCCTTAATCAGAATATCGTAACCGATAATGCCATAAGGAATCAGATACAGTAATTCAAAATATCCACTAATCGGAAGCAATGATAACAGAATGATCAATGCCAGTGATGCTATAATACGTATCAGAACTTTCTTCTGCTTCTTATTCATATTCATCATACCTTTCTCTTATTCGGTATCTACTGATTATAAACCGCAGCCCGAAAGGCTGCGGTCATCTATCCTATAAAAAGATTTCACAATCGTCTTCGACTTTCTTACAGTTCTTAAGAACCTCCTGCATAACTTCCTTAGTTTCCTGTCCATCCTCGAACTCAACAATCATCTTCAATGCCATGAAGTTTACAGTTGCGTCCTTTACACCGGCTGTCTTCTTAGCAGCCTCTTCCATTTTGTTTGCACAGTTTGCACAGTCTACATCAATTTTGTATGTTTTCTTCATTTTACAACTCCCTTTCTTATTTTATTGTAACTATTCAGAACCCCATTCGCAAAATCGCTGTTTCACAGCTTTTCTTTTTTATCAGCGTGTCATATGAACACTTATTCATATGTTTGATTGTATTATAACACTTTGGTGGATATTGTCAATGATTTTATGCGAAAAAAATATCTCATTTTCATGAGATATCTTTCTAAACTTATTATAGAAACGGATTATAGAATCTGCTTCCATTCTGAAATGTAATCACCAGTGCTGTCACTGTAAAAATCACGATAACAATGAGCACGATATAATCATTCTTTTTGAGTGGTCTGGCTGAATACCATGTCCTTTTCTTATGTTTTCCAAATCCACGAAGTTCCATGGCATTGCTGACAACATCTATTCTGTCCATGCTGGAGAAAATAAGCGGGAACAGAATTGTGGAGGATTTCTTGATTCTGTCTATCAAGGATGCTTTGGAAGACATTTCGATTCCTCTTGCCTCCTGTGCATGCTTGATCTTCCTGTATTCGTCCTGCACATCCGGTATATATCTGAGAGCCAGTGCCACCGAATAGCAGATATTGTAGCTGATTCCTACACGGTTCATGGATGCTGCAAATTCACTGGGATTCGTTGTTACAATGAACATAAATACTGCCGGTATTACTGTCAGATATTTCACCATAACATTAAATTCATAAAATAGCTGTTCCGTAGTAATCACATATGGTCCTGCAATCTTGACAAGCTCTGTATGGGTACCATATATCTTCGTTCCCTGATCCGGCGAAAAGATAAAGATAGCCAGCAGATTGATTACCAGGAAAAACATTATGAACTTGAAAACTGTACCAACCTGTCTCCACTCTGTTCTGGACATTTTAAATATGATCAGACTGCATACCAGCATGACCAGAAGAACACGGGTATCGTAGGAAAGCATACTGGTAATGGACCACAACAGAAAGAATACCAGCTTCGTTACGCCACTCAGCCTGTGTATCCAGGTGTCTTTTTCTTCATAACTTAATACTTTAGACATATTGTTCCATACCTTTCTTACTTTCCATTCTCACGTCTGAGTCTGTCATCTGCAATAAAACGCTCTACCAATGCAGAGGGTTCTGAGATACCACACTTTACTGCCAGCTCATACAGGGAAGTCTTCTTGAGATATGCTGTGTCTGCTATCTGTTCATTGGTCAGAATTCTGGATGGTGTATCATCTGCTATCATTCTGCCATCCGCAATTACAATGGCACGATCTGTATATTCCAGCATCAGATGCATGTCATGGGTAATCATGATAATGGTAATTCCCTGTTCTTCATTTATTTTTTTCAGAAATTCCATGATTTCTGTATAATGACGGTAATCCTGCCCTGCTGTAGGCTCGTCCAATATCAATATCTCAGGATTCAATACTAATATGGAAGCAATGGATACTCTCTTCTTCTGTCCAAAGCTCAATGCTGATACAGGCCAGTTACGGAAAGGATACAATCCACAGATCTTTAATGTCTCATATACCCTGTCTTTTACCTCATCCGGTGCAACGCCTCTCACCTGCAAACCAAGTGCAACTTCATCATAGATCATAGGCTTACTGATCATCTGATTTGGATTCTGCATCACAAGTCCGATCTTCTCTCCTCGCTCTTTAATGGAGAGAGCCTTCATATCTTCACCATGCAGAAGTATAGCGCCTTTTGCCGGAGCAAGGAATCCACAGATCAGATTAGAAAGCGTCGATTTACCCGCACCATTCTTACCTACGATACTGAGCATCTCGCCCTTCTGTATCTTAAAATCAACATCCTGCAGCACAGGCTGCCCTTCTGTATAGGCAAAAGACAGATCCCGTACTTCCAGAATCGTTTCTTCCTGTTTCTCTTTTTCAGGCAATTGTACGCTCTGAAACCAGGTATTCATCTGTTTGCGATACGGTTCCAGATTCATGCTTTCAATATGCTGAGGTCTGGATTCCTTCGTAATCTGACATCCTGCATGCTTCAATGCTGTCAGATACAGAGGTTCACGGATTCCCTGCTGTTCCAGCACATCCATCGCCAACAGTTCATCCGGTGTCGTATCCGCTACGATCTGACCATCGCCCACTACAATGATTCGATCCACATCACGATAAAGAGCATCTTCCAGACGATGCTCTATGATAACAATTGTTACATTCTTGTCTTTCTGAATGTGGTCGATCAGATCAATTGCTCTCTTACCTGTAGCCGGGTCCAGATTCGCCAGCGGCTCGTCAAAAAGCAGAATATCCACATCATCAATCATGACTCCTGCCATGGATACACGCTGTTTCTGTCCGCCGGAGAGCTCTCTTGGAGAATGCTGCAGGAGGGATTTCACATCTACCAGCTCTGCAGCATCAGCTACACGCTGCTTCATCTCCTGCTGCTCTACTCTGTCATTCTCCAGCACGAAAGCAATGTCCTCTGCAACAGTCAGTCCGATGAACTGTCCATCCGTATCCTGAAGAACTGTTCCCACCATTTTGGACAAGCCAAAAATCCCCAGTTTCCTGGGGTTCTGGCCTTTTATCTGATAATCACCTGTAATATCTCCCTTATACGAAAAGGGCACCAGCCCATTCATGCAATGAGCCAGTGTAGACTTGCCGGACCCCGAAGGTCCCACGATCAATACCTTTTCTCCAGGATAGATCTCCAGATTGATGTCCTTTAATGTAGGTTCTACCTGGGAACGATACTTAAAGGAAAAATTTCTAAACGCTATAATAGGTTCCATCTGTCCCAAAACCTTTAGTCCTCTTTACTTAAACTGGATGACTTGGCACCAATCTTGGAATATCCGGCTGCCAGTAAAGAACCAAGAATACCAACAACGATAATGTTACCAAGGAATGCCCAGAATCCCTGTGCAAATGCCTTGGATACCGGTTCTGCATAAATCAGGATATCCAGGACAGGGGCTATCAGGATCCATGCCAGTGCATTTGCAACTACCTGTACTACATTGAAAAGAATAATTGCCTTTTTATCAAAACCGCCATCCTTGATCGCATATTTTGCAGCAAAAAGGCCAATCAGAAGACCGAATACTGCATCCGGGAATACCCAGCTCCACCATACGCTGCCATAGAAAAGGGCATCACCTAACGCATGTCCCAGTAACCCTACAATACCGCCCACTACAGGGCCAAATACAGCTGCAAGGAATGCCAGTAACGCTGCCCTTGGCTGTAAAGAGGTATTGGGGATGAATCCCATGGGAATCTGTACCTGTGTCAATGCCACGAACAGCGCGGTTCCGATACCTGTAGCAACTACTTCTTTAATTCCAAATTTAAATTTCATGACGAACTCCTCCTTTGTTTTTTTACATTCTTATTATGTTAAGAATTCGCGCTATTGTCAATCACCTATCCATATTTTTTATCCCAACGCAACATCCAATACCATCATAACGGAGAAACCTACTGCAAAAAATATGGTTCCAATATCTGAATGTTCTCCTTCTGACATCTCCGGAATCAGCTCTTCTACTACAACATAGAGCATAGCTCCCGCTGCATAGCTGAGGAAATAAGGAAGTGCCGGTACAATAAGACTGGCTGCAAGTATTGTAAGGACTGCACCTATCGGCTCCACAATGCCGGACAGCATCCCACCAAGAAAAGCTTTGCCCTTATTCATCCCCTCGCTTCTAAGAGGCATGGATATAATGGCTCCTTCCGGGAAATTCTGGATTGCAATACCTATCGCAAGTGCCATGGCTCCTGCTGCCGTAATCTGTGCATTTCCCGTCAGATATCCTGCAAATACCACACCTACTGCCATTCCCTCAGGAATATTGTGCAAAGTCACTGCCAATACAAGCATAGTTGTCCTTTGCAGCTTACTCTTAGGTCCTTCTGCCACCTGGCTGTTTCGATGCAGATGAGGAATCACATGATCCAGCATCAGCAGGAATAATACTCCCAGCCAGAACCCGATTACGGCAGGAACAAAGGCAAATTTCCCCATACCTTCACTCTGCTCTATTGCCGGTATCAACAGGCTCCATATGCTGGCTGCCACCATGACTCCCGCTGCAAACCCAGTCAGTGCCCTCTGCACAATATCATTCATCTCTTTCTTCATGAAAAAAACACACGCTGCTCCTAATGTCGTTCCCAGAAAAGGAATCAAAAGCCCTGCTGCTGTATTTATATCCATCCCAATCACCTTACCTTTCTTACATTATATATATGCAATCGCTGTCTGTGCGTTCACCGCTCATGCGACTCATTCCCTAACACATAGTATAACATCACTTCATGCTGGACACAACCATAAAGTTAGTTGTAACTAACTTATAATCTGGGATAACACTTTAACAGCTGTCCGAAAGCCCTTCTCTTCCAGGTCTGAATAATTCACAATTAATATATGCGCATACTTGTCCTTATCTGACTCACAATACTCTGACAGACAGCTTATCTGTATACCGTTCCCGGCTGCTGCCCATTTAAGCTGCGTATCACTCAAATCGGTATTTATCCTCATCAGGAAATGATTCCCTGCGCCTTTTTCCAGTATTTCTACCTGTTTATACAGTGGAGAAGCCTTCAGGACTTCCAGTATTTTATCCCTTTTATTACGGTAGAAATTCTTCATCCTGTGAATATGTCTGTCAAAATATCCCTGGTGCATGAACTCTGTCAGTGCATACTGCTCAAAAGCCGATACGGTACAGGCATAGAAATTCATTGTCCCGACATAACGATCCATCAAGGCTGGTGGAAGCACCATATAACTGATACGGATGGAGGGCGCTAATGTCTTGGAAAAGGTATTAAAATATATGACTCTGTGGTTTTTATCCATACTTTGAATCGAAGGAACCGGTCTCTTGCTGAACCGGAATTCGCTGTCATAATCATCCTCAATAATGTATCTTCCAAGTTCTTCCTGCGTCCACGCCAGTAGCTCCTGCCGTCTTCCTGCCGGCATGATAATCCCTGTTGGAAAATGATGTCCCGGTGATACATGCACCACATTAGCGCCACTTTGTTTAAGGGAATCTATTACGATTCCATCCTCATCAATCTCCACATAACACCATTGCAGATCATTGGCATGATAAATTCTGGAAAATCTGTGATACCCCGGGTCTTCTATGGCATAGATGCTGTTCCTTCCCAGCAATTGCAGAAGTCTTCCATACAAATACTCCGTCCCTGCTCCGATGATGATCTGCTCCGGTTCCACATCCATTCCACGATATTCATACAGATACCTTGCAATCTCTACTCTCAGCTCATACACTCCGGCAAAAGGCACCGTATCCAGCAATACATTCTCCTTCTCCGATAATATTCCTCGCATCACTTTCGCCCATGTATCATACGGAAATTTCTCGATAGCGGCTCTGTTGGAAGTCAGATCTATCGTGATATTGGAAGCTTCTTCTCCCCGGCTGCCTGTCTGCATTGCAGTATAGGAAGTCCGCCGCCGCGGTTCATATCCTGCTTCTGCTTCCATCACATAATAGCCGCTCTTCTCCCTTGCACTGATATAGCCCTCCATCAAAAGCTGTTCATAAGCGTTCTCTACCGTTTTCAGGCTGATCTGATGCTGCTGCGCCATCTTTCTTTTGGACGGAAGCTTCTCCCCAAAGGAGAGTCTGCCTTTTATAATATCGTCCTTAATACAACGATATAAATATTCATATATTGTCAGATTACCACGTTCTGATATATCATAAGTCAACACTTCAATCTGGTCTCCTCATTTTTCTTTAATTTGGTTATTTATAAGATACCACTTTTCATTATAATGAGATACATAAGAAACAGCAAGTACAATAATCAGGAGGTTACAAATATGGGCATATATGCAATTACAGGCGCATCAAGTGGAATCGGCGCCAAAACAAAGGAATTACTGGAAGCTGATGGCAATCGCGTCATCAACATTGATCTGAAAGGCGGCGATATCTGTGTCAATCTGGCATCAGAAGCCGGCAGGCAAAAGGCAATTGATGAACTGCACAGACTCTGTCCCGATGGACTGGACGGTATGATCTGCAATGCCGGTGTATCCGGTGCATGCGGCAATCTGTCTCTGATCGTATCTCTGAACTACTTCGGAACACTTGCCATTGCCAAGGGCGCTTATGATCTGCTGGAAAAGAAGCACGGAAGCTGCGTAGTTACTGCCTCCAATACGATTTCCCAGGGTGCCGGCAGAATGGATCTGGTTGATCTTCTTAATAATATCGGTGATGAGAAGAGAATTCTGGAACTTGTAAATGAACTGGATTCATCCAGTCTGAGCGTAGGCAACAGCCTCTATGTATCCACCAAATATGCACTTGCCCGCTGGGTAAGAAGAGTCTCTGCTTCCTGGGCTGCCAATGGTGTCCGCATCAATGCAATTGCACCAGGTAATGTAAATACTGCCATGACAGCAACCATGAGCACAACTGCCAAAATGGCACTGAATGCTCTGCCTATTCCTACCAAATTCGGTCTGGAAACATTGATGGACCCGGAGGAAATCGCAGAAGTGATGATATTCCTGGTATCACACAAGGCAAGCGGTATCAATGGCAATATCATGTTCGTTGATGGCGGTACTGACGCATTATTGAATTCTGAAAAGGTATATTAAGGAGGATCTGGCATATGAAACCAATTGAGAAATATATAGAAGCTATGGAAAATAAAGATTTTGCAGGTCTTGCAGACTTATTCACCAAGGATGGAATCCTCTGCGACTACTGCTCCAACTCTTCCAATCAGAGAGAATATCATATCTATGGAAAAGAAGCCATTAACATGTTCTTCCGTAACAAATTTGGATTTCGGCAATATTCTATAATAGGAGCTGAAGTTGTAAACAAAGAACAGGCAGAATTCATTGCCAACTTCGGTGGTTATCATATCATGGCAATCGCTACCGTCCGTGAAACAGATAAGGACGGCTTCATCAAAAGACTGACTGTTCGCCCTAAGTAATTAGAAGGCTTGCGAAACGCCTGAAGTAATAGAGAATTGCCGGGATTCTATATATGCACCACAGGCCCGCTCTCGCTACGCTGCATCTCGCAGCGGTACATAAGTGTGCAAAAGCCTTATGGCTTCCGCGCACTAAGTACCGGCGGCTGCAGAGTGCCTGCTTATGCATATATAGAATCCCGGCAATTTAATTTCATAAGGGAGCGTTTCGCAGGACTCATGTAACTCTTATGGAGGTAATTTATATGCCCAGTCAGAAATTAGAAAATTTGCTGAACCTTGCCTTGCAGGCAACTACGGAGGAAAAAGAAAAATCCCCAGGTCTTGCTACGGGTTACAACCCTGTAGCAAGAACCTGGGAACTTATCGTAAAATACCACGGTCAGCTTACGCGCCTGGAATCAGCCGTTATCCACGTCGAACCACTGATTAACAGCTATGCCATCGTCACCATCCGTGAAGACTTCATAGACGCCTTCACCCAACTTGATGAAGTGGAGTACGTAGAAAAGCCCAAACGCCTCTATTTCAGTTAATCCTACCAGCCTATTCTATTACAATTCACAAGCAGTACAAATTTCCTACCACCATCAACAGCATACCTTCCCATGCGCATTACTCACACCTCGCAAATCCACAGGCGGCGCAGCTCGCCTCCCCCCGTGACGCAGGGAGGCTCAGAATGTTTCCTGAGAATCCCCTCTGCGAGTGTCGGTGCTTGGGTCGCGGGTGCCGACAGGCATTCGCAACCCTATGCATCCGCTACATCGAGCAGCGGAGCGGGAGCGTGGATTCAAAGGAAATATCTGAGCCTCCCGACCCACTTCCGCTTCCAAGCTACGCCGCCGTCACTATTCCTTACTTATAAGCAATCGCATTCCATCTCAATTCATTCTTGAGGGTTCTGATGTCTGTATTCTTGTCAATAACAACGGCTTCAATACCCATAGCATCTGCCCAGTCTACCATCTGTTCAACGGTCAGATCATAAGAAAATGCTGTATGATGAGCACCACCTGCAAGAATCCATGCTTCTGCACCTGTTGCCAGATCAGGCTGTGGTGTCCAGAAAGCAGTTGCAACAGGAAGCTTAGGCATTGGCTTCTCTGTCTTCTTACAATCTACTGCATTGATGATCAGTCTGAACCGGTTGCCAAGATCTACAAGAGAAGCAGCTACTGCCGAACCAGTCTTGGATGTAAATACCAGTCTTGCAGGATCTTCTCTGTTACCCATGGAAAGAGGGCACACCTTAATGGAAACAGGACCATCTGCAATTGTTGGGCATACCTCAAGCATATGTGCTTCCAGAATACCTTCTTTGCCAGGTACGAAGTTATATGTATAATCTTCCATGAAAGAAGTACCTTTTGCATCCTTTACATTAGAAGCCATGATCTTCATAAGGCGAACCATTGCTGCTGTCTTCCAGTCACCTTCTGCACCGAAGCCATAGCCCTTCTCCATAAGTCTCTGGATTGCCAGACCCGGAAGCTGCTTGAGACCACCAAGCATACCAAAGTGTGTCACGACTGCATGATAATCATGCTCTGTCAGGAATTTCTCCAATCCTATCTCAATCGCAGCCTGTACTTCTACATGCTTTCTGAATTCTGCTGCATCCCTGCCTTCCGTAAGAATCTGATACTTGCTGTAATATTCATCTGTCAATGCGCTGATATCACCTGCCGGTACAGCGTCTACATACTCAACCAGATCATTTACATTATAATGGTCGATCTCCCAGCCAAACTTAATCTGCGCTTCTACCTTATCGCCTTCTGTAACAGCTACATTGTTCATGTTGTCACCGAAACGGCATACACGGATGTGGGAAGATTCCATAACACCTACAGCAGTTACCATCCACTGAGCAATCTTCTTAATCACTTCCGGGTTCTTCCAGTATCCAACTACGACCTTACGCTCGATTCCCATTCTGCTGACAATATGGCCATATTCACGGTCTCCATGTGCAGACTGATTCTCATTCATGAAATCCATATCAATGGTATCATAAGGAATCTCTTCGTTGAACTGTGTATGAAAATGCATCAATGGCTTTCTATATTCCTGCAATCCCAGAATCCATGACTTAGCCGGTGAGAATGTGTGCATCCAGGTAATCACGCCAGCACATTCCGCATCTGCATTCGCATCATTAAATGTCTTTCTGATTACTTCATTGGTAATTAAAGTAGGCTTCCACACTACCTCATATGGCAGTAAGCCTGACTGATTCAATCCATCAACAATAATTCTGGAATGCTCTGCTACTTTACGCAGACATTCATCTCCATATAAATCCTGTGAACCTGTTGCAAACCAGAACTTGTAATTCTTTCCCGTCTTCATTTTAATAACCATTCCTTTCCCATAATCTGCATATAAAATACTGTCTTTTGCTACTATAGTTTTACCATATCCGGAACCTTATTACAACATTTAATTTATTATTTAATGAAATATTTCACAGAATACTAAATGTAGTAAACAACTACGAAAAAAGAACCACTCCCATGGTTCTTTCCTACGCTTCGCCCGCTCTCTCAATCAATAACATTTTTTTGACTTGTTCTGTCAATTTCTTTCTCTCATATAACGGCAGTACATGTTCTCTGCCACTCTTCATATACAGTATCCCTTCTGACACATTCTGTATCAGCTTCTTATTGATCAGCAGTCCATCTCCTACATTCAGGAACCGGTCTCCCAAACATTTCTTTATATGCCCTGCCGTCATTCTGGTTCGCAATTCCTGATATTGCAGCCTGACAATCACGACCTGATCATATATTTCAACACACTCAATCTGATCTACCGGTATCTCTGTGATCCTTCCATCTTTGATCACCGGGAGATAGGCGTTATCCTCTTGCGCACCTTCAAGTAACAACATCTCCACACGTTGTTTCAATGCAGCTGCATCAAAAGGATATGTAATTTTCTCTACCGGTATCTTCTCCCACTTCTCGTTCTCCCTCATTTCAACGTATAGTCGTAAACCGTCCATTTCCGCCATCTCAGTATTCACCAGTACGAGATGCGGTAATCTCTGCTGTAGGAATTTCAGTGCCATTGCCCTGCTGCTCACGGCTATGACCTGACATTCCCCGGACAGAAGCTGTTCAATTCCAGCTAATATTTCTTTTCTGTCATCTACGGCTAATATCGTCCTCATTACAACCATCCTTTGTCGCACGGATTCGGTTCAATACGTGAACCACTTACTATTTGCTCTCTTCTCTCTCTTTTCTTTATCCCTCTTATCCACAAGTTACAGTATACAGAAAAGCAAGAGAATCTCAATAGGTTTGTGGTGAATGGTCTTTTTCTGTGGTAAATGGCAACAAATGTTTATATATTTAAATGTCCGGCTTTTAATAAGATCTCCTGACCGATTTCCTTCTTATTACGTCTTGGAAGCTTAATTCTCTTCCCATTCTGCATGATTACCATATCATCAGCCAGCTCTGCAACATACCTTACATTGACCAGATAGCTTCTGCCTGCCCTGACAAAATGCCCATCCAGTCTCTGCTGCATACGGTCAAGCGTCTCCCTTACTGAAAGTTCCCGGTTCACAGTCCTGATAATACAGGTATTATTAAACACTTCTATATAGTAAATCTCCGACTGGAATATTCGAATATCCATTCCATTTACTGTTACAGCAAGTGTCTTTTCTTTATCTTTCTCTATATCATGAGCATTATCCTGTTTCAGGACATATCCCTTCTCACTATTCTTATGTATCAGTTCCAGTGTACGTCTGACACGCCGCAGTACAATCTTTGGTTCAAAAGGCTTACCGATAAAATCCACTGCACCTATCTCAAAACAGTTCTCTTCTGTGTCAACATCATTGGCGGCAGTCAGGAAAATAATGGGAATATCCTTTAGTGCTTCTTTCTCTCTGATTCTGTGATATACTTCAAACCCATCCATCTGTGGCATAAGAATATCCAGCAGAATCAGATCCGGTATGTTATTCTCAAGATATTTCAATGCCATCTGCCCGCTTTTGACCGGAACGACATCATATTCATCACTTAATGTATATTCCACCATCTGTAAATTGGCTGGTTCATCATCTACTACTAATACTGTATACATATATTTATCCTTTATCTCTAATAGACCTGTTCCTCGGGCATAAGAGGCTGGGATTCATAAAGAATCTCCATTGCATCTTCTCCGGCCTCCTGCCGATACTTCTGTAATATTCTGTCTACCACAATTTTGGAATTGTCCCGGTTGACATCCATAAGCAGTGCCAGCATCTGGCCGGAGCTGTAATTCGTTGTCACATCGCCTTTTCTAAGAGAAGAGGTAATTGCGTGTTCCAGATGTTCCATTTGTCTCTGCAATGCGATACTGTCAAATACTTCATCCTCAGCCTCGTCTATCGTGAACAACACACATTGTACTTCTCTGTTCTCTCTTGCAATATTTCTCTCCAGAAAGCGATATATTTTCTCAAAATTGCCATATTCTACTACAAATGATCCTTCCATTTTCTTCTCCCTTAACCTTGATGTAATTTCTTCAATGGATGCCTTGGGCGTACATTTTTTTATTTTACTGTCATTCGTTTCTCCATAGAAACGAAAGGCATTCTTCCCATCATTTTTCACAAAATATAATGCTTTGTCTGCATTGGTATACAGTGCTTCAAATGTCGCACCATCCGTTGGGGACAATGCAATTCCCATAGAGACTGTTACTTTTATCAGTCTCCCCGGTGTAACAAGTTCTCTCTCAATACGTCTGATAATGTGTGCTGCCTTTTCCTCTATCAGATTCCTGTGATGCAGCCTGGGACTGAATACAATGAACTCATCGCCGCCAAGTCTTGCCACGATATCCTCTGCTCCAATCACTTTACGAAGGGCTGATGAGAACCGGACCAATACCCGGTCTCCTTCCACATGTCCGTAAGTATCATTCACACATTTGAAATTATCCATATCCATAATAAAGAAAGTTCCTTTGGTCTCTTTCTTTAAAAGGGTATTGATCTGATCTGCAACTCCTTCTCTGTTACGCAGACCAGTCAGCGGATCACGCATTGCCATGGCGATCTGCTGTTTCTGTTCTTCCACTTTTCTTGCCATTTCCTGAAGCTGCAATTCCAGACTGCGCTTCATTTTCTCCAGCTCCAATACCTTCTTCTGCTCTTCAGGCGTTACTACTGTCTGCATACTATATTGTCCTTCCTTCATTCATAGCCCTAATGCAGTTCATATTGCCTAAGCAACATGATTGCTCTCTCATAATCATAACTCTTAACTGCCTTAACTGCCTCTTCCACAGTCTGTTGCTGCCCCGTATCCAATTCATATCCGTCAAGGCTCTCTAACAGTCCAAGTGCCTCTTTCTTTTTAAAGACATCCAGATACGCAGCAATCTTATCTCTTATTTCTCCCCACTCTTCATCCGAAAGCCCTGGTTTTGTGCTGTCCTTTTCATTCTCAGGATTAAGGTTCCGCTCCAGATACTCATGGATGATATCTTCCGTATGGTTCCATTTGTCTAATAAAATATAAAAATTCTGTTTCAGGAATTTCTTATCATGCTCCCTGCCCTTGCATTCATGCTCGTATGCCATATCTGCAAGATCATCCGCCCCTATCATACGCGCACAGTTCTTCAGTCCATGCACATAGGTAACGTAGTTCTTCCAGTCGTACTGCTCATAAGCTTCTGTCAACGCCTGTTGTTTAACCCTGTCCTTATCCATCGTAAACAGCTCCAACAGATGTATATACTGGTCAAAATCACCCGCAGTATATTTGAGAGCCTCCTGCACATGAATTTCCTTTCTTTCCAGATAATCCTCGCACAGTATCTGGGTATTGGCAACCTCTGTACGGAGTTTTATCTTATCGGGCAGGAATTTCTTCATGGTTTCTATTAATTTCTTGTATTCTACAGGTTTTGCAATATAATCTGCAAATCCATACCTGAGATATTCCTCCCTTGCACCGGATACCGCATTGGCGGTCAATGCAATAACAGGCGTATGCCAGCCGCCCTTTGGTCTGGACTCCTGAATCTTCTGAAAAGTCTCTATGCCGTCCATATCAGGCATCATATGATCCATAAGAATCAGATCATAGTTCTTCTTTTTTATCAGCTCCAGACATTCCCTGCCACTAGCCACTGCATCTATTTCCGCTCCGGTCTTGCCAAGAAGTCCCTTGATGACTTCCAGATTCATGACATTATCATCCACCAGAAGCAGCTGTACATCCTCTGCCTCATACTGCTCCAGATACTGCCTGGGACGCCTTACCTGATACCGATACCAGTCTTCAATGGCTCCAACCGGTGCATTGTCCACGATTTTCTGTAAGAAAGTAATTGTAAAGGTCGTGCCTTTCCCATACTCGCTCTCCAGCTCAATATTACCATCCATGGACCGGATTATGTGGCTGGTAATTGCAAGTCCCAGCCCCGTTCCTTCTATGCTGCGGTTTCTGTTCTCATCCAGTCTTACAAAAGACTGGAATAACCTGTTCTGATCCTCCTTGCGGATTCCTATACCGGTATCTGCCACACTGATGTAAAGACGCAGCTCTTCTTCACCGACATTCACATATCTTACTTTCAGTGTAATACCGCCTTTTTGCGTATACTTCACTGCATTGGTCAGCAGATTGGTAACTGCCTGTCTGATACGTATCTCGTCTCCATATAGAATATTGGGCGTCGTCTTCTCTACATCAAGCTCTATCGCCAGTCCTTTCATGGATGCCCTGGTTCCGATTGTCTGCATCAGATCATTGAGCATATTCCTTAATTCATAACGAACCGGAGTTATCTCCATCTTACCAGCTTCTATCTTGGCAAAATCCAGAACGTCATTTACCAGTGCAAGCAGGATATTTCCTGCATTGCGGATATTCTGGGCATATCCAATGATCTCCCTGTTATCGCTCTCATTGAGGATCATTTCATTCATGCCAAGGATTGTACTGATTGGCGTTCTGATCTCATGGGACATATTTCCAAGGAAATCACTCTTGATCTTGTTCGCCCTGACTGCTTCCCGGTACTCTCTTTCCTGCTCCTCAGAGCTCCGGAAGGCTGCATAACCGAAACAGATCATGAAAAACAGCGTTCCATAACCTATGTATTTACCTACAAAGAACCAGTTAAAGAACAGCAGATTAATCTCTTCTATCAGGACTACAGAGAAGAAACATCCCATGCCAAGAATCATCGCAAATGGCTCTACAATATCCCCACTCTTCATATATCGGCAGAAATCGGCAAGACATATAACACAACATACAGTAATTATGACATGGGCGATTGGAATCGTTGTAATCGTATCCGCTATCCCCATAAATTCCAGTGCCAGACACATTATGGTATTCAGAATCGTTATCACAATCATTAGATTGATATGCTTCTGATATCTGTATTTCATCAGATTATTAAAAAACATCAGAATCGGTATCGGAATAATGATGATCATATAAAAAGCCATCAGATTCACGCCGCTTAAATAACTGCTGTAAAAGACACGCATATTGGACTGACACAGAAGCCATACAGCAATTATGATAGAGAAGATGCCAAGATATCCGATGCCTTTGTCGTCCCGTCTTTTATACCGTAAAACAACACTGAACAGAATAAAGATAATGCCTACTGCAAGCAGAATGACCGCAGAAGTTATCTGTCCAGCATACCGCAGGAATATCCAATACAGCATATCCTGTTCCCTGGCATACTTGGGACACGCCATAGAGCCTGCATACAATGCAACAGACGTCTTATACGTAACCCTCAGCTCATGGCCACTGTCTTCTTCATAAACCGGTACCATTACGAAACGGCTGGCACTGTAGCTTCCTGCCAGTCTGTATTCTTCGTCATTATAATAGATACGCTCTACTCCATCTATGTATATTCCAACATCCTGTTCCGTGCTGAATACGGAAATCACTCTGTTCTGCCTGTCTATTTCCGGCAGCCGCATGACAACAGTGAGTGTCTCCCCCGGTCTGGCATCCGCATACATGAAATACCCATCTTTTTCTTCAATGGGGACCTCCGTTCCATCCTCCAGAAGCAGGCAGGCATCTTCCTTCAGGATTTCGACTTTATTGTTCCATGGTGAGAACTCATCCCTGTTTGTCACCTGCAATATAAAAAATACAAGAAAAAGCAGACCGACTGCTATTGCAAAAAAAATCTCCAGGTATTTTGTGAATTTGCTTTTCATATTTTATATTCCCAATTTGTGCTTTATATATCAGATATCTAATAATCAACATGCCGTATTACATAGAATTATACAATATATGGCTTATTTTTTCCATGTTTTTTTCTTACAAATGTGTTAAACTATTCCAATAGGTCTATATCATACCGAAAACTACAGAAAGGAGTCATTCCATGTCTGATTACCACCCACTCGAAGACCCCGATTATTATACAAAACGAAGCCGCAGTCTGATGCAGGACGACTATCCGTTAGAGGTATCCCGTCTTGTCTTCTCAGAAACCGATCCTCTTCTCATCCGTTGGCACTGGCATGAGGAAGTCGAAATAGAATATATTGTTTCAGGTCAGATCTATATTACCTGCGAAGAAGAAACCATACTGGCTTCACAGGGGGATCTGGTTTTCATTAATCAAAATGTCCGCCATTTTGTCACACCAACCTCCGAAGAGCCATGTACCCTTTATTCTCTCGTTGTCCATCCCTCTTTTATTCTGGGATTTGGACAGCTGGAACTGGAGAAGAAATATATTACGCCGGTGCTCCATAATTCTACACTGAAACACGTGTATGTCAATCCAGATAAATCTGATTATCCGATTTATCTGTCCAGTATACAGGAAATCCTGTCTCTTAATCAGGATAAAAACGATGGCTACGAGCTTCTGACCAAATCCGCCCTGCTGCGCATCTGGTATCAGCTATATCAGCTCACTCTCCAAAGCGCTCCCGGTCCTGTCCCTAAGACAGCCGTTCAGGATGAACAACGTGTGAAACAGGCTATCCTCTATATACAGGAACATTTCATGGAGACAGTAACGCTGGAAGATATCTCCAGCTCTATCATGGTCAGCAAAAGCGAATGCTGCCGTTGTTTCAAACGTACCTTAAATGTAACACCTTTTGAATACCTTATGAAATACCGTATTCTGGAATCAACCAAGCGAATGCACCGCAAGCCGCTGGATTCCATATCTGAGATTGCTGGTTCTGTCGGCTTCAATAATACCAGCTATTACAATAAGATATTCAAGAAATACATGGATTGTACTCCTACAGAATATCGCAATACTATCAAAAAAGAACTTCCCAAACTGACTTGAAAGAACAGAACAAAAATGCTATTGTAAGATAGCTGTTTTTGTTATGCAACAGCATGGAGGTCTATTATGAAGAAATTGCGAAATATTATTCCCATGTTACTTTTTCCTATTATCATATTATATCTGTTTGAGTGGTATACACATAATCCGTTCACTACCATGAAGATCAGAATCCAGCTTCTCAATATTGTACTCTTTGAGTTGATCATGGCACTTCTGCTCTTCCTGTTCGGAAAGCTCAAGACCGCTCTTCGCTGTCAGACTATCCTGTTCATGATAATCGGTCTTGCGAATTACTACGTACTGGAGTTTCGCTCCGCGCCTATCATGCCCTGGGATATCCTGTCTATCGGTACTGCTGCCAGTGTTGCCAACAATTTCAAATACACACTCAGCAAAGAAACTGTTTTCGTACTGATCGGATTTGTGATTCTGATTCTTCTGGAATCTAAAGTCACCCTGGAATTAAAGAAAGACTGGCGTATCAGAGTCGGTGGTGTTCTGGCGTCCTTTGCACTGTTGTGGGGCTTCACTGCCATGCTGCATCAGGACAGCACAGTTGCCCGGTTCAAGCTCTATGACAAGCTGTTCACCCCTACTGTTATGAGTAAGCGTGACGGTACTGCTGTCGCTTTTCTGATGGAGTTAAAATATATCGTGGTAGAGAAGCCTGACGGCTATAACAAAGAGGACGCCGCTGCACTTCTTGCTTCCTATGATACCAACGATACAGAATCTGCGACACATACACCTAATATCATCGTTATCATGAACGAAGCTTTCTCTGATCTGTCTGTGCTCGGAGATTTTGAAACAAATGAGGATTATATGCCTTTTCTCCATTCTCTGATGCAGGAAGGCACTCCCAATACCATATCAGGGCATCTGAATGTATCTGTCCTTGGTGGTAATACTGCCAATACAGAGTTTGAATTTCTGACCGGTAATACCATGGCTTTCCTGCCACAGGGCAGTGTTGCCTACCAGCAATATGTGAAAAGCAATGATTATTCCATTGCCACTTATCTGAAATCCAAGGGTTATGATACAATTGCCATGCATCCATATAATGCTTCCGGCTGGGACCGGGATAAGGTATATCCTCTGCTTGGATTTGATACCTTCTACTCTCTGAAGGACTGGGTCAATCCGGTAAAAATACGTAAATATGTCAGCGATCAGTCCTGTTATGACAAGATCATCGAATTATATGAGCAGAAAGACGCCAATACGCCTTTCTTCCTCTTTAATGTCACCATGCAGAATCATTCTTCCTACAGTGAAGAATATGATAATTTCCATCCTGATATTACAGTAGAAGGCACAAGTTCTAAAATTCTTCCCAATTATCTGTCTCTGATCAAATTATCCGACCAGGCTCTTGAGAACCTGATAGAGTATTTCTCCCAGGCAGATGAGGATACGATCATTGTATTCTTCGGCGACCACCAGCCCTCCAATTCTGTGGCTGCGCCAGTCTGGAAGATCAATGGCAGATCCGGCGATTCACTTACAGAAGAGGAAGAAGCCCTTCGTTATAAAGTGCCTTTTATCATCTGGGCAAATTATGACATTGAAGCAGCCAGCAACGTAGAGACAAGTGCCAATTATCTGGGCGGTCACGTATTGCGTGCCGCAGGACTTCCTCTCTATGATTACAGAAATTATCTGTCACAGCTTGAAGAACAATATCCTGTCCTGACTGCAATCCGCGCTGAAAATGCCCAGGGTATCAGTACTCCCGTAAAAGATGTGAAAAATACTTTACAAAATTATATGACGTTGCAGTATTATAATATATTCAGTCAAAAATAAGTGGAGATCAAGAAGATGAAAACCAAAAAAAGTTTTACTTTCAACAAGTTATATTTATTTGCTTTTCTTATTCCTGCTGTCATTATGCTGGTAATCTTCGCCATCCGTGAAATCTATCCTTTCGGCGACCGTTCTTTCCTGCATATTGATATGTACCATCAGTATTTTCCTTTTCTGGTGGAATTCTATCATAAACTGAAAAATGGAGAGAGCCTCTTCTATTCCTGGAATACCGGCATCGGCTCCAACTTCCTGGCTTTGTATGTCTACTATCTGGCAAGTCCTACGAACTGGCTGGTCATTTTCTGCCCGGAAGGACACCTGATGGAATTCATCACCTATATGGTGGTCATCAAGACAGGTCTGTGTGGTACGGCCTTTGCTGTATATTTAAAGAAGCATTTCCACACTGACACCTGGGCTATTTTGTTCTTTTCCACATTCTATGCCCTGTCCGGTTATATGGCCGCCTACAGCTGGAATGTCATGTGGCTGGACTGCATCGTGCTGGCGCCGATCATCATTCTGGCTCTGGAAAAGCTCGTAGAACAGGGAGATGGCAGACTCTATTGCATGATGCTTGCCCTGTCCATCCTGTCCAACTATTATCTGTCCATTATGATCTGTATCTTTCTGGTTCTGTACTTTATCGTATTACTTGCAGGCAGGAACCCGCACAACCAGGATATCTCAAGACCGCTGGCAGTTCCAATTCCAGCCCGTCTTCAGAATTATTATGTAAAAGCCATTATCCGATTCGGAGTCTACTCCCTGCTTGCCGGTGGTATTGCCGCAATCCTGCTGCTGCCAGAAGTTGCAGCACTGAAATTTACAGAATTCAGTGATATTAATTTTCCTAAAACAGTGAAGTCCTACTTCTCTGTCATTGATATGCTGGCAAGGCACTGCTTCAATGTAACAGTAGAGACCGGACTGGATCACTGGCCCAATATTTACTGTGGTGTCGCAGCATTTCTTCTCCTGCCTCTTTATATCATGCAGAAGAAGATTCCTATCCGTGAGAAGGCACCTAAGCTGATTCTGCTGGCTTTTATCCTGATCAGCTATTCAACCAATGTACTGAATTTCATCTGGCATGGTCTGAACTATCCTGACTCATTGCCTGCAAGACAGTCCTTCCTGTATATCTTCCTGCTGCTTGCCATGTGTTTTGAAGCTTTTCTGCACATCCGTGAGCATTCAGGTAATGAGATCATGGGACTTTTCCTTGGTGTACTGGCTTTTATCCTGTTATGTGAGAAGCTGATTACTGATGATTCCTTTACAGGAGCATGTTTCCTGTTCACAGGTATCTTCCTGATATGTTATGCCGGTCTCATCCACGGATACAGACTGCATCAGAATGCCTCTCAGATACTGGCAATCCTGACCTTTGCCCTGGTCATCGCAGAATCCGGTGCCAACATGTATCTGACCAGTGTTTCTACTGTATCAAGAAGTACATATTTGTCAAACTATGATTCTTATCAGACACTGACTAAGCGTACCATGGAAGAAGAGGACGGTGATTTCTTCCGTTTTGAGAAATTCGCACGAAGGACACAGAATGATGCCATGTTGATCGGTTTTCCATCTGCCTCCTACTTTTCTTCCACCTCAAATGCTCTGGTAAAGGATTTCTATGAGAAATACGGTATGAAGAGCAGCCGTGTATACTACTGTTATGACGGTGCCACGCCGATAACAGCCGCATTACTGGCTAACCGCTACATGTTGTATACAATAGACAGAGGCTATGATACACTGTTCAGCCTTGCTGATACAGAAGGAAAATTATATCTGTATCGCAACAATTATTCCCTGCCTTTGGGATTTATGATTTCTTCCGATATGGTATCTTCCTCTGATATGGCTACCATCACAGCTCACCATAATGCTCTGACAGGCGCCGCTTATGACAGCTTACAGCCACAATCGTCAGATGATTCCCTGGAAGAACTGTTCAGCAGCGCAGATGATGTGGAGGAGAATATGCATGAGGATGACACGGTCAGTTATGTGGATCAGCTTAATCCTATTGACCGTCAGAATTATCTGGTAAACACCCTGGGTATTCAGGAAGATGTATTTCTTCCTGTCACAGTAGAACAGGATGGTGGACGTGCTACGGTTGACGTGGAAACTTCTGCCCACCTGTATGCTTATACCAGCAATACCAAGATTGATAACATTAAGCTGCGTTACGGTTCTGAAGATAAGACCTTCAAGACCATCAAAAAGAAATACATTCTGGATCTGGGTTATCATGAAGCCGGTTCTTACCTCACTCTGACCTCTGAAAATGGCGAAGACCTGAATCTGGTTGTCTACAGTGTAGATGAGGATGTCCTTGGCAAATTCACAGACAAACTAAGCCAGCAGACCATGACTGTAGATTCCTATGATGAGACCCATATGAATGGTCATATTACAGTTACGACTCCTGGCGAACTGGTTCTGTCCATCCCTTATGAACCAGGCTGGACACTTCTGGTAGATGGAAAAGAAGCTGCTATGGATCTCTTTGAAGATACCATGATCAGTACTTATCTGACAGAGGGTGAACATACAATAGCGCTCTCCTACTATCCTGAGGGATTTAATGCCGGTATACTGATTACTGTAATCAGTCTTGTTATCTTCACCGGATTATGGATACTGATTCAAAAGCAAAACAGAAAGTAAACAACAAAATGCCTTGCGGTCTTATTCTGATCCGCAAGGCATTTTATTTATTCTTTGACCAGCTGCAATCCACTGATGTCAGAATCAATTACCAAGGAATAATTCGTATAATATACAACAAAGCCTGGTTTTGAGCCATTGGGTTTCTTTACATTCTTTTTCTGCGTGTAGTCAATCTCGATCTTCTCCTGACCTTTTGCCTGTGAATAATACGCAGCAAGTCTTCCAGCCTCTTCATAGGCTCTGTCTGTCATTTCCGCACCATTGGTCTTCACGATCACGTGAGAGCCGGGCATGCCTTTGGCATGGAACCACCAGTCATTACCTGTGGCGAACTTGAATGTAAGTTCCTCGTTCTGATAGTTATTCTTTCCTACGTAAATATCAAATCCATCACTACTGATATAGTGAAAAGGCTTACTGGTTATCTTCACACGTTTCGTACCGCCTTTTCTTCTGATATAACCACTCTCTATCAACTCTTCCTTAATCTGCACCAGGTCTTCTTCCTTCTGCGCAATATCCAGCGCTGTACTGATGGATGCAAGATGCTCGATTTCTTCTTTCGTCTCCTGTGTTAAAGTAGTCAGTGCCTCATAAGTACGCTTCAGCTTCTGATATTTATCAAAATACTTCTTCGCATTCTCTCCGGCTGTCAGCGTAGGATCAAGAGGAATCGTAATCATCTCGTTAGTATAGTAATTCAATGCTTCCAAAGACTTGGCGCCCTCTGCTGCCCCATATCCGTAGGTATTGAGCAATTCCCCATAGATACGGTATTTTTCTCTCTTCTGCGTATCTTCCAGCTGCTTCACCTGTAGATCATATTTCTTCACATTACGTTCCATGGCAGTCTGCACTACACGGCGCAAGTCTACGGAACGCTGACGTATTCTGGTGACAATATTCTTCTCAGCATAATAATGCTCTATCAGTTCAGACATACTATCATACAGTACAACCTTGTCATCTGCATAGGAAGTCAGCCTGACAGCGGCATATTCTGCCGGCTGGTTGTTCTCGTATACTACATTAGGGACGAAGCTTCCCTCTTTCACATCTTTCATAATCTGTAAGAAGATGCTGCAGACCGCATCCATCTCTGCCTCTGTCAGCTCTCCTGATGGCTTATCTGCATCCACTCCGGCACGATAGCAGACTTCATGGGCTATGCAGGGTGAAATACCGGTAAAGCTCCCATAGATTGCCTTAAATACCGGTCGGGATACCGCCGTCAGTACTCTGTGTATTTCCTCTCTGGAAACTGTAAGGGGGTCTTCTTTATCCTGTGTATTGGGAATAAAATACTCTCTTCCCGGCAATACCTCACGAACAGAGCTGACCATACCTGATATATGCTTAATACTGTCTATGATCATATTCTGATCGTCATAGAAAATAATATTACTGTGCTTACCCATAAGCTCAATGACCAGATATTTCGTACACAGATCTCCCAGTTCATTGAGATGCTCCAGCTGCAGCTTCACGATACGCTCCAGTCCCATAGGCTGATCCACTGCTACGATTCTTGCATTTTGCAGATGCTTACGCAGCAGCATGCAGAAATTCGGTGCTGTCATAGGGCTTGTCTTATTTTCCTGCGTCAGATACAACAAAGGCAATGATGCATCTGCAGACATGATTACCCTGACCTGCCCTCCATTGTTCTTGATCGTAAGAAGCAGTTCATCCTTCTCAGGCTGGGCAATCTTATAGATTCTGCCTCCCTCTATCTGATTCTTCATTTCTCTTACGATGGATGCAATCGTAATTCCATCAAAAGCCATATCTTACCTCCGAAAAAAAGCCACTTCCTTATGAAGTGACTTTGTGTAATCTTAATTGTTGTCGATCAACCAATCGTACATCTCCTGATACTTCAATGCTGACACGCTCCATGAATAATCTGTAGCCATGGCTCTGTCAATAATCTTATTCCATTCACGTTTCTTATCATAATATATCTTCTCAGCATAACGAATGGTATTCAGCATCTCATGAGCATTGTAATTGGAGAAACTAAATCCAGTGCCCTTACTCTCATATTCGTTATAAGGCTCTACCGTATCTTTCAAACCACCAGTCTCACGTACAATAGGAACCGTACCATAACGAAGTGCCATTAACTGACTCAGTCCACATGGCTCGAACAGAGATGGCATCAGGAAAGCATCACAGGATGCATAGATTCTGTGGGACAGCTCTTCTGAATAATAAATATTGGCAGATACCTTGCCGTGATATTTCCAGTCAAAATGTCTGAACATGTTCTCGTACTTCTCTTCACCTGTACCAAGAACCACCAGCTGTATCTCATCCTGGCAAAGCTCATCCATTACATATGCCACCAAATCCATACCCTTCTGGTCTGTCAGCCTGGACACAATACCAATCATCATCTTCTTATCATTCTCTTCCAGTCCCAGCTGTTTCTGAAGGTCACGCTTGTTCTTGATCTTCTCCTTACGGAAATTATCAGCGTTATACTTACGGATAATATACTGATCTGTCTGCGGATTATACTCATTATAATCAATACCATTCACAATACCACGTAAATCCTTGCTTCTGGCATTTAACAGTCCATTCAGATGTTCCCCATAGAAATCAGTCTTGATTTCTTCCGCATAGGTCTGGCTTACTGTAGTAATTGCATCTGCATAGGTAAGTCCACCCTTTAACAGGTTGCCATCCTTGTAATATGCCAACTTGTCCGGTGTGAAATAGGAATTATCCAACCCCGTAATATTCTGTACTGTCTTGATGTCATATATTCCTTGGAATTTCAGGTTATGGATCGTCATAACAGACTTGATTCCACGGTAGAACTCTCCGCCTGCGAAACGCTCTTTTAAGTACACCGGCAGAATACCTGTCTGCCAGTCATGGCAATGAATCACATCCGGTCTGAAATCAATGACCGGAAGGATAGACAATGCAGCCTTAGAGAAGAAGACAAATTTGGATATCTCTTCAACGATATTATCCCCATAAGGCTTGAAGCCGTTAAAGAATTTCTCATTATCAATAAAGTAATAAGTAATGCCTTCATACTCTGTTTCCATGATGCCTACATATTCATTCATTCCCATGAAATCCATGTAAAAATGTGTCCTGTATCTCATCATGGACTTTACTTTATCGCTCATGCACATATATTTTGGCAGAATGACCCTGCAATCGAAATATCTCTTGTCAAAATACTTAGGCAACGAGCCTACAACATCGGCAAGACCTCCGGTCTTGATAAATGGTACTCCTTCTGAAGCTACAAACAATATTTTCTTCATATCCCGTTGAACTCCTTCTCATTTTCTTTTGAAAGAATGATACATTTATCTAAATTATACACCAGTTGACCCAATAATGTAAAGAATAGACTCATAACTTTGTCATATTCTTGTCAACGCATATTAAGTCTGATTTTATCAGCTATAAGCGCTATAAATTCTGAATTAGTAGGTTTGCCTTTTCCTATATTAATGGTATACCCAAACAGCGCATCCAGAGTCTCCATTTTACCCCTGCTCCACGCCACTTCTATGGCATGTCTGATGGCTCTCTCCACTCTGCTTGGTGTTGTCTGATATTTCTTGGCAATAGATGGATACAGTATCTTAGTAATGGAATTAAGCATCTCCACATCTTCCACAGACATCATGATAGCCTCTCTCAGATACTGATATCCCTTGATATGCGCCGGTACACCAATCTCATGGATCATGTCTGTAACATCCTTCTCCAGATTGTATTCCTTCGCTATCCTCTTCTCTTCCCCAGCCTGATTCTGTTCATATTGTCTGCCGGAAGGTACTGTGATCATAATCTGAAATTCTTTGTCTTTGGAAATTAAATCACTTATCATGCGGAACATTCTTTCATTATCCTGTTGTGTCACTACCTTAAGCTGCTCCATTCTATTCCTCTCCCTTTTCCAACAGTTCCAGTGCAAAGCATTGTTCATTTTTTGCCGCCTTTGCCCATTCCCTGTCTAAATACACCACAATTTGGCAAGTTCCATTATAAGGATGCCCCCTTGCATGTGCAACTGCGACTTATCGCAGGAAATACGGCATTTATGCAGCTTTTGCGTATTTCTTCCATAAAAGACAATAAAACAGCCAAATAATTTGTCTGCCATGGTCGAAAAGGGCAGGAAATTATCGGCTGTTTCTTATGCTCTTTGACATTTCATAGTGACTTTGCATTCATACATTCTACCATCTGCTTTTCTGTATATTTCTTTTGCACCAAGATCCGGTTCTTCTGCCTTACTGCAAAAGCCATATGCAGGCCTGGATTTGCTTTAAAAACTGCTGGTTGTTTCCATAAGAAATTAACACTGGAAATTATTTTTCTATATTTTTCTAAAAATCAGTTGACATTTTGCTCAAATATTAGTATATTAAATAAGTCGGTTGCGGCAGTAACTGATACGCTGATTGTGGGGTCTTAGCTCAGCTGGGAGAGCATCTGCCTTACAAGCAGAGGGTCACAGGTTCGAGCCCTGTAGGCCCCATCATTTTCATTCAGTGTTCATATCGTAAATGGCGAGATAGCTCAGTTGGCTAGAGCATGCGGTTCATACCCGCAGTGTCGAGGGTTCGAATCCCCCTCTCGCTACTAAAAAGAAGTATTGGAATCCAATACTTCTTTTTCATTTTGTATAACTCTGAATAATTACGTTTATTTATTCTTTATGCCTTATTTTCCCTTAGTTTGGATACAAGCAGCGGCACTTCTGCGATCAGCATGGCAAACCACCCACATAAGTATGCAAAAGGCAAGGCTGCCATTCCAAGCTTACATACAAATACAAGGGGAATCGCTGCCAATACCCGCACACCCATATTGATAAAGCTGCTCCAGAGTGTGACTTTCAAATCTCCGATTCCTCTGAAATAGCCCTGAATACCATTCGTTGCAGCTGGTAACAGATACATCAGTGCAATCAGATGCAGGTACTGCACACCATGCCTTACGACCTCTTCATCATTTACAAACAAAAGCATCAATGGTCTGGCAAACACAAAGCAGATGATACATACGATAATTCCATATATGATCTCTATCTTCATACCACAACGAAAGCCCTCCCTGACTCTCTCTTTCCTGCCTGCCCCTTCATTCTGCGCCAGCAGGGAAGTCATGGCATGAGCAATATTCTGCTCCGGTGTGTAGGCGAAATCATCAATTCTGTTGACTGCTGCAAAAGCCGCCATCGCCGCAACGCCCATGGTATTGACGATTGCCTGTATACCCAACTTACCAAGCTGCACTGTCGCCTGCTGCATGGCACTGGTCCAGCCATACTGCACAGTGCGGTAAAATGCCTTCTTGTCAAAACGAAACCATCTCCTGCCCAGGCACAGCACCGGAATCTTCTGCTTAATATAAAGAATACACAACAGACTGCTCAGTGCTTCACTGATGACCGTAGATAATGCGCATCCTTCACTGCCCCAATGCAACACCACAACGAAAAACAAGTCTCCTAGAATATTAAATACCGAACTGATCATCAAGAAATACAATGGTGTCTTACTATCTCCCATTGCTCTCAGCGCATTGGCAAAGAAATTATAGATAAAGGTAAAGATCAATCCCATAAGTATAATGCGCAGATATACCGTTGCCATATGCATAATGCTCTCATCCGTCTGCATGATGCGAAGTAAAGCAGGTGCTGCAATGATACTGATTATGGATATCAGCACTGAAAATATGATACCGCCAAGAAGAGTAGAACTCAGCTGCAGCTCCAGCTTCTCATAGTCCTTCGCACCATACTGCATACTGATCAGCACACCGGCTCCCATACACAATCCACTTACAAATAATATAATCAACGTCATCAATGGATTGCTGGTTCCCACTGCCGCCAGTGCATCCTCTCCTACAAATTTACCAACAATGATACTGTCCACGGCATTATACATAAGCTGAAACAGATTACCCAATACCAGTGGAATTGTAAATGAAATCAATAAGGACGTGATTTTGCCCGTTGTCATATCCTTTGTCATAACCAAACATACCTTTCTATTATATTTCCTGTATTCTTCCTGCATTACTTTACTCTTTCCTTTTTTTCTTGTAAAGTCCCTGCCAGTCTTTCATTGTTATCTATTTCGTCATAAATAGCAATTATTCTCGTATATTTTTGTAGATTTCTGACTTTTTATGTTATATAATGTATATTGTATTATTTATGCACTCCGAGAATCATTCATTTCAAGAAAATTCCCGGAAGGCATTATTACATGAAGGAGGATACCCAAATGGAAAAAGACAAAATTTTCCGCTACAACGACCAGTCAGAACGTTACCATAGTATGAATAAAATCTATATTCTGGCTACAACAATTCTGTGGTTACAATTTATCATCTATCTATTGTTGAAGCTCAATTCCAACAGCATTGTATCTATCACAGCTTATAGTAATCTGGCTCTGATCGCTCTCTTTGCGATTGGCAATGTGGTCATTTTCGTACGTCAAAAAGGAGGCAGTCTCTTAAAGCGTGTTGTTATCTTCGATGTGGGAATTGAATTTCTGCTTCTTGGCATGCAGACCAATGCGGAATTCCTCTACTATGCTCTGATTGCAATTCTTGCACTGTTGATTCCCTACTATGACCGCAAGCAGTTCAAAAATGCCTGTGCTTCTTATACGATACTCTACACAATTGTAGTAGCAATCCGAATCTTCAAGGGCATTTTCCACGCTGATGTAGATGCCTTTTGCCGTGTTATCTGTGTCTATCTGCTGCTGTTCATCGTATATAGAATAGGCACACTGACCAAGCTCTTCAGTGATGATGCCCTTGGTTCCGTGGCAGCCCAGAGTGAGAAACAGCAGGCGATGTTCGATGGCATTGTAGACATCTCCAAAATAATACATAGCGAGACAGCAAAGAGCAGTTCTCTTGTAGATAAACTGGTAAATGTTACCCAGACGGTAGCAGACAATATGAAAAATATCGCCACTGCTTCCCATACCACTTCACAGAATATCGAAGAACAGAACAACATGACCAGAAGTATCCAGACAGCTATCGAGACTACAGGTGAACACTCAAGACAAATGGTAAGTGTTGCCACTGAATCCAATGCAAGCATCCAGGAAAATATCAAGGTAATGGAAAGTCTGAAAGCACAGTCAGCACAAATTGCCTCTACCAACCATGAAGTGACTGCTTCTATGGCAAAATTACAGGAGAAGACCGCTGAGGTTGAAAATATTGCCGGTATGATTCTTAATATCTCCAGTCAGACCAATCTGCTGGCTTTGAATGCTTCTATTGAAAGTGCAAGAGCCGGTGAAGCTGGACGTGGATTTGCTGTTGTAGCAGATCAAATCAGACAGCTGGCAGAACAGACCAAACAGTCAACCGAAGAAATCACAAGAATCACTACTGAACTAAGCATGAATGCAAATGATGTTGTAAAATCCATTGAAAGCTCAATTGATGCAACCAACGACCAGAATGATAAGATTATCAGCGCTGCTGCTTCTTTTGAACAGCTCAATACCAATATGGCTAAGTTAATTCAGGATATTGGTGCTATTGACCATCAGATCTCCGGTCTGTCCGAATCCAATAACCGTATTGTAGATAATATCTCCCAGCTGTCAGCTGCTACTCAGGAAGTAACTGCCAGTGCCGAGCAGGTAGAGCAGATGAGCGACGACAACTTAAATTATGCCAACGAAGTAAAAGACACTATTAATCAAATCGTTGACACTTCCAACGGATTAAAGAAATATCTCTAAACAGCACAAACCCCGCCATATACCAAATGGCGGGGTTTGCTTATTAAGAAAGGAGCAGATACAGATATTCCTGTTCCAGAATCGAATCATCAAAATTCTCTTTCCAATATTCTGCCATGCCCTCTGCATTATGACCAATGATTCTGATGTAGAGTGAATAAAAGGTCTCTACTGTCTTCTCATCATATTCTCCCAGCAGAAAAACTGACATGCGTGTCATGACATATTCCAGTATAATCGCCTGAAAGTTCTCCGTTAATTCTCCCAGATCATCACTGACACAATCTGAGAATATCTCTGCTGCCATGACTCTCTGTGCCAGTCCGTCAAAGCATGCAAATCTCTGCTTATGTTCTTCCCAGGTATCACATGCCTGCATCCGCAGTTTCGCAGCCGTCTTCGTATCCGTCTCTGGATACCATCTGTCTACTGTATCTGCAAGCTCATACACATAGTCCCGATACATGGGCAGCTCTTTATAATATTCTGTTACATTCCAGAAGGTCTGGCATAATTCCTCCATAACATCCTCTATTGGAGTCTGCATCTTCTCCCAGAATAATGCCTTTTCCCGCAGATTCTCAGGGTCTCCGTAGACTTCCAGACAGTCATCCACGTTCTCCTCTGTATCGCAGTCCAGACATTCATGCAGCAGGGAGAATCCAAGCATAATCCGTTCAGCAAACGTAAATTCCTGATATACGCCCTCCCCCTGAATCATGGCAATCAGCTGATTCCTGACTCTGTATTCCATGGGAAACTGAATCCCCTGCTCACAATCACCTGTTACCTGAAGTCCAAGACCCCCTTTCAGTCCCGCCAGCATATCCATAACAACCGGACATGCCCCGGACAGGGAATACTCGGCAATCAGTACCTGTTCTTTATTTTGTTCTTTATCCTGTTCATCCAACTCTGTGATTTCATTTCTTTTGCGTGGAAAATGGGCACAGGTATCACACAGATACCCATCCCCATGTTTGATTACTAACTTACATAAGCCCTGACTATCCAGTAACAGACAAGTCCCTGCATCATCAGTTGCCATTTCCCGTGGTGCTTCTTCCTCATCACGTGGAATGGTATATTCCATTAAATAAGCCGTATCCTCATGACTCTGCCATTTCTCGCAGGCTTTTCTATCTACCTTGATAGACCATCCCTGACAGCAGGTCATCGGACACTGATCCGCAATACAATGAAAATCATCATATATCTGCGTCTTAATCGTTATCATTTACATTCTCTCCGGTGCTGAGAAACCAAGCAGATCAATGCATGTCTCCAGAATATCTCTTGTCAGGACAAGAAGGCTGATATAACCTGCTTTCTTCGTCTCATCCTCTTCTGCCAGAATCTTTGTCTCATGATAGAAGCGGTTAAACGCATTGGCAAGATCATAAATATATGCGCAGATCTTATGTGGAGCCAGCTCTTCATATGCTGCTTCCAGGCAGGCATTGTACTTGGCAATCTCCATCATCAGTGCTTTCTCAGAATCATTTACAGGTGTCTGGAGGGCATTCTCATCAATAGCAGCTCCTGATTCTTTGTATTTTGCAAGAATGGACTTGATACGTACAATTGTATACAGAATATAAGGACCTGTATCTCCTTCAAAGGAAGTAAATCTATCCATATCAAAGATATAATCCTTGCTTGCCTGATTGGACAAGTCACCGTATTTTAATGCAGCCAGAGCTACGATTCTTGCAGTCTCTTTTGCTTCTGCCTCATCTACTTCACGGTTATCTGTGATCTTGCGCAGCATTTCGTCATTAATCTCCTGAATCAGAGTCTCCAGACGCATAACACCGCCATCACGGGTCTTGAATGGCTTGCCATCCTTACCGTTCATTGTTCCAAAACCAATATGGACCAGCTTCGTCTCAGGTTTTACCAGCTTCGTCTTACGTGCACAGCGGAACACCTGCTCAAAATACAGCTCCTGACGCTTATCTGTCAGATAGATCAGCTCATCAGGATGGTTCTGCTCCATACGCATCATGATTGTTGCAAGATCTGTAGTATTGTACAGGGATGCACCGTCAGATTTTAAGATCATGCACGGTGGTACTTCCTTGGTATCTGTATCTTCTTTTACGTCTACTACAAGAGCGCCATCGCTGACATAGGCATAGCCCTCTTTCTTCATGTAATCTACCATGCCCGGAATCAGGTCATGTACTGTAGACTCGCCATTCCACAGATCGAATTCTACATTTAACTTCTCATAATTTCTCTTTAAATCTGTTACAGATACGTTGATGATATGATTCCACAGTGCGCGGTATCCTCTTACGCCACTCTGTAATTTATAAGTACATGCCATGGAATCTTCCTTATACTGAGGATCTTCCTTGGAACGCTTGCTGGCAAATGGATAGATTTCTTCCAGCTCTGCGATGGTAAATGGAGGCTCTGTCGGGTATTCTCCTGTATAACTCTCATCAAAATACACCAGATCAGGCTTACGGATATGAAGCTCGTTCATAATCAGCCCCATTGGCTGTCCCCAGTCACCCAGATGGATATCACCTGTGATGTGATGTCCCATATATCTGACGATACGCTTGATACTCTCGCCGATAACACCTGAACGAAGATGTCCTACATGGAGAGGCTTCGCTACATTAGGTCCGCCATAATCAATGACCATCTCCAGCGGAGTCTGTGCCTCTTCCAGACCAAACTTGTCAAAGGTACGCATTTCTTTTACATAATTGCCTACAAACTCTCTGCTCAGAGTGAAATTCAAAAAGCCGGGTGCTACCGCATCCACTTTCTCAAATACCTGGCTGTCTGCCAGCTTCGCTGCCACATCATTTGCGATCATGATAGGAGCTTTCTTATATTTCTTGGCACCTGCCATGGCGCCATTGCACTGATATTCACATAAATCAGGTCTGTTAGAGATAGATACTTTACCCAGTTCTTTCTCGTAGCCTGCTGCTTCAAAAGCCTGCATTACTTCTTCAGAAATTAAATCCAGAATCTTTTTCATTTCTTATCTTTATCCTTTCTTCCACTTACGAACACCATTCAAAATCATGTATAAATATACTTTCCATTGTATACTTTTTATTGAATAGTTACCTTTTCTTATCATATATGCTTTTGAATCAGTGTGCAATAGATTTTTCAAGTTCTTTCCTTCTTCTGGTTCTCACGTTCTATTTTGGAATAGATGCAGCCACAATAATCCTGTCTGTACAGGTCATATTCTGCTGATAATTCGATGGAACGCTTATATCCATTCTTTTTCTTGAAATCTGATACAAGCCATGGTATATGGTATTCACCGGATAATCTTTCTCCGATTTCATTAAGCTTTGCTGCATTTTTAAGTGGACTGATCGTCAGTGTAGTCGTAAAATAATCTGCTCCAATATCTGCTGCAAGCTGTGCGGTCTTTCTAAGGCGCAGTTCATAACAGGCAAAGCATCTCTCTCCACCTTCATGGCACTGTTCCAGCCCTTTTGCAATCTGATAAAAGGCTTCTGTCTCATAATCGCCTTCTACCACATCTATCGGATAGTAAAGGTTCTGTGCATTGTATGCTGCAATCAGTCTCTTCTGTTCTGCCACACGTTTGCGGTATTCTTCCTCCATGGAAATATTCGGATTATAATAAAATACTGTGATTTTAAAATACTGTCTGAGATATTCCAGACAATAGCTGCTACAGGGTGCGCAACAACTGTGCAGCAAAAGACTGGGTGTCTCTTTCCCTGCACTGAGCTGCTCGATTATTTTATCCAGTTCCTTCTGATAATTACGTACTTGATTCATTCTGTTTATTTCCACGCCTTTCAATACCTGAACATATTCATTCTTCACACGATGTATGGGATACATACAGATGCACAGCCTCTGACAACAGTTCGATATCAATCGGTTTGGTCAGATGCATTGTCATACCGGCAGCCAGGGACTTCTGTACATCCTCCGAAAATGCATTGGCAGTCAGCGCAATAATCGGTATCTTCCTCGCCATAGGATGGCTGCTGCCCCGGATTGCCTTTGCCGCCTCATATCCGTTCATGACCGGCATTCGTATATCCATTAGTATCATATCATATTCTCCGGGCTTTGAGTGTTCAAATTTATCAACAATCTGACATCCATCTGTACAGATATCACAGCCTGCCCCTTCAATCTGTAACAGATCCTCCAATATCTCTGCATTTAACAGGTTATCTTCCGCACATAAGAACCGGATTCCTTCCAGCCGATTATAGTCCGGCTTTGATTTATCCTCTATGAATGCCTTTTGCAGCTTCTTATCTGCAATTCTAAAGTCCAGGATTACTTCAAAGCAGCTTCCCTCTCCCAGTGTACTTTCTACATCTATACTGCCGCCCATCATGTCCACGAGGTTCTTTACGATCGTCATGCCAAGTCCTGTTCCCTGGACAGAATCCATCTGTGTGTTTTCCTCCCTGCTGAATGACTCATATATCCTGCCCAGATATTCCCGGCTCATTCCAATTCCATTGTCTTTTACCCGAAAACACAGCTTGGCATAATTTCCGGAAGTCTGGTCTAATTCAAATACGTCAAGACTGACTATTCCGCCATCTGATGTATATTTGATTGCATTGGACAAAAGATTGCCAAGAATCTGGATTACCCCGCCTTTGTCTCCGCATAACCACTCATGGCGCAATTCATGCGCTGTGATAGCAAAGGGCAGTCCATTGGCTTCTGCCTGCGTGCTGAAACCAGCTTCAAGCTGTTTTAATATCTCCTGTATATCAAACTCCGCCATATTCATGACAGCCTTACCGCTCTCTATCTTGCTCATATCCAGTATGTTGTTGATAATCTCAAGAAGCTGCTGGCTGGAGGCTTTGATTTTTCTTACATATTCTGCATTTTTATGTGTCTGCTGTGTATCATGTTCCAATAGCTCAGCTAGTCCGATAATCGCATTCATAGGTGTACGGATATCATGGGATATGTTTGCCAGGAATGCACTTTTGGCATGATTGGCGCTCTCTGCGGTCTTATATGCTGTCTGCGCCGCCAATACAGCATTGGACAGCTCTTTATTATTCTTTCTCCCCGCATCCAGAACCGCTTTATGCTGCAGCCGCACAGTATAGAATATGAAGAATGAACTGATCAGAACCAGAATCCCCATAAATACCAGTACCATCACCACTGTGGAATTCACAAGTCTGACGGTATTAGTCGCCACATAGGAGGAAGGCACAAGAAACAGTAATGTCCAGTCTGTATTCTTCATCTGATACAATGCATAATAATATTCTGTTCCCTGCAAAAATGCATTGGAATAAGCAATTCCCATTTTTTCCAGGGTCTGTCTGGTCTCTTCAAAGGAACTTCCGTGCACATCTTCCAGACCTGTAAACAGCTGTGTGGTGACTTCTTTCATCTGATTCAGGCGCTCTTCATACAGAACCTCTTCGTTATATCTGCTATACCTGTCCAGAAAAATATCAACCCACAGTGCCATGATCATGACAAAGCACACATATATGACAATAATCTGTAACCGGTGACTCCTTCTATTCTCCATGGGTATTACTCTCCTCCATGGATGTACAGCCAATCACAAAAGCAGCAACATATGTTGCTGCTTTTAATCCAGTTATTTTGCTTTTTTCCATACAAATCGCTCCCTCATATATAAGTAAAAGTTTATATCACATGAGTTTATTATATGAAGTCCGCCGATTTTTGTCAATTGTTATGTCGACTTTATTTTAGAGGTAAGTTACTGTTTCTATAATTCACGCTCCATGCAAATGAATTCTTTTTCAAAAAGGCTGCATTCTCCTACCTGCTGAAAGCCCAGTGCCGTATAGCAGGCGATTGCTCCTGCATGTCCTTTTCTTACCAGGATGTGAACCCCCTTCTTCCCCTGTTCTTTCAGTGCATCAAAAGCATATCGCATCATTTCTTTGGCAATTCCCTGATTCTGCATATCCTCTCTGACGCACAATCTCGCCAACTCTCCTGCCGGCGCTATGTTCTCATCCCATACAGTCAGGCTGTCAACCTCTTGATCTTCATCAATTGATATGGTGGCTATGAGCTCTCCTGCATCATTCTTCATTACAAACAGGGCATCCCTAGACAGGTCGAACTCTATGGTTTCTTCATTTGGATAATATTCATTCCAGTCTGCCGGTCCATACAACCTCGTCCTGTATAATTTCAATATAGCATTTCTATCCTCTTCTGCCGCTTTCTTAATTGTGTTCATTCTCATTAACCATTCCTTTATTCTACTTTAATACAGACAAATCTTCTTATCTGTAAGTTTATCTCTTTCATACTGCAGCTTTATGGAGAAAAATCTTTCCTCTTCTGCAAGCAGCAATTCAAGAAATACCCTGTCCCCCTCCCATGGGGGGAGTTGTAATACCTGATCCTTAGCAACCCAGCACAAATCTCCTTCATTACATTCAGTCAGCTCACCTGTATATCCATCCGCAGTAAACACGCACATAAGCTCCGGCTCACATTCATTACTCATAAAAGTGACCAATCCGCGAAATTTATATGACGTCAGAGTAAGCCCTGTCTCTTCCTTCACTTCACGCACAAGACATTCTTCTGGAGATTCCTGGCTCTCTACATGACCACCAACTCCAATCCATTTACCCTCGTTCATGTCATTGTGCTTCTTCACTCTGTGCAGCATCAGATATTTACTATCATTTTCTATGTAGCATAAAGTTGTTGTTGTCATTTTGCTCTCAATTCCATCCTTTCCAGACATCCGGCTGATAACCAAGTGTGGACTGTTTTCCCTCTCTGTTTATTTATCTTTCTGCTATTAATTTAACGGTACTGCGTACAGATATGAAATCTCCCTTTCATCACGCAATTGCAGTAATTTCTCTTTCTGGCAGATCATTGAAAATCCATAAATGCGCAGTCCATCCTTCTTTACACTCTCAATCATTGTATCATACGGAAGTTCCTCATTACCATTTAAAATTTTCACAATCTGCGGATAATCACGCAGATAGCTTAACAGACTGATAAAATGTGTCTGCATTTTTTTTTCATCTTCCGCCATGTCCCACCTGGCAGTATCGCTGTTATCAAGCTGGCATAGATACGGATATGTCTCTCTGTCCCAGTCCAGACAGCTTCCACTTGGATTAATCAACATACCAAGGTGTCCCGAATTGCACATATAGCCTTCTTCATCCGATGTATAAACTGCACACCACAGGTTTGAATCCATTTCTCTGTCCTTTGCCCAATTATAAAAGTCAGCATAACCCGTCAATTCATCCAGTGAACCGTATGCGATATAATATGCCTTGTCATCCAGCTCATCAATAGATGCGTATGCTTCTTTAGCACTTCCTGCCGGTCCCCAGAATTCTTTGGTTTCTTCATCATAAAAACGCGTTCTTGTGTACTTTTCCACTTCCTTGGGCATGACAAATGTATTCCCATAAGGTGTTTTTAACACATCTGTATTATAAAGTGTCAGTTTTCCACGTTTTAACTTTCCATTCACTGTGGTAAATCTCCCATCGTAGGAAAATCCCTGTGGAATGGAAATACTGTAAGCTCCATAGCCTTCCGATACTGCATTTACCGTTCCCCGGTAAATGCCCGGCTGGAACATCTCTGAGTATACTGCTAAATCAAGGCTCATCCGGTCTGTTGTGATGTTTCCTGCTTCCTCATTTCTTCCCATAACCTGATTGGGATTGTAATAGAAGGCTGATATAACCTGTGGCAATACAAAAATCACACAAAGTACAATTGCAAGTACACCCGCTCCGATGACTGCACCCATTTTCAAGAAAGTTCTCCTGATGGTTTTCTGTATCATTTTTACAAAACGCTGTTCTTCTTCCGCTCCTGCATTGTTCTCCTTCGTCATGGCATCTGGCGCCTCTTCCTCATGCAGTGCTTCCAGTCCCGGGATTTCCTCTTTCTCATAGAGGTACTCACTGATGGCTTCCTGCTTCTCAACCGACTGCTCCACCTCTTGTTTCTGTTCCTCGTCTAATTTTCCTTCCTGATATAACTTTAACAATTCACGATAGGTCATAGTTGTTCTCCTCCATGTAAACCCGAAGTTCACGCTTTGCCCGATACGATAATACCCTCACATTTTCCGGTGTCATTTTCAAAATCGCCGCAATCTCTTTCTGTGATAGTTCTCCAAAATACTGCATGAGCAGAATCTCTCTCTTGCGTTGTTCCAATCTGTTCATTGCAAGATAAAGGATTTTGTTCCTCTCGCCTTTTAAAATCTCTTCCAGAACCTCCTGCGTCCCTGTATCCTGCATTTGCTGCGCTTCCTCAAGTGGCACTTTCTCTTTCTCCCTGTGATAATATAGGTAATTGCGAACTTGTTTCGCAATTACCTATTGCTAAATAATAGGTTTCTGCTTCTTTTAAAAATTTTTCTACTCTTTCCATGTTTTTATCCTTCCTTTATCAATACGTAAGAATTTGTAATGTATCTCTTCCTACTTCACACTGCAAGAACAGCACCTTCACTCCAGCTGCCTTTGCCTCCTCCAGTGCTTCGCCAAACTCCGGCTGCATGCTGGTGTAAGGGCGTACTTCACTGACTCCCTCCATCTGAATCACAAAGGCAATGATGCATTCATAGCCAAGTGTTCTGGCTTTGGTAAGTTCTTTTAAGTGTTTCACTCCACGCTCAGTCGGTGCATCCGGAAAATATCCGATTCCATCAATCTCCAGAGTACAGCCTTTTACTTCCATGAGATATTCCTGCTGATCTTTCACCATATAAAAGTCGATTCTGGAATCTCCGTATACATACTCCGGCTTCACCAGCGTATAGTCCTGCGTCTCCAGCCACTCCTGCACAACCTTGTTCGGCGCCTGACTGTCTATATTGACCCAGCCAAGCTTCTCCTTGTATACAGCAACCAGATCATATTTTGTCTTACGATTGGGGTTCCCTGATACCTCCAGTCTGACCTCGGCATCTGGTAACAGAAGCTCTCTGCACCGCCCGGTATTCTTCACATGTACCGTTTCCTCTACGCCATTGACCAACACATGTGCAATGAAACGATTCGGTCTGTCTATAAATCTTCCTTCTATGACTTCTCTATATCTCACGCCTTTCCCTCCTGGAAATATTTGTATACAAAATCAACCAGACAATTACTATCTGGTTGAAATGTATTCGTGAAGCATTTCATATACACATTCTTTTATATTTAATGCCGTTTTCTTTGACTCTGCAGCATTTAATCCTATTCTCTTTGCCACACTCAAAAGGTCATCTATATCGGGATTTATGCCATTTCCGTTTACAGTAGTAGCATGTTCTCCCCCTAAAGAATTACTGTAAGTAAGATCATATGCCGGTGATAACATCCATTTTTTTTCTGATGGATTATATAAAAATGTAAAGTTTTTAGAATGATCGTCCCTATTATGTGCAAATACATTAAAGCACATCAGTTTATAAAGCTTCCCACATTCTTCCATTGATTTGGTAAGCTGAAGCGTCAACTTCATAAGGATATCATAATCAAGATTGGGAATCCTGTGCGAAGTTTCCAACAACCCTGATGCCGAAACCATATGAATTTTTCCATTTTCTTCACTGTTTATGCGGTCAAATCTTCTTGTGCCAAAATATCCCTGAGTACGATCCGATGAGAAAAGCCTTACTTCTTCAATATCAAGTCCACACTTTTTTGCACATATAGCATAGTCATATTCCTGCTTACCGATATCCCGGCTATCATCCGAAGATGGAAACTTGATAATCCAGTCTTCCCCATCTACTTTTGTCAATATTTTAGGTCTTGCACCACCAGAAGAACCGCCCTTGGCAAACAGGTAATCCAAATTATCATAAGTCTCTGTATTTAAAATGCGTTCACATTCTACAGCGATTTCATCTAACCTTTTTTCTTCCATAGTATCTGCGAGGGATATTACAGGTCGATAAGTAAGTGCCCCCATACCGGATGAACCTACTATTGCAAGTCTGTCCAGACTTCCCACTTCATATGGATTCATTCCATTTCTACGCATCAGCCTATCTACCAGTAATCTTCCCCAGCCATCTGGCAAGCTATCCGCAAATACTCCAAAAATGCCATCAAACGGATCTATTTTAGGCATAAATACCTTTTTCTCCAGCGGTAATGAAAAAGGGCTGATTGAAAAGCCATCTGCAATCCAGTCATTATCATATTCAAATACAGCCAAACGGTTTTGGTATAAAGCCATTGTACCTACGCGGGCATCATGATAATAAACCTCCAGCTTATTTATCCTGTTCATTGATTACCTCCTCTATTGACTGAAATGGTACTGAATCAAATAAAGTGTCCAGCTCTCCCTCCACTTCAAGAGCTATTGCAAGTTTTGTCAAAGATTGAAGGGAAATTTCACCACTTTGCTCAAATCTTTTGATTGACCCCAGACTTACCCCCGATTTTGCAGCCAAAGCTTTTTGTGTAATCTTTCTTCTCTTTCGTAACTTTACCATCCTATTGGCAATGTCATTATCTATTTCATTCCATGTTTTTTGATATAAGTTGACCATGCTAATATTTTAGCACTTTTCCGTGATTTTATCAATAAAAGCTAAAATATTAGCTCTCCTGATTCTTCCAATAATCTGGTGTGACGTCGCGTCCCATATCTTTGAGAAGCTGTCTGTCACTTCTGATTGTGGCACATGCTACGGTTGTGAGCATGTTGCCGGTAATTGTTGCGGATACACCTGACTTGAATGCAAGCTCTCCATCGTTGGTAAGCAGTGCACGTCCTGCTCCCAGTCGTATGTCTGCCTTGGGATTAATATATCTGAAAAAGGCAACTGTACGCAGAATCTCCGGCTCAGTCAGTCTCTCCAGCCCTTCTAATGGTGTACCAGAAATCGGCATCAGGGCATTGATAGGAATAGAATCCACACCGACTTCCGCCAGGCTGACTGCCATATCCAGTCTGTCCTCCCAGGTCTCGCCCATTCCTATAATTCCTCCTGAACAGGCATACATGCCTTCTTCTTTGACCTTTTTCAATGTCTCTATCTTCATATCATAGGTATGTGTCGTGCATATATTTGGGAAATTGCGTCTGGAAGTCTCTATATTATGATGATAGCTTGTTACACCTGCCTCATGCAGTCTGTGAAGCTGCTCAGCGCTTAAAAAGCCCATAGATGCACACAAATCTATCTTGCATTCCTTCTTCATTGTCTCGTAAGCATGTATTGCCTTGTCAAATTCCTCACCTGTAAGTGCTTTGCCGGCGGTCACAATAGAAAAGCGGTCTACGCCTTCGCTCTCGTTCATTTTACATGCCTCTACAATCTTCTCTTCCGGCAGAAAGTCATAGACTTCACAATCTGTATGATTATATGCTGACTGTGCACAATACTTACAGTCCTCTGGACATCTGCCGCTTCGTCCGTTTATGATGGAGCACAAATCCACCTTGTCTCCGACAAATTTCTCTCTTATCATATCAGCGCCCTTGCAGAGCCCGTCCAGATCACATGTTATAAAAAATGACAGGTCGTCATCCCTTGTGATTCTTCTTCCATCCATAATTTCCTGTGCCAGTGTGATTGCATCCATGTTTGTCTCTCCTGTATATCTGATTTATTTGATTGTCAACTCGTAATCATCCTTACGGTTTACAATGATAAATGAAAAGAGAAGGTTAGTCAATACTTTTTCATGCATCAGGCAAAGCCAGTCATTCTACCAGATCTTCATTACATGCTGCATGATAAGACTTACAACTGTGATTCCACACCAGCAGGATGCCCCTACAATAATAGGCTTACCACCTGTTTTAATGAGCTGTATCACATTGCTGTTTAATCCAATTGCAGCCATTGCCATAATAATCATGAATTTGGACAGTTCCTTAATTGGCTGAAATACTCCCGCATCCACACCCATATGTACACAGACCGTCGTAATAATCGCTGCAATCACGAAATAAAGTATGAACATTGGAAATGCCCGTTTTAAGCTGAACTTTGTAGTCTGTTTTCCTTCTTTTATACTCTTTTTTGCCTGTATCAGTGATAATCCAAGCGTAATCGGTATAATGGCAAGTGTTCTTGTCAGCTTTACTGTCACCGCTTTATTTAACGTCTCACTTCCAAGATTCCACATGCTGTCCCAGGTTGATGCCGCAGCCGTTACTGATGATGTATCATTGATTGCTGTCCCTGCAAAAATTCCAAAAGACTCTCCGTTCACTGTATCAAATCCTATGGCTTTTCCAAGTATTGGGAAGAAAATAGCTGCAAGCACGTTGAAAAAGAAAATTACTGCTATTGACTGTGCAATCTCATCATCATCAGCACCAATAACAGGTGCAGCTGCCGCAATCGCAGAGCCACCACAGATAGATGATCCAACCCCTACAAGTATAGATGTATTGGCAGGCACTTTAAGAGCTTTTTGTAATATCCATGCAATAATAAGTGACGTTGTGATTGTACAGATAATAATTGGCAGGGACTGCTTCCCTGTCTGAAAAATCACGCCGAGATTCATTCCAAAACCAAGTAAAACAACCGCCGTCTGCAGAATTACCCTCGATGTCCATTTAATTCCCGGTTCTGCCTTGCCTTTATTGTCCCAAAACATTGTAACAATCATTCCTGCTATAATGGCAATCACTGCGCCTCCTATAACAGGAAACATTTTTCCAAGTAACCATGATGGAATGGCTATTGCCAGGCAGACCAGAATACCACTCCCATTTTTCTTTATGAAATCCATTTGTTAATAACCTCGCTTTCCTATTATGTACGAATTGTATCACTAGTATAGCGTTTTCTAAATAACTGAACCATTTACGCAGAATATTTTTCAGAAAGTGCATGTCAAAAAACGTAGGCGTAGCGGGCTACGCTGAGGATTTTTGGCATGTGCTATCGGGAAAATAGGCAAGTAATATGGTTTAGTTAATTTAAAAACGCTATACTAGACAACAATAAGGTAAAATTATATAATTCTATTGAACAGTAAATTATTTTTATGATTAAGGTGATTATATGCTTGATTTTAGAACAGAGACATTTCTTACTGTATGTGAGACACTGAATTTTACCGCCGCTGCAAAACAGTTAAATATTACCCAGCCCGCAGTATCCCAGCACATTCATTTCCCAGCTTCTGCGTCTGCTTGATAATGGTCAGATCAGCTTGGCTATTGTAGAGGGAAATTATCCAAAAGAAAATTATTCTCATAAAAAATACAGCACAGAGAACTATATAGCAGTCTGTGCTGCATCCCATAATTTTATAATAGACCATCCCCATACCATGAATGATTTGACATGTGAACGTCTTCTTGTACGCGAAAATGGCTCAGGCACAAGAAATATACTCGAACGAAGCCTTACTGCCCGTGGTTTACATATTTCCGATTTCATGCATTATACTGAGGTAGAAAACATGCATACGATCATAAGTCTGTTAAAAAAGGACTGTGGTATATCTTTTTTGTATAAGATTTGCAGTAGAAGCTTTTATATTTCCCTTTTTATCTTATTATGATATACACCGTGTATACTGCATAAAGCGCAACCATACAGGATCCTTCGATTTTTCCAATTTTCTTTTTGGTTCCTGCAAATATCCATACAAACACTGTAAAAACAATAAGTACGCATAAATCAATAATGTTCTCAGTAATTATGCTGATTGGACTGATTGCTGATGCGATACCAAGTACCATAAGGATGTTAAACACATTAGAACCGATTGCGTTACCAAGTGCCATATCGACTTCATTCTTTTTCGCCGCAACTATTGAAGTCACAAGTTCTGGAAGCGATGTTCCTATGGAAACGATTGTAAGTCCGATAAGTGTCTGGCTCATTCCCAGATCACTGGCTATTCTTGATGCAGCATCAACTGTAACATCACCGCCGATTGCAATCGCAGCTGCACCACCAACGATAAACAGAATACTAAGCGGAACTGAAAGCACCTTGATATCTTCATCTGAACCGCCTTCAATCTCAACTTTTCTGCCTTCCTTACTTGCCTTTAATGCAATCTTGACCATATAAAAAATATAACCTGCAAAGGAAACAATTAATATCAAACCATCAAGATGCCCAAGTGTCATACCTGCTTTGTCACCAAGTCCAATAATTCCCAGAAGCATTAAAAGTCCGGCGCATATAAGTGAAAGTGGAATATCTCTCTTTATTGTTTCCTTTGCAACATCTACGGTAGCTAATACTGCGCACACACCAATAACAACCATCAGATTAAATATATTGGAGCCAACCACATTACTTACTGCAAGTTCATTATTACCTGCAATTGAAGCCGATACACTGACAGCTGTTTCCGGAAGTGATGTTCCCATTGCAACAATTGTAAGTCCGATAATAATGGACGGAACATGCAGTCTCTTTGCTACACTGGAACTTCCTTCTACGAAAAAATCTGCCCCTTTAATAAGCAGTACAAAACCTATTACAAGAAACACAAGTACAAGAGCAAATGGGGCGTTGTTAATGAATTTTTCCATGTTTTTCTCCTTTTCTCTCTCCACTACAGTGCCGTCAGCCGAAACACTCGCTATTTATTTATAAGTATATCCAAAGATTAAAAAGACTCATGTATATCAACTTCCCACCGATGCACAATACACAAACTGTTAATTGATATACATGAGTCTCATTATTTAAGATTTGCCAGATTATATCTTGTAATATAATCAGGATGTTGACAAATCACACTTTCGCGCTAACTACTCCCTCATGGAATATTAAGTTACTTGATAAATATTATCAAATGCATGCAAGTGTGTCAATAAAATTTTCATATTTTCTGTCAATTATCTTCTTTCTAAAACTTCCTACGTTTCTTGTAACTGCTCTACTCCTGTGATACTATGAAATCAAAAAGAGGATGCACTTCCATCTGATTGACCATTGGCTTTATCCTTGTAAAATTGGAAAACTCTACCATACGGTCTACATAGTGGTTAGATATACCGATTGTGCGAAGCTTACCTGCTTCATACAGTTCTTCCAGTGCTCTCCATGCACCATAAGTATCACCAAACGGCTGGTGCAGAAGCATCAGATCCAGATAATCGGTTCTAAGCTTCTCCATGGATTCCAGTACGGACTTCTTGCATTCTTCATAATCAAAATGCTCAATCCATACCTTAGACGCCAGGAAAATCTCTTTTCTGTCAATTCCTGATTTCTCAATAGCAGAACCAACCTCTTCCTCAGAGAAATATTGTCAAGTGTGTATGTCAGATTTTTATATATTCATCGTCATATATGGTGGAATGCATATAATTCCATCTTTTACAATCAAATTTCTTGGATGAAGAATATAACTTTCCCCTATGCGCTCCTTGTATTTTTCTATGAAATTATTTAATGCTTTCCAGACTTTACTTCAATCGGAAACATCTTATATTTTAATCTGCTATTATTTGAAATGATAAAATCTATTTCCATATCATTTCGATGCTTATTTTCATTTTAATATCATGGCTCCTCCAGATTATGCGCATATATATTAGTTCTATATTTTATGATTATACGCACATTCTATAAGGTCATATGTTCATGCTTTTCCTCATTTCACATCATAAATCTTACCTAATTATATCGGGAAAAGCCGTTTGTATTATATGCTGTGTTATTAATTTTCTGTGATTTGTGACGATATATTATATATAGCATAGTACAGATTCTAAACGGATTTTGAATTTATTTGCAGGGAGGCTTTTATATGTCAATGAATATTAACGGTTTAGGTAATACCTATAATAGTATCAATACAAATAGCAAACAGTATAAGGCATTGAAAGAAAAAGGCTGGTTATCTGGAGTAATTGAAAATGAATCCATGATGTCTCCGGAAGAAAAGATGATATATGAAATATTCGGTGGAAGGGATACGATTATTAAAAACCTGATGAAGCAGTTTGATTCGGACGGAGATTTATTGAATGCAAATGGTGTTGCAGGTATGGATGTGACTGGTAAGGGTACATCATGGCAGAAACTTACAAATGTATCCGAAGATCATCGTCAAAAAATGTTTGATAATGTGAAGCGGGAATTTATTCAGGAAAAAGGTCTTTCAAATGGTGCCACAACGAAGCGTTCCGATATTTTCAAAAATTATCAGTTGAGCGTCAGCAAAGATAAGCGTTTAAGTGGTACATGGACTTTAGAACAATATGAAGGACAGTACAGAGCTGCTATGTACGCAGCCGTAAAATCAGCCAATCCAAATTGGAAGCCCGACAAGCATTTGATACAGGCATTCTTGATAATGTCACAAGAGAATCCGTAGAAGCTACACTTGTCCAAAATGGTAACAGACTCGTTCGTAATTCTATTGATGTATCGGTATAAAAGGGCGAAACATATAGACTTCAAAAGACGGCAAATCATCAACAACTTGTTGACGACTTGCCGTCTTATTTTTTTAGATCTTTTTGGTTAATAAAGCTTACGCCATTGCAGGCTCTTTCTTCTTAATAATCGCTTCAACTTCATCAACACCTGTTTCCGCTACATCTGCGATCTGATCCAATGTATAACCCTTTTTATACATATTCAGAATAAACTTTTCGCTTGTTTTTTCAGTAGCTCTTTCAGTAGCTCTTTCTTCAATTCCTGTACTCAGATTACACATAATTCTCACATCCTCTCTAAATTCTTGACTGATTGGAATATTATATTCATGTTCTATAATATCCAATTTTTCCTGTTCTTTCAATTCACTTGAAAGTAATGCTCCAATCAACCGGTGCATTTCATATTTTTCATCATGTTCCGGAATCTCATTTGTGATTCCTATTAACACAATGTTTAACAGGTCGATGTTGCCTTTCCAGTTACATGGTTTTAACATCTCATCTTTTGTCAAATGGATATGGCTTAGGCTGTTATCATCCATGTTCATACATATCCATATGCTGAATACCTGCTTAATGTCATCGTAGTTAGTATTTACAAAATCTCTTTCCTTTTGTGACGAAATCAGCCTGCTCACATAAAAGATTGCCCGATTTAAAATTTTATATTCCGTTGGCTCATCCTTCTGAGCCTCAATATTCACAATAATCTGCGAAAGTCCATTTTTCGTGCCAACTATGGATGGCATGCGGACATAAAAAATAATATCAAATCTGACTAATCCTTCATTAATTTCAGCATTTTCCGTATTAAGACCTACGATACGCTGTCCTGTAGCATCTGTTTTTTCCATATTTGCTAATCCCGGCTCAACCGGAACAACGCTAATACTCGGTTCGCCTTCGATGTATTTCACAACATCTTCCGGCTTCATTCCTTTAAATTCATCGACTGTTTTCACCAGAATATGTGCTAATATACTCTTCTGTGCCAGTAACCTTTTAACATGAGTATCATATTGTGCCTTATCTCCTGCTGCATTCACAGCATTTGCTATCTCTGTATTCAAGTCGGCATCCCTCCTTTTGTATTGTGCATAACACTTCTAAGATTCCGCAAAAGGCTCTCTGCCTCAATATCATTATAAGTGAGGAACTTTACGGAATCAACTGAATTTTCTATGAACTTTTTCATATGCCAAGTAGCGGGAAACCAATTAAGATTTCCCGCTATTTTTAATCCATATAAATCAGATCATGCAACACTACTTCCTCTGCTCTGCTCCGGATGTTATTCATCTTCCGCACCCATCCGAGCTGATCTACTGACTTCAAGTGCTCCGTCACACCTTCACGCTCAGCCATTCTTACCGTAAGCATATCCATCATGTCATTACATTCCCAATGATATGTTAACTCCATACGCTGCTCCTTCCTTTGTGCTAAATGTTTACTGGTCCTATGATAAGAGCGCTCTTCTGTGTCTTTCACTATCTGAACATCCAATTCATTCAGTTCAAAGGAATTACTGTTATAGATGACAATACCGCTTTCAAACTTATCAGGTTTTACCTGTAAACCATAATATTTATTTTTTTCCATCATACATTTGCTTATTTAATAAATCCAACCTGCTTGCTGATAATTTCTATCTGCTCATCCTTTTTCTGATTGTACTCTACTTTCTTCTCTTCAAAATAGTTTCTTCCATAAGAATCAATAGATACGATCAGCGGACCGAAATCTTTACAGGCTCTTTCCGTATTTTCTTTCATTCCACCTTTACCGACGATGATGCGGACACCAGTAGCCTCTACGAATTCGTATTCAAACTTTTCCATTCTCATAGAGGTAGTCGGACCTACAGAAACCATCTCATGAATGGAAAAGCAATCGGTAATATAATCATGCTTTTTCCGAAATAACACCGGTAAGAATCAGCAAAGCTACACCGACATAACCTGTAATGCAAAGCTTTACGCCTATCTCTTCTTCAAATATCATGCCAACCAGAGTAACAATCAGGATTACCAGAGACAATACCTTCTTCCACTTGGGAACTCCACTGAAATCCTGTGATTCGTCAAAAATGGAATCTCCTGTATCCACTGCATCATGATCCGGCAGAATCTTAAAACCAATCGTAGCATAGAACAAAATGCCAACAAGCAGAATCGGTAAACCTACAATCGCATACTCAAAGAAACCGAATTTCAATCCCAATGGCTCCAAGGCAGATTGTGCAATCATATTGCCCGGTGCACCAATCAGGGACAGATTACCTCCCATTGCCGCTGCAAATACCAAAGGCATTAAAAGTCTTGATCTCTTATATCCTGATTTTGCTGCAATTCCTATTACTACTGGAATCAGGACTGCTGCTGTACCGGTATTGGACAGGAATCCACTCATAGCTCCCACGATCACCATAATGGCTACAATCAGTCCACGCTCCGTCTTGGCAAATTTTTCCCAAGAGTTACAGATCAGTTCCAGGAACAGTCCAATATCCCAATCCAGCTTCTGGAATACGGTTCTATCCGCGCCCGTACTCTGGTAGACAATGAACAGTTGGACGTGGCAATGGCAAATATGGACTTTTACAATCTGGATAAATACAACAGTTATGTGATGATGGAAGACCGATATGTCTACTGTGTCTCCAAGACCCACCGTTATGCCGGTGAAAAAGAAATTACAATGGAAATGTTAAAAGATGAGCCTATTATCTTATTTAATACAGACTCTGTTCAGACACAGACGGTAATCACCCGCCTTCGTTCTGCGGGAATTACCCCCAATGTTCATATGTATTGCAGTCAGTTGACCACAGTTCTTAACTACGTCCGTGGAAGTAAATGTGGCGCTTTTCTGTATTCTTCTATTGCTGCCAATCCCAGAGATTTCGTGGAAATTCCCGTTACTCCGGAGATTACCAGCAAATTTGGAATCATATGGAAAAAGGGTATCTTACTCATATTTTTCCAACGTAGCATCTGCGAGTCTGCAATATAGGCTCGCATCTCCTTCTTCCCTGTATGTTTCAAAGGTTCCTTCTATGATAACTTTTGCATTATCTTCCGGGTATTCATCCGGTTTCACCATAAGCTGATAGACCGTTGCATATACCATATCACTGCTCATTTGCGTCAGATCATAGTCAACTGTTGTCTGGTCTTCTGGATTTACTCTTTCTGCTTCGACGTTTTCATTTTCCATATCTTGCGTTTCTGTATTTGTGATTTCTGCAACTGTCTCTGTTTCATTCGTCTGCTGCCCCTGATTTATCTGTGCATCAATTACCTTTTCAACAGTATTTCCACCGCTGATTCCTTTTCCTGTGCTCATGTCATTCCTACACCCAGTCAGCAGCAAAATACTTACTATAATAACAATTCTTTTTTTCACACTAAATCCTTTTTCCTATTATATAGCTGACAAGGAACGCAGCTATGTCCGTTGCTACAATCGTTGAGCCAACAGGTGTTCCTGCCAAAATAGATACCAGAATCCCTACAGTTGCACAAACCACAGACAGGCAGACAGAACATACTGTAACACTGAAAAAAGTCCGAAATATCCGCATTGCTGACAGCGCAGGGAATATTACAAGTGCCGAAATCAGCAGCGAACCCACCAGATTCATGGCAAGCACGATGATTACTGCCGTACTCACTGCTATCAGCAGATTATAAAGCCCTGTTTTCATCCCGGTTGCCTTGGCAAATGTTTCATCGAAGGTAACGCAGAAAATCTTATGATAAAACATAATAAAAATCACTACTACGATTACAGACAACACACAGCACAGAACCACCTGGCTTCTGGTCAATGTCAGAATGGAGGTCGAACCAAATAATGTACTGCACACATCTCCTGAAAGATTGGGTCCTGTAGAAAAAATATTCATCAGTAAATATCCAATTGCCAGTGCGCCTACAGAAATCATAGCAACTGCCGCATCTCCTTTGATTTTTGTATTCTGTCCTGTCCTCAGCAATAGAACTGCGCAGACTACCGTAACAGGCAGAATAAATAACATATTATTGGTAAGATTCAGTACAGATGCCACTGCCATTGCTCCAAAGGCAACATGGGATAACCCATCCCCTATAAATGAAAATCTCTTCAATACCAGCGTAACTCCAAGCAAAGAGGAACACAGTGCAATCAATATTCCAACAACCAGTGCATATCTTACAAATGGGTATTGGAAATAGAATATCAATTTATCAATCAAGTAACTTATCTCCCTTCAGTTCATCATATTCCTGCTTCGTACCATAAAATACATTCTTGCCTATATGCATGATATGGCTGGCATATTTAACTGAATCATTAATATTATGTGTTATCATAACTATTGTTATTTTATCTTTCCGATTCAGTGTCTCAATTATCTGATACATTTCTTCTGTTACCTTAGAATCAAGCCCGGATACCGGTTCATCCAACAGCAATATTTTCTTTGTTGCACACAGAGCTCTTGCAAGAAGCACTCTCTGCTGTTGTCCACCTGATAATTCACGATAGCATCTGTTTGACAGATGTGTAATCTGCAACTTCTCCATCATCTCCGCCGCCTGTCTTTTCTCCGCTCTATTATAAAAAGGACGAAGACCGCAACGGTTCTGACATCCGGAGAGAATTATCTCTCTCACGGATGCAGGAAAATCCTTTTGCACAGCTGTCTGCTGCGGTAAATATCCTATTTCATTGCTTTGTAATCCATCTCCGAGCAAAAAGGTTCCACTAACTGGCTGCTGTAAATGGAGTAATGTCCGCATTAACGTTGATTTGCCAGAACCATTTTCTCCAATGATACATAGATAATCACCTTCATTTATAGAAAAATTTATATCTTTCAAAATAGCTTTACCATCATACCCAATTGCCAGATTCTGACAAATAATCTGTGACATACTCTTATTCTCCCTACTGTAATGCTTCTTTCAGAATATTCAGATTTCCTTCCATAATGGAAAGATAAGTCATTCCATTAGCAACATCTGCTGACGTGGTGGACTGCATGGAATCCAGTGTCAGAATACTCTGATCCTTATTCTGTGTATTTTCAATAATCGTTTTGGCAATCTTCTGATCGGATTTTTCAATCGTCATAACATATTTTAAACCAAGTTCATCTATCTTTTTGGCAAGGAAGGAAATTGTTTCAAAGCTTGCTTCACTCTCTGCTGAGCATCCCGCAAATGCTGCATAATAACTTAATCCGTAATCATCCACCATGTAGCGGAACGGAAATCTGTCTCCGAACAGCAGAGTCTTCATAGATGCCTGATCGACTACTTCCCGATACTGATTATCCAGTGAAACCAACTGATCTATATAAGCAGCCTTATTTGTGTCATACACTGCCTTATTGTCAGGGTCTGCATTTCCAAGTGCCTCTGCAATCGCATCACATAATGTCTCTGCATTTTTCAAAGAAAGCCATACATGTTCGTCATATTCCTTTTCTTCATGCTCCTCTTCTTCCTCATGCTCTGCGTCCTGCATACCTTCTACCAGTTCTTCTATTTTGACCTGTTCGCCTAATACATCCAGCAGATCAATGACCTGCATATCTTTATTCACAGCCTCTTTCAGGGCATCATTTACCCATTCGTCAGATTCTCCACCAACATATATGAACAGGTCACAATCTGAAATATTCATAATATCATCCGCCGCCGGCTGATAGCTGTGCATATCCACACCATTATCCAGCAGCATGGTAATATCCATATCAGATACCTTATCTCCTGCAATCTGGCGTACCCAGTCATATTCCGGGAATATTGTTGTAACAATTTTCACTTTTTCTGTTTTGTTATTATCATTTTCACTTTGAGATTCTTCTGATGTACTTAAATTTGCATCAGAAACAGACTGCTCTGTTTCCAAAGCAGCAGAATTTACCTGTCCGCAGGCAGAAAGGCAGGATGCTGCCATAACTGCCGCCACAAGAATAGATATGAATTTTTTCATGAATAAAACCTCCTGTTTAATTACAATTACGTCATATACAAGGTTTTATTCAATCATTTAATCTTACCTTTTGACTTACCAGAGATGTATGAAAAACAGGCAAAAACCAGCCCATTACCAATAGTATGAACAATACAGGCATCAGATTTACAATTGTAATGGCAGACATAGCTGTTGCAAGATTTTTTAATGTCTGCTCTGCCTGATGAATATTGGCACAAATAGGACAGTCTTCCCCTGTACAGTAGTGATTTTCCTCTTCTGCAATATAGAAAAGAGACGCAAATGTAATAAATAGGAATAATACACATACTGCAATAGAAAATGTTTTTTGTCTTTTCCTGTTCATTTGTTTCTCCTTTCCAAGAATCATACTGTGTTTTTAATTCTCTTTTTGTCTGCACTCACTGCATATCCCATAAAAAACAGTACGCAGCGGATTCATTTCAAAACCATGATGCTCCATCATATGCTGTTTCAAGCCTGCAACTTCACTACATTGTAAATGTATCAGTTTCCCACATTTCTCACATTTACAATGGTAACATGATGTATTCTTCTCTTCTTCATGCTCCCCTATGTATTCAAAACAGGCGCTGCTCGTTCCATCCACGACATATTTGACAACAATACCCTCATGTACCATTTTCTCAAGGTGTCGATATACAGTTGTTGTTCCAACTGCAATTCCTCTGGCTGCGAAATAATCACAGATATCACTGACAGTCACATGGCTTCCCTGAACAGACTGTAAGTAGGTAAGCAATTCGGTCATTTGTTTTGTTTTATACTGAGCTTTTACCAAACTGACTCCCTCCTAATTTGAAAACCATTTTCATTTTATCATGAAAAGTTGTTTTGTCAATAGAATTTGAAAATCATTTTCATTTTCTCTTCATAACGATAATTTTGTTTGAAATATTTCTGACCGCCGGGATTCTACCAAGCAGATGATAGATCGGCATCATTTTTTTCATGCCTTCTACCAGACTAACCTCTGTTATATAGGTAAAAGCCGGTAGAAGCTTTGAAAGTTCTCTTCCATTTCTGACTCCCCATGTGAATTTGGCATTGCTTCCCTCTATTGATTTTTCTTTTATATGACTCACTACAAAAGGCGACATCGTTTCAATCAGCACTGTAGCATTCTGAAAAGCTGACTCAATAATACTGAATATCTGTCTGATGTCCGGTTCACTTAAATACATGGATAGCCCTTCGATCACAACTAAAACATTCTCCCCGTTGTATGTCATTTCATCTGTATAAGATGCGTCCATTGCTGATTTTGCAATCTGATAAATTGGACCATTTTCCTTCAGGAACTGGCTTCTTATCTGCATTGTCTCCGGCAGATCAATATTGTACCAACGCAAATACTTTCCCTGCATCCGGTAACATCTTGTGTCCATTCCACATGCAATATTTACCACGATTGTATTGAGATTTTCCTGCAAATACTGCTCTACCATATGATCCAGCACGATCGTCCTTGCAATGACACCATATGACATTGCCTTATCCTGATCTGCTTTGGAGAAATCATAATCCAGCTTTGATACAATCTCCATTGCCATATCATCTTTGATTTTTGCATCCTTTTTCCCTGATTCCTTTGCCCTTGCATACAAAGTCTGAATCATAGTCTCCGGCACACCTGTTACATTTACTTTTTCTTTCATTCTGATCCCCCTGTCTTTTTTCATTTAAAAAGCTCCATAGTCATTTGCTATGAAGCTTCTTTAAACTCTTTATGTAATTCTCTGTTCCGCCTTATGCAATAACAGCTGCAAGTTGTTTTTCATCATAACACTTGTTATGTTAGTTTATTCTAACCATTTTGTCAACTGTCTAACCGGATATTTGTTAAATCTCACCAACAAGATATCCCTGTCTGCCATCTCTTAAAAAGACAGGCAGCATATCAATAGGCGCATCGAAGTACAACGTCTGACCTCCGGCATAGGAGCTGCCATCATGGGCACTGATCCACTCTGCTCCCTGTGGCAGATAGACTTCTCTTCCCATCGCTCCTTCATGGCATATGGGTGCTACAAGAATATCCGGTCCATACAGATACTCATCTGTAATATCCCAGCATTCCGCATCCTGTGGGAATTCATAGAAAAGGGCACGAATCACGGGGTTGCCATTCTCATGTGCCTCCTCCATCAGTTGTCTGGTGTAATCTCTCAGCTTTTCTCTGATAAGGATGAATTTCTTCATGATTTCATAATTCTCTTCGCCATAGCTCCAGATCTCATTGTCTGCACCAGTCCATTCTCTGACTTCTCCTGCCTTGTTGATGATCTGCTGTGCCGGCTGTCTGCAGCCATGGATTCTCATAACAGGACAGAATGTACCGAACTGGAACCATCTGATCAGCAATTCCTTAAACTCCGGCTTATCTACCCAGCCGCCGTGGAACCCACCAATATCTGTCGTCCACCAGGGAATACCTGACAATCCCATATGGATTCCCGCACAGATCTGCTTACGGAAATCTTCGTATGTTGACATAATGTCTCCTGACCATACAAGTGCTCCATACTTCTGACTTCCTGCCCAGGCACAGCGAATCAGGTTCACGATGTCCTTTTGTCCATTGGACTGCTGTCCTTCATAGAAAAGTCTCGCATACTCCCTTGGATAGATATTTCCTACTTTTTCTACAGGACCTGCATAATAACGATACGTCTGATACTCATAAGTGCCAAACTCCGGCTCTGCTTCATCCAGCCAGAAAGTGTTGATTCCAAGGTCAGCATAATTCTTCTTGCATTTATCCCAGACATACTCTCTCGTCCTTGGATTAGTCGCATCCATAAAGACATTATTGCCATGGAATACCATCTGCACATCAATGCCTGAATTACTCTTCACCAGAAGTCCCTGCTGCTTCATCTCCTCATAATTCTCACTGCGCCAGTCAATCTGTGGCCAGATAGATACCATTGTCTCTATTCCCATCTCATGAAGCTTCGCCACCATTTCTCCGGGATTGGGGAAATATTCTTCATCAAAACGGTAATCGCCACACCTTGGCCAGTGATAATAGTCAATGACGATCACATCAACTGGAATGTTTCTCTTCTTATACTCACCTGCAATGTCAAGCACCTGCTGCTCATTATAATAACGAAGCTTACACTGCCAGAAGCCCAGACCATATTCAGGCATCATAGGCGCCTTGCCGGTGACTTCTGCATAATTCCTCTCGATATCACCTGGGCGCTCTCCTGCTGTGATCCAGTAATCCAGCTGGTCAGTAGACCATGCTTCCCATTCTGTTGTATTTGTACCAAAATGCACTTCACCTACTGCCGGATTGTTCCACAGGAATCCATAGCCCAGACTGGACACATAAAAAGGAACGCTCGCTTGTGAATTACGGTGTGCCAGTTCCAGATTACAGCCCTTTAGATTCATTCGCTCCTGCTGGTACTGCCCCATTCCATACAGCTTCTCCTTGTCATTGGACTGGAAAGAAGCCTTCAGGTAGAAGCTGCCACCTGCCAATGATCTGAAATATCTCGCTTTCAGGCACAATGCACCACCGTTTGGAATCTCCTGCAAGAGTACTTCGCCTTTTTCATTATAAAAGGTAATCTGAAGCGCATTGCCCCAGCCCTGTCTATACAATACTGCCTTGATCCTGCCGTTTGTGATCTCGGCGCTGTCCTCTCCCTGAATGGAAATCACAGCATCATGAACTGCCACTTCTTCTGTCAGGGCGCTGCACTCCTCACTGATCTCACCAAGCACTCTGCTGCGGACACGCAGACTGTCCTGTCCCCATGCTTCGACCTGCACAGTCTCTCCATTGTAACGAAAGATCAGCTTGCCATCACGTTCTTCAAAATACTGCATTTTGAATCCTCCTTTTACGTTTTTCTTATAAATATCATAGCAGTCGGAGAGAGAATTTTCAAATGTATCTTGTATGTTGAAGCATATAACTTACCCTTTGACACCTCCAGCAACCAATCCATTCTGAATGAACCGCTGTAAGCACATAAATACAATCATGATCGGCAGTGAAGATATAACAGCTGCTGCTGAAAATAACGTCCAATGCGCTGCAAACTGATCACTGATAAATGACTGTAAGCCCAGGGCAAGTGTCATTTTGCCCGGTGTCTGCAAAAATATCGAGGTAATTACATATTCACTGTAGGTTGCGATAAAGGAAAACAGGAAAATAACGGCTAATTGTGGCATTGCAAGGGGTATGATGATCTTATAAAATACCTGAAATTCATTTGCTCCATCTACCATCGCTGCCTCATCCAATTCCACGGGAAGTCCATCTATGTAAGATTTTAACAGCCATATATTATAAGCACTGCCTCCAGCCAGCACAAAAATAAGTGCTATACTGCTGTCCACCAGTCCAAATTTATAGATCAGGATATAATATCCGGCTACCGCCATACTGTTTGGAAAAACCTGTAATACCAGCAGAGACATCAATCCATACTTCCTCCCAACGAATCTAAGTCTGGCAAAAGCATACGCTGCCAGAGAAGTCAGAATCAGTTGAATAACCGCTACAATAAAACAGAATTTTAACGAATTAAACACCCATATTGTAAAATCAGTTTCCTGAAACAAGGTCACATAATGCTCTACACTGAATTTATCAGGAAACAGAGAGGACAGAAAGAAGCTGTCACCTGCTGAAAAAGAGGACATTACGATCCACACTACCGGGAACAGCACCAGAATCATGGTAATCCAGATTACTACTCTGCTCCCCCACAGAGTTCTCATTTCTGAGGCTGTTATTTTCTCTGTATTTTTCATTTAATCAACCTCCTTGAATGAGCCGGACAAATGCATATTGACCAGTGTAAATGTCCCGACAATAATAAAGATCAATACACTAAAAGTCGCTGATAACTCATAGCGGTTCGACCAGGTTGTCATTTTATAGGTCGTACTTGCCAGAATATCTGTATAGCCTGCGAACTGATTATCTACTCTTGCCGGACCTCCCTGTGTTATCATATATATATTTCCAAAGTTATTGAAGTTAGCCGCAAAAGAGGAAATGACCAGAGGGATTGACAATTTTGTTACCATTGGCAGTGTAATACTCTTGAAGCATTGAAACTTCGATGCACCATCCATCTTGGCAGCCTCATAGTATTCTGTTGAAATAGACTGCAGACCACCAAGACACACGTTCATCATATATGGAAAACCAAGCCAGACATTTACAATGATCAACCCCACTCTTGCCCAAAATGGATTGGTAAGCCACGGTACATTCCATGCAGCTCCAAGCATATGCAACAGATTATTGATGCCACCATACTGTTCATTTAACAACCCCTGCCATGCAAGAATCGCAATCGTGGACGGCAGCGCCCAGGGTACAATTAATACTGCCCGGTATATTTTAGACTCTTTCATATGCGGATTATTCAATAAAATGGCAAGTACCAGTCCCATAGCATATGCCCCTGCCGTGCTGAGCACTGCGAAGCACACCGTCCAGCCAAGAACCGGGAAGAACACACTCTTGATACTTCCAGAAAAGACTGTCCGGTAATTCTCCCATCCTACATAACTATAATCATTCAAATGATACATATTATAATTGGTAAAAGACAAAATTACCGTATAGATAATCGGCAGACATGTCACCAGTAAAATGGAAATCAATGCAGGTGCCAGATATGTGTAGCCCAGAGCATTCTTTTTCTTTCTCATACCATCACTACTTTCCTGAATTCATTAATTCAATTGCTTCTTTAAGCTGACTGACCATGTTGTCTGCTGCCTGTTGTGCAGTCTGTTCTCCTGACCACATAGATCTGATATTATTAGTATGAATACTCCAGAGCTGCCCCATCTCGGAAACAGTTGGCATTGGCTCTCCATTATTGATCTGTGCAATAAAAGCCTGTGCATACTCATTGTTCTGTATCTCAGCTAACTCCTGATCTGCAAGCCTGGCAGGAATTCTGTCACCTGCTTCATACAGATCCAGTGCTCCATTTTCAATCAGATACTGTATAAAATTCCACACCTGTTCCTGCTTGTCACTGTTGTTACTTACAAAGCTTACCTGTGTTCCTACAGGGGTAACAAAAGGCTGACCATGAAAAGTCGGCATTTCTGAAATTGCAAACGGTGTCTGTGCAGATGTAAAACCATCAATATCCCAGGGACCACCAATGTAATATGCACATTTTCCATTCTGGAAGTTACTTCTTGCAATATCCGCTGTCACATCAGCAGTAATAAGATTATATTTATTGCACAAAGCATTAATAAATTCATATGCTTCTACAGCTCCTGCATTGGCAAGTCCAATATCTGAAGTATCATATGCGCCGTCTTTATACTGGAAAATATATCCTCCGCATGCCCTCACAAATCCAAGATCATAATAGATACTGGTTGCATCAAATTGCACACCACCATTCTGCGCTGCCTGCTCTACCAGTTCTTCCCAGGTTGAAGAAACCTTTGATACAAGCTCTGTATTATAGAACAATGCTGTCGTTTCCACGGAAAGCGGCGCTGCATATCTTTTCCCATCTACATAGCATGCCTGTATCGCTGCATCTGAGAAATCACTGTCTGTATACAATTCCTGTGGAACTTCTGCGGCAAGGCCTGCATTTACATAATCTGCAAGCTGGTCATTTGGAATACCTACCACTGCATCCGGTCCCGAAGCACTCTTTACTGCCTGTGCAAACTGCTGAACGGATGGAGACTGATGAAGTACTTCTACCTCATAACCGTTCTTTTCTCCCCATTCATCTGCATATTTTTGAAGTGTATCTACTTCTACACTCATATTTGTCCAAATGACAATCCTGGAATCTGTTTTACCGGCGCCACAGCCTGTCAACGTACCTACTGCCATCAATGTGCAGAGTATTGTTATGATTATCTTATTTTTCATAGATTTTCCCTCACCTACATCGTTTTCATATTTAACAATGCGCTGTTTGCATTTCCTTTTTCATCAAACAAAGCCATATTTGCCATAGCATTTCCAGCCACTACTTTATCCTTCATATACATACTTCCACTTTTACTCGCCCATGTACAGTCTGGAATCGGCAGCCACGCAGGCTCCCAATAAAAGACACCAATTCCTCTTGCATCTTTTACTTTTCTCACGGTTGCAAATAAATCTCTCAAAAAGGCTTCCTGTCCTTCCTGCGTTGCAGGATATCCTGTTATTTTCTCATGTTCCTTAGAATATACAATTCCTCTACAGCCAAATGTCTCTGTCGTATATCCTATTGAGGTCTCAGCAACCAGCACATTCTTATCATATCTGCTGCTGATATCATTCATATTATCCAGAAGAAGCTCTAAACCGCCATTCCAGTGTGGATAATAGGACATTCCAATGATATCATAATCAAGCTCATAAGGTTCAATCTGATCAAACCACTTTCGATACATCTGATTGTCTGTTCCAAAATCCAGATGCAATACTATTTTAGCATCCGGGCATTCCTCACGCACGCCTTTAATGCCGGCTTTAAGAAGCTGTGCCATACTTTGTGTCCGATCTACATAACCATCAGGCCAGAGCAGTCCCTTTGTAATCTCGTTTCCTACCTGAACCATTGCTGGTACAAGCTTCTGATTTTTTAATGTCTTGAGAGTATCTAACGTATGCAGATACACTGCTGTTTCCAGAGCTTGTCCACTTAACTCTTTCCAGGCCTTGGGTTTTACCTGCTTGGCTGGATCTGCCCAGAAATCACTATAATGAAAATCCAGCATAAAGTCCATGCCACATTCCACTGTTCTTCTTGCAATTTCGATGGTGGTCTGCAAGTCATTTCCTCCGCCTCCATAAGAATTGCCCTTTTCATCATATGGATCAGGCCATATCCTGATTCTCACCATATTGGTTCCACACTCATGCAGCAAATGGAACAAGTCTTCTTCCTTGCCATTTAAACGATAGGAGGCTCCATAATACTCTAATTCCTTCACCATGGAAATATCCATGCCCTTAATAAATTCCATGCTTACTCCTTCACCAGTGAAATATCATCAATCGTTCCCCAGCCACCTGGCGCTGTTGAAACACGAACCCCTACTGTAATCTCTCCGTCTGTTGGAGTAAGTCCAGAAAGTTCTGCTGTATACCAGTTGACATATCCGTTCAGTTCCCCTTCTGTTCTCAACTCTTCTCCATCAACAATTGCATAGAAATATACTGTTGCATTATCATCCCCGGCTGCCTCTCCCTGAATGTGTGCGGTCAGCTTATAGGAACCTTCCTCCAGTCCACTTACCTTCTGTTCTGCATAGAAGTCTACATTGTTGCTTCCCGAATAAAAATGCAGAGATTGTACACCATCGAAGCAATCTGTATCACGGTCATATATATTCAGTTCTTCCGTCACATTGTCGATATTGGTCACTGTCCATCCTGTGAAATCTGCTTCCTCAAAGCTGCCATTCACCAGATAGTTTCCATTTGCATCTGCGGTTGCCTTTACCGCAGCGGATTTTCCACAGCCTGTCAGTGCTGCTATCATTCCTACTGCCATAACTACTCCCAATAATTCCTTTTTCATAAAATCTCTCCCTTCGCATGATAAAATTTGAATTAATTATTTACTTATATTTTAGTAAATTATTTACTTGTTCAAAATGTACCACAAATAAAGGGTAATGTCAAGACATATCATGTCAATTTTCACTATATTGCCAAATATGGTTATCTCATTTTGTATATAATATCCAATTGGGGGCAAAAAAAGAGATGCCATAATGACATCTCTACTTTTACTAACAACTTTTACGAAAAACAGGTATCCCATTTACAAAAACCAGCTTCGTCACCCTGCCTCCAGATAAAACACGAGTCCTTAACAAATCCAGCGCAGTCTCACAAATACAGGGGATATCAATATGGATCGTTGTTAGTGGCGGTGACAGATATTTCGCTATATTCACATCATTGATACTAAATAATGCTATCTGTTCCGGCACTTGAATACCACCTTCATTCAACGCCTGCAATACCCCGACTGCCAGTGTATCACTTGCTATGCAAAGTGCCGTGGGTAAAGATTCCTTTTTCAGCAACTCCTTTCCCATCCTGTATCCATCATCCACTGTAAATTTATCCGAAATTAATATATATTCCTCATTCAGACATTTATAATATGCCGTACTCTGCCTGAAAGACCATTCCCTGACATCCATAGAAGGCATACCTGTATCAATGTTACGGTCACTGCCCCCGATAAACCCAATCTTCTTGTGTCCTTTCTCTACAAAATAATCAACCATTTGCGTTACAAAGGAATCCATGTTTGGTTTCACTGCATCAAAGAGCTTTTCATCCGGGGAAGTACCGATAAATACGCCTTTTTTACATATTTTGTACAGCTTATTGATTTCTTTTCTGGTAAGCCAGCCCACTGCGATAAAAGCAGTCAGATCTTTTGGAATGGCATCCATTCCATCTTTTCTATCATATATACTTATCTGGATGTTCATTTTCTTCGCCTGTTTTACGATTTCTTCCCGGACTCCGTGATAAAAAACATCCTCCAGTTCATCCTCGTTATCCGTAAAATATAATAACGCTACATTCTCTATCTTCGGATAGATCACTCTCTTCTTATATCCGATCTTCTCTGCTGTCGCAAAAATAGCCTCTCTCGTCTCATCACTGACAGATATTCCCTCATCATAGTTCAATACTCTGGAAACCGCTGCACTCGATACACCAACTATTTCTGCAATTTCCTTTATCGTAGCCATACTAATCCCTCATTCCTGCCCGCGCTCTTTGTGTCCGGAAGTAATCTCCTATACACATCCATTTCGCAAAACATATCGTTATTAGTAATAATTTTACATAAATATTTTACCTTGTCAAATACTTACTACAATTATTGCAGAATTTCTCCAATATTCCCATCTATACATATCGACTGTCTCTGTATTTCTGTGGGCGCTGCCGCCTGTCCATAGTTCAGGCAGATGTATGTTGCCTTGGGATTGGTTGCTGTCATTTGCCAGAATGGATACTTGATGATACCAGGGGTATTGTACCCTACCCCTAACTCCAGGTAGACGATACTAAGCTTCTCATGTCTCTGCCGAAAAAGATAATACCGCTCTGCTGCCTGATGCCATCCTTCATCCTCTACAAAGGTATCATCTGCCCGCAGATTCATCGTAAGCAGCTTGCCACAATGAGGGCAATGCGGAACCAGTTCAGATGGAATCGCCCGTTTAGGAGCAATCCCCTCTGCTATCGTCAATTCACCAGTGGTATCTATCTGATAGCCCTGCGTATAGAATATTCTCTTTTTATCAAAGCCTGCCTTCTGGAAACAGTGATCCACATTCGTAGTCAGGACGAAATAATCCTTGTCTTTTACAAGTTCCAGCAATCTATCATAGGTTGGTGCAGGTGGATTGCTATACCGATTGATCCAGATATATCTGCTCCAATACGCCCAGTACTCCTCCAACGTATCATAAGGGATACTTTTTTGTATGTTACACTATATTTGATACTTACATCATATTGGAAACTATAAAGGAGGAAAACCTATGCTGACTAAGGATGAATTACCAGAATGTCCCATAGCGACTACTGTTCAGCTCATCGGGAGTAAATGGAAACTGCTCATTATGCGTAATCTGCTTCAAAGGCCGTGGAGATTTAATGAATTAAAAAAAGATCTGGACGGTATCAGCCAGAAGGTACTGACTGACAGTCTCAGATCTATGGAAGAGGATGGCATCATTACCAGAACTGTCTATCCGGAAGTGCCGCCCCGTGTAGAATATGCACTTAGTGATATGGGTGAGTCCATGCGTCCCATCCTTACTGCAATGCAGGAATGGGGCACGAATTACAAAAAGTCGTAAGAAATTACTTTTCAAATTTCTTGGCAACGTCCTGTAACAGCTCTCTGATCTGCAAGTGCTGTGGACAGACTTCATAGCATTTCCTGCTTTCTACGGCAGAGTCTTCATAATCCACATAGTTGAACTGAATCTGTACAACTTCGATCTGCGGATATTCTTTTAGGATTTCTTCCAGAACCTCTGCCTTGTCATGGAAAGAGATATATTCGTTTGGAGAAAAAGAGAACGCCGTTTCAGAAAGAATTATTTCGATGGTTTAAGTCCGTCCACTGCCTGAAGTCTAATTGCCGTACTCCACTGGTTAATTCAATTATAGGAGGGCATTTTCTGTGCCTTTAATCAAATATGAATTGTTCTAAAAATTGGGATTTATCACATGGTCTGCCAAACAGATAACCCTGTAAATAATCAACATCTATTTCTTTCAGTTTTTGATGCCACTCTTCTTTTTCTACACCTTCTACACAAATCCTGATATCTATGCTATGTACCAGCTCAACAAGGCAAATCTGCATCCATAATGTAGTTACCTTTCTAAGCTCATTATCCCTATATACACTATGTTCCGTGTTACAAGTCACCGTAGCTCTTCATTACTTTTTAAATTCAGCAATTTTAAATTTCCGGATCATTTCACGCAGATTCTCTGCTTCGCTGCTCATTTCCTCGCTGGAAGCCGCACATTCTTCTGCTGTTGCAGAATTCGTCTGTACAACATCATTAATCTGCTCAATTCCTTCATTAATCTGCTGGATTTCTGATGTCTGTGTCTCTAATGTTTCTGCAATATTGGTAACTTCTTCCGTAATCATTTTAGAGCTGTCAGCAACCGTTTCCAATTGTGCTGCAGTCCGTCCTGCAATCACCATACCTTTTTCTACGGCTCTTACAGAGGATTCAATCAATGCAGATGATTCCTTTGCAGCCTGTGCACTCTGATCTGCCAGTACATTTACCTGATTAGCTACAACTGCAAATCCTCTTCCTGCCTCTCCTGCCCTTGCTGCTTCAATAGATGCATTCAATGCAAGCAGGTTGGTCTGTGATGCTATTTCGTTAATCGTAGCGATAATCTTGTCAATCTCCTTTGATGCGTCACTTATTTCATTCATGGAATCAACCATTTCATGCATTTTTCCATTACTTTCCATAATTGCATTTCCAAGCTCGTCTACTCTTGCACTGATTTCCTTTGCAGACTGTGAATTTTTCTCTACCTGTTCAGAAACACCTGCAACTGTTGCTGTCAGCTCTTCTACGACGGCTGCCTGGTTTGTGGCTCCGTCTGCAAGATCATTGGAGCTTGATGCCACCTGCTCTGCCGCACTTGAAACTTCATTAGAAACATTCTGGATTCCTTTGATCGTATCCGCTATACTTTTCTCAAACATCATAAAGGAATCTAAGATGCCTACAAAATCTCCCTTCCACTCTACCTCAGGCTGAACATCAAAATTTCCTTCTGCAAACAGCTTCATTGCACGTCCGATATCATCTACATAGCTTCCCAGAATACGGATTGATTTACGCATACTGTGTGCCAGTCTTCCAATCTCATCCTCAGAACGATACTCCAATGTACTGTGTAAATTACCCTCCGTCAATTCCTTCGCAACATCTTCAACTGCACGCAACGGCTCCAGGATTGTTTCAAGTACTCTTTTACTTGTTTTCCCTGTCAGCATCCATGCAAAGGCTAAACACACAATAATACAGACAATTCCTGCGAAAGTGAAAATATAAGTAGTTCTGGCAGCCTGTGCTTTCACCTCATCTGTTATACCATCCAGTTTGATTGCAATCTGCACCAGGTTGTTTAATGCGGGTACACAATCATCAAAGATTTCATTTACCGCCTGTTCCTTATTACCATTTTGAACCTCTTCCATGATAGAATAACCGACATTTCCCCATTCGGAAAGAGCTGTTGCATATTCTTCATAGCTTGAATCAGAAACAATTCCGGTATCCTTTAACGCTTTCAGTGAAGTGTCTACTTCTGCAAGCAGTCTTTTTACTGTCTGCTCATAGCTGTCATATGTGGAGGCATCGTCATTTAATGCCATTTCCCTGATATTCCTTGCCGCTGTATTAACATTAATCCTGCATATTTTTACTGATTGATCTGCTACAGTGACATTATTTATATAATGCAGCATATTAGCAAATAACACACCTATGACCACTATAGAAAGCAGACCAGAAATCAACATCATGAGAATGACTTTTCTGTAGCCATAGTTTATCCTCTCCTGCAGACGCATATTTTCCAATTTTGTTTTCTTCATATTTTTTGTGACAACATAGATTGTCATTTCCTTTCCTTTTTTTTCATTATTTTTATATCAAAATACTATTTTAAAGTCAAGAAATATCAGTTAATTTTTTTAAATTCTGTCTATTTACATATTTCTAGTACCCCCCCCCCCCCGAAAAAATGGCAATTTTACCATATTTTTCTGTTTTAAACTGTTTTTATTGTTTAGTTTTATTTACATGCCGCATATTCTTTCAGCTTTTGTTTTGCCTCTTCGCTAAGGCATCTTGGCACCTGTATCTGTACGGTTGCATACTGGTCGCCATACTGAGAAGAATTCTTCATGGATACCACGCCTTTTCCTTTTAATCTGATCTTACAGCCTGACTGCGTACCTTCCTTAATCTTACATTTCACATTGCCATATAAGGTCGGTATCGTAGCTTCGCCGCCAAGGGCTGCTATTTCGTATGGAATATTGACCGTGGTGTAAATATCCATGCCTTTACGTTCATATCCTATCTTCTCTTCTACTGTGACTTTGATCAGCAGATCACCGGCTGAGGTACGTCCCTTACCCTTGAGCCGCACAGTCTGACCGCTGGCAATACCTGCTGGAATGTGCACCTTGAGCTTCTTGGGCGCAGCAGAAGAATGAGGATCTTGCAGAGATATCAGCTTATCACAGCCAAATACAGCATCATCGAAGGAAATCGTCATTTCCGTTTCAATGTTATTGTTCATGCTGCTGCCCGTAAAGCCCCCATCAAAACCATTATCAAACCCACTATTATAGAAGGAAGTCCTGCTGCTTCTATGGCTGTGGTCTGAGCCGAAGCCACCCATTCCTCCCATATGGCCCATACCACCCATGTGACCAAACAGTTCTTCCATGATGTCATCCATGTTGCCGCCTTCAAAGTGGAATTCCTGATAGCCCTGATTCGGGTCTCCATTGGTATAATAACGATACGAGGTGCCTCCTCCAAAAGGATTGCCTCCATCGAAATCGCCGCTGCCAAACTGGTCGTATTCTTTTCTCTTTTCTTTATCACTTAATACCGCGTAAGCCTCAGATATCTCCTTGAATTTCTTCTCTGCCTCTGCATTTCCTGCATTGGTATCGGGATGATATTTCTTAGCAAGCTTTCTATATGCTTTCTTGATTGTCTCATCATCAGCATTTTTATCAACACCTAATACTTCATAATAATCTTTTGCTTTTGTCATAACGTACACCTCCATCAGTCAGAGTTGACCTATCTGCATAAAAGACGCTCCAGAATTCTCTGCCGCGTCTTTTTATCCTTGCTTTCTTTTGTTCTATATGTACTATAACATGCATGTTTTTATATGTCAACAAAAGACTATTAACTTTTTATGAAATCTTGAAGTAATCAATTCCTGCTACAAGCTTATCTGCGATTTCACGAAGCTGTGCTGCACTCTGATAAAGCTTTTCAAAGGTATCCACAACTTCCTGTGTCTCATCATAGGTCTTTCGGGTACTGTTCACATTATCCTCTGCAATTTCAGACAGCCCGTCTACTGTCTGTACGACTTCATTTCTGGAGTTTTCCAGTCTCTTCGTACTGCCCTTAATCTGCTCGATACTATGCATGGAGCTTCCTATTTCTCCCAGTACCTCTGATACAATGCTTTGTGTATCCTGCATGCTCTCACTCTGGCTGGTCATGATTTCTTTCATCTGCTGCATAATTTCTACGGACTTGGAAGAATCATCCATCAATGTTCTGGTTATCTCCTCAATCTCTGTACTGGACTGGTTGGACTGCTCTGCCAGCTTCTTGATCTGATCGGCTACTACAGCGAAGCCTCTGCCGCTTTCGCCCGCTCTTGCTGCTTCAATGGAAGCATTCAGGCTCAACAGATTCGTTTCTTCTGCAATAGAAGCGATAAAAGTAGTAGCTTCATAAATTCTCTGTACCGAATCGTTTGTACGGTTCGTCTGTTCCTGTACTTCACTGATAATACGCTCTACATCCTCATTAATCTCCCTCAGGCGTGTCAGTGTGTCAGATGCCTTCGTACTGGATTCCTGCATGGATACTGCATTATGATCAAGCAATTCTACCTCTGACACAGTTTCTGTGATTTTTTCTCCCATAATCTTCATATGGTCAGAAGTATTCTGGGAGTTCTGCGCCTGTTCTGTGGAATTTTCTACAATCTGGTTTACAGCTTCACGTACTTCACTCATGGTTCCATTGGTCTTATCTGCCGCCGTTCCCAGCATTTCAGAGGCCTCCAGAAGACTTTTTGCATTGGTTGAAATACCCTGGATAATATTCTTCAGCGTATCACGCAGCATAATTGTTACCTTGGAAAGTTCCCCAATCTCATCCTTACGTTTGAGCAGCTTATCATCAACCCAAACGTTCAGGTCTCCGTCTGCCACTTTGCTGACAACACCGATGCTGACCCTGATATTCTTAGTCATGGACGTGGATAACTTCGCACCTACGACAATACAGATCAGCATAACAACACATACTGCCAGGATAATGGAGCCAAGAATCTTGTTTACAACCGCATCTTTGAGCTTTTTATCCGTTCCAACGAAGACCATTCCAATGATCTGATCCGTTGTTCCATTTTGATATACGGGCATATAATAGCCGTAATTAAGTTCACCTTCCAGTGAAACTGCCTTGCTGAAATATTCTTCACCGCCATTGAGCACCTTCTCTACAATCCGCTCTCCAGCTGGTGAATTCAGGATACGCTCACCGTTGTCATCCAGCGCCGAAGTCATGATTCTTCTGTCTCCGTAGAAAAAGGTAACATCCATTCCACTGTTTTCCTTAATCCTGTCAACCAGACTCTCCGACTTGGAAATATTATAGCTTCCCTTCCATATATCACCATTGCTTGACTCTATGTAGTCACCCGTATTTTGGTCATATGCTGCCAAAGTCGCTGCTGCCGTGCCTTTTAAAGCCTCCTGTACTTCATCTATCATGGAATCCTTGACCATAGTCAGCATCAGGACTATCGTGATCAGTCCAAGTACCAATACCGGTCCTATCGTCAGACTTAATATTTTCTTCTTCATGCTCCTGCCCCCCTTTAATCAACAACACTGACTGTCTTGAAATACCAGTTGATACCACCTGTGATCGTTGCATCATCCAGTGTCTTTCCTTCTTCCCCAACGGTATCTCCTGTATTCGTTTCTATGACTCCGTCAAAAACACCATTTGCACCGGAAAGGATAGCAGCTCTGGCTTCTTCTACTTTTTCAGCAGTTCCTTCTGCACAAAAATCTGCCAGAGAAGTAATGTTGACCAGATTCTCACTCATACCGCCATAATAATTGCTGCCATCCCAGGTTCCCTCAATGACACTCTGTACGGCTGCTGTATAATAAGCACTCCAATTCCAGATAACACTGCACAGACAAGCCTCTGGTGCATCCTTGCTCATATCAGAATTATAGCCGATACTGTACACGCCTCTCTCCTGCGCCAGGGACTGAGGGTACACCGTATCACAATGCTGGGCAATCACATCACAATCCATATCCAGAAGTGTCTGGGCTGCTGCCTTTTCCCCTTCAGGGTCATACCAGCTGTTCGTAACCTTCACGTATACCTTCGCATCAGGATTCACCGAATAGATTCCCAGTGCAAAGGCATCAATGCCGCCTGTTACCTCTGAATTGGAAGAATCCATGGCTGCCACATAGCCAATCTTATCTGTCTTCGTATTCATCCCGGCTACAATACCGCTCAAATACCTTGCCTGATAGATCCGTCCGAAATAATTGTTAAAATTCTTACCATTGCTCATATAGCCGGTTCCGTGGGAGAAATAGACATCCGGGTACTGCTCTGCCATATCCGCTGTCGCCTGCATGTAACCCCAGCTTGTTGTAAAGATGATGTTGCAGCCTTCATCAATACATTCCTGAATTGCCTGTTTGGTAGCTGCTTCATCTGAATCATCCACATTGTTCTTACGGATAATCTGCTCATTGGAAAGTCCAAGATTCTGCTGCATACCCTGAATGCCCAAATCATGCGTATAGGTGTAGCCACTTCCATCAGCAGGATCAGACAAATGCAGCACTCCTACCTTGATCTGGTCTTTCGGTATTCCTGTTGATGCAGTTGATTCTTCTGTCTGTGAATCTGTCTGCGCTTCTCCGCTATCACTTTGCTTCGCATAACTACCCTGATTCGTAGCGTAGTCATCCACCTCTGCCGTTACCCCGCATCCGGTAAACAGCATACATCCCATTACAATTGCGGCTATTCTTCGCCAAGTCTCTCTCATTCCCTTTGTCATCCTTTCTGTTTTTATTGTCATCTTTGTCTATTGTCTGACATTTAAACATAAGTTTATTATAATACATACACAATAATTTGAAAACAAAAAAATGCCCCGACCAAAGCCGGGGCAAGATGTATTAGCAACCGAAGTTAAAGAAATTGCAAATTGCGTTAAATAACTCGGAGCAGCTATTAAAATTAAAACACATAGTTTCGTCCTCCTTATTCTTATTTTTTATATGTGTTAGCTAAGCACAAAGATATCGTAACATTTATGTAACAATTATGCAACAGGTAGATAATGGAAGCAAAAACGCACAAAAATTTGTGGAATATTTTGTAAACTTTTACTTACATTCCGTTAGAAGATATGTTACTATAATCAGGCACGGTTTTTAAGGTTTGTGCAGACAACAGATATGTGGTATTAATTGGAAACGACACATTACTTATGTAATGATAACGAACAACACTACGCGGTCATTTCACGTATGTGTTGTTTTTAATTTACAATTTGCAAAGTAAAGGAGTTTTTATTATGCCACAGACAAAATTTCAGGATGTAGTTTACACGGTTATCATGGTATGTGTCATGGTCTATGCCATGGTATGTTACAATGTTGCAATTGACATGGGAGGGCTTTCCAATGAAGTATTCCTCATTGCACTGCATGAACTGCCTATTATGGGGACGATTGGATTTATTCTCGAATTCTTCATCATAGGTAATCTCGCCAAGAAACTGGCATTTCGTTTTGTTGATCCGGCAAAAGACAGACCTATTGTTATGATTCTGTCTATCTCTGCCATGATCGTATGCCTCATGTGCCCTATCATGAGCTTCATCGCAAGCGTTCTCTTCAATTACAATGGCGCTTCCAACATCATTGCCAACTGGTTGAAGATCACTGTTGTAAATTTCCCAATGGCAATGTGCTTCCAGATATTCTATGCTGGTCCTTTTGTCAGACTGATTTTTAGAAATATTTTCAAAAAGCAGTTAGCCCAGAACCCGGTAGCTGAATAAATTTTAAAATCCACCGTAACCTCACATTGTAGATTACGGTGGATTTTTTATCTCATATATAGTCCTGCAAGCTTCATATCTGCATTATAAGTTAAAGTATAAACAACATTCACATTCTCATAGCTGACTGTAACTTGTGCAATTGCATAATGCTCGCCATTCTGGATTACCTCTGTCGCATACGTTGTACCAATCGACTGTCTTTCGCCCCAGTCTGATGTAACCTGTGCCCTCGCCTGGTCTATGGTTGCCTGGTTCAGAACAGACTGCATCTGCTGTATTGCATCCTCCTGAAGCTTCGCATACTCTTCATCATCCAGTAAGATAATTGTTTGCTCTACAGCTTCTGTCACCGTCTGCTTGTCAAAATATGTACTGTCCTCGATTGCCACACTCTTAGGCAGCGCTCTGTATATCCCTATCGCAATCAACGCCAGAAACACAACTACCACAGCAACGATTGTTAAAATCTTTTTGAATGTATACTTTCTCTTCTCTGCGGCTGAGATATTTTCATTGAAGCTATCCGCAATCTCCTTAATATCACCCATCTGGGACATAACCTGCTCCAGTGATTCACCCTGCTGCATACGAAGCTCAATATCCATCTGTAATTGTTTCCTGATCTCTTTTCTCCTCGCTGAACTGCATTTGATTTTCCTTACGATTTTGTTTACATAATTGTTTACATTCATGTTCTACCCCTCCATTTTGTGATGTATTCCTGCAATGCTTCATTTGGAACATTCCGATAGTACCTGTGATATTCCGCTGGCAATTGATTGCCAGGTCTGTTCAATAGATTTCAATTCACTGCGTCCGGTCTGTGTGATTTCATAATATTTTCGTGGAATCTGTTTCCCGACAGCCTCACTCCATCTGCTCACTACCAGCCCATCATCCTCCAACCGATACAAAATCGGATACAACGTCCCATCCTTCAGTGAAAAGACATCCCCACTCTTATCCTTCAGTTCCTGAATAATCTGATAGCCATATCTCGGTTCAGACTCCAGCAGCTTCAGAACAAGCATATCCAATACACCTTTTTTCATCTGTCTTTCATATTTGTCATTCATAAAGCACCTCATATACTTTGTATAACTAAGTATATAGTAAAATTAAATATGTGATTTGTCAATATATTGAAACAATTTAGAGACAGATAAATTGGAATAGATGGCAGAACAAAAACATATGCACAAAATGAAGTGTTGAAATGATAATTTTGCAAAAGTAGTTTGAAATTCTTATATAATTCTCTTATTATTGTGATTATTAGAAATAATAATGTTCATTTTTAGTTTTTATGATATAATAAAGACCAGTGAGAATGAGTATACAAATCCCATCTTTTGGAATACTCATAGTTAGGTAAGTTCAATTAAGATGAGTACCTGCACTAAAAGGGCAGGTTACAGAAAGGCGTGGTAACAAATATGGATAAAAAGGCACTATACAACTTAACTTATGGCGTTTTTATGCTTTCTACCAAAGTAAATGACAAAGAAAACGGATGTATCATCAATACCTGTATGCAGGTCGCTAACGATCCTGTCAGGATAGCGATATCTGTTCTGAATGTCAACTATACCTGTGAACTGCTCAAGCAAAGCGGTGTCTTTGCACTGAGTCTGCTCGATCAGGAATGTTCCTTTGAAACAATCAAGCACTTCGGCTTCCAATCCGGCAGAAATGTAGACAAGTTCGATGGAATCCCTGCACCAAGAGACTGCAATAACATTCCTTACATGGGATGGCATTCCTGTGCTGTCATCAGTGGAAAAGTTGTAGAGCAACATGATCTGGGAACACATACTCTGTTCATTGCAGAAGTTGTAGATGCAAAGCTGCTGAATGCAAATGCACCACTTACCTATGCTGATTACCAGAACCATGTAAAGCCCCAGCCTGAAGCTGTCAAAAAAGACAAGAAAATCATCGGCTGGCGCTGCAAGATCTGCAACTATGTATATGAAGGCAGCGAATTGCCCAAAGACTTCATCTGCCCCTTATGTGGACATGGCGTAGATGACTTTGAACCGATTTACGAATAGACAATAAATTTTATAAAGGAGAATACAATTATGGCAAACAAGTATGCAGGAACACAAACAGAGAAAAATTTAAGAGAGGCTTTCTCAGGCGAATCACAGGCTAGAAATAAGTATACCTATTTCGCTTCCAAAGCTAAGAAGGATGGCTTTGAACAGATCGCAGCATTATTCTTAAAAACAGCAGACAATGAAAAAGAACATGCGAAGATGTGGTTCAAGGAACTGAACGGTATCGGCTCTACTGCTGAAAACCTGGCATCTGCTGCCGATGGTGAGAACTATGAATGGACAGATATGTATGAGGAATTTGCCAAGACAGCCGAGGAAGAAGGCTTCCCTGAACTGGCTGCCAAGTTCCGTATGGTAGGCGCTATCGAGAAGAAGCACGAAGAACGCTACCGTGCTCTGCTCCATAATGTTGAAATGCAGGAAGTGTTCGCCAAGAGCGAAGTCAAGGTATGGGAATGCCGCAACTGCGGTCATATCGTAGTCGGTGAAAAGGCTCCCGAAGTCTGTCCTGTCTGTGCACATCCACAGGCTTACTTTGAAGTACACGCTGAGAACTACTAAATAACAATTGTACAAAAAGGGGAATGCCGATAAACGCACTCCCCTTTTCTCTATCATTGCGGAAACATTATTATATCTTAGGGAATTCACTTTTCTCACAGATAATCAAATAGCTTTTAAAATTTCTTTTTCATGATCTTTTGTGAATTCACTTAATTTATATGATCTTATTCTTTCATTAACCAATATAGGAACAACAAATCCATTTTTCACCAAAACAGATAGTCGATTAATAACTGTTTTATTTGTTACTGATAACTCCTTGCTTACCTCAATTGGTGTAAACTCTCTTTTAAACCTTTTTATAAGCAATATCAAAAGTTCTTTTTCTTTTCCCTTTAGAAATGATATGCTTGCCTCAATGTCATCTTCATTTGAACTTAATTGCAAATCACATACCTTACCCGAATATAATAAAACCATCCTCAGGAAATAATTAATCCATATTTCCGGATGTGGAGGATTTTCACGTCCGCTATAATATAATGCTGGTAATCCCATTCGAATCGAATCATAATATTCATCAATATCGTAAGCAAAATATTCCTCCAACGAACCAATTCCGTTAAACCCATATCCATTGATGTCCATTACATAGCCAGATAGTAATCTTGCAGTTCTGCCATTTCCATCTTCAAACGGATGTATCGTTACTAATTGATAATGTACTACAGCAGCTACAATTAAAGGATGATCATCTGTTGTATTCACATATTCTACCAATTCATTTAATAATTCTGGTATATCGCAATATTCAGGTGGAATATAATCTGGATTACCACTTTTAGAATCATATACAGCAAATAAAACTCCAGGTGGCACAGGACCTCTAAGACCAATTTTCTCTTTTGATGCTCCCTTTTCTACCAGTTTTTGTATATCAAGTATCAGCTTCTTTGAAAATTTTTCCTTTTTCTCTGCTTTTTCTTCCAGATAATTTAAAGCAAGAAAATAATTCCGAACTTCTTGCTCTGGTTTTAAAAAATGTTTTCGCTCATCATTTTCTATTACTTCATCCACTTGTTTTTCCGACAAAGGATTGCCTTCTATTTTATTTGACGCATATGAACTCTTTTTCTTTGAATTTTTACGAAGTTTATTCGCAACGGTCTTGGATAATTTTATTGCCGAAACGTTGTACCTGTTTTTATCAATTTCGGTAATATATTTCAAAATTTCATTTGTCAGTGGCACTTTAATCATAAAAGCACATCCTTTCAAATAATATTATAACCGAAACCCATTACCTGTTCCATTATTTTTTCACTATTTTTTCACTATTTTTCATTATCTGAAACTATTAAAGTACTATTACTGCGGCATCAAGCCCCTCTACTTTTCCATCAAATACGTTCTCTTTGAGTAAATTATATTTCTGCGCATATTCATTGAATTCTTTCGCATTACTACTGCAATTAAAAATCAAAGCAATTGTCTCTTCGCCATTTTTTCTAATAAAAACAATTGTCTCTTCCTCATCCTTTGCGATTGTCTCAATCAATTCGCCATCCACGATACACGTATGTGCTTTTCGGATATGCAGCAATTGTTTATACCATTCAAACATCTCATGATCCTGATATTCTTCATCCCAGTACATGCCTCGTCTGCAATCCGGGTCATTTGCCCCCGGCATCGCATACTCATCACCATAATAAATCATGGGCATTCCCGGCAATAATAATTGAAAAGCTGCTGCCAAATGCTGTTTCTTCTTATTATTGTTACATAAATGTAAAAATCTTGCCGTATCATGGCTGTCAATCAGATTCCACATAAGAGGATAGCATTTTTTGTTCAACCGCCCTTTCAGATATCCAAGGTTCTGTACAAACCGGCTGACATTGATCTTCTCCTCTGCAAGCAGGTCTATCATGTTCAGATAAAATGGATAATTCATGACCGTATCCCATTCGTCTCCCTCCAGGAAATCTCCTGCATAATGCCAGATTTCTCCAATTATCAGGATATTCTTCTTTACTGCCTTAACCGCCTCTCTAAAACGCTTCCAGAAAAAATGGCTGATTTCATCTCCTACATCCAGTCTCCAGCCATCAATATCACATTCCTTGATCCAATAGCATGCAACATCTGTAATGAATTTCTCAACCTCAGGATTCCTCAGATTTAACTTTGGCATTCCTCCATGGTAAGCGAAGCATTTGAAGTTTGGAATCTCTCCTGATCCACTTTCAAGAGGAAATCCCTCAATAAAATACCAGTCCAGATATTTTGATTTCTCTCCCTTTTCCAAGATATCCTCAAATGCAAAAAATTCTCTTGCTGTATGGTTGAATACCGCATCCATGACTACTTTCATTCCACGCTCATGGGCTTTTTGCACCAGCTCCTTGAGATCCTCCAGCGTTCCGAATGAAGGATCAACCTGATAATAATCAATGGTATCGTATTTATGGCATGAATTGGATTTAAAGGCAGGTGTCATATACAAAACATCGATGCCAAGCTTTTGGATATGGTCCATATGCTCAATAATACCTCTGAGATCACCATGCAGATTATCCATGGGAGTAATCGGTGCTTTATACCACAGTTCCCTGTCTACCGGCTGTGATGCAGCGAAACGGGACGGAAAAATCTGATACACAGCTTTATTTGCTGCCCACTCCGGAACCTCAAACATTTCTTCCTCCCTAAGGTTCTGTGGACAGTCAAACATTCTGTCCCTGTTTGTAATACATTCTTTACTGAATTCATAATTGCCGTAATATACCCTTTCCCCCTGCATATCCTTAAACTCAAAAAAGTAGCGCAGACATATTAAATGCATCTGAAGCTGTGCTTCATAATAATCATGAAACCGGGATGTGGCAACCTTCTTCATCGTAATCGTCTTTCGTGTATCCTTGCGCTCCATTGGTATATACTTATCCTCACAATGGAGAATTACCTCCTCCATGTCATCCTTTTTTACCTGCACACGTATCACGAACAGATCCTTATCAATCGCATAGCAGAATCTTTTATCCATATCATGAAAAATAGCTGAATATTCCATAAATTACTCCTTTACACATTTCATTTTCTTGTATTTTATCTTACTTTTTTAAACAATTCTAACACTATATCCATGATTTTTTTAACTTTTTCTATATTTTAATGGAGACACTCCATACGTTTTTTTGAAGCTCCTAATAAAATAACTTATGTTTTGATAACCGCTCTGCATTGCTACCTCTGTAACGGAAATATCGGTTTCCTGTAACATCTGTTTTGCATGCTCCAGCCGTAAATATGTCACATATCGTGAAAGAGTAATGTGAAAATGCTCCTTAAAATACCGGGATATATATTTTTCAGAAAGATGAAACTGCTCCCCGAATTCCCTTAACAGTATCTTCCCCGTATAATTCTGCTGTATATACGAAACCATCTCTTTTTCTACAGTATTTCTGCCGGTGGTATCATTTTCTACGATAAATCCCTTCTTCCATAGTTCATGAATAAATTGTAAAAGGATTATTTTTTTCCTGATCTGACCTGTTATTTTTGGCTCACTCTCATCAATCTCCGCTGCATATACCCCGGCCAGCTGCTCGCACTGTTCTTTTACCGTATCCTTTATTTCCGGACTTATCATCAGATGACCGCTATTTAACGGTTCAATCAATTTATCATCTAACATGTCATCGGTACGGAAAGCTATATATTTTAACGGGAAAAGAAAGGTAAAATAATCCACAGTGCCAGTCTGTGAACCCATAAAATGAAGATTGCCCGGTGACACAACAAAAGCATCACCGGGTTTTCCAATATAATTCTCTCCTGATATATTTACAGTCAGAAAGCCACTTTTTACATATATAATTTCGAGTTCATCATGCCAATGTACCGGTATTTGAAAAGACTGCCCCCCATTCTGTATGTGATATGTACTGAATGGGTCATCCTTCGTACCATGTGGTTTATTTTCCTTTAATTCAAAGTACATAATTGCTCCTACAATGCTACAAGACTCTTACTCTTCCATTTTCCGCTCTTCCATCTGAGTACCATTCCGACAGCTCGCGCACACTCATCGCCTGCCATGGCAATATATGCCCCTACTGCTTGAAGTCCCATATGTATACCAAGAAAATACGTTCCGCCTACTGCAAACAGATACATAAATACTGCACCCATTATAACCGGGAAAACCGCATCCCCACTGGTTTTTAACGCCTGTCCATATACAAGGTTTGTCACCCTGCCAAATTCAAGGAATACATCTACTATCAACAACTTTACCACAAGATCTACCATTTGTATATCATCCGTAAATATATGGACTATAAAACGTCCTGAAATTGCAAATGTTACAGAGAAGCACGTTGCCGTTATAAGACCAAATATTGCTGCTTTTGCCGTACCCCTGTCACATTCTTCAAACTCCTTTGCCCCAATTCTCCAGCCAGTCATAATCGCATTTGCCTGTGCAAGTGCTGCTCCTATACAATACGAGAAATTAGCAATCTGCATAGTATACGACCGGGCTGTAACATTCATTCCATCCGTATCCATCTGATTCATAAAGCGTACTATAAATGTCATTGCTACATTATAAAGTGCTGTTTCTAATGCAGAAGGAAAACCTATCTTAACAATCTGTGCAAGTATCTTACGTGGCTGGATACGCTCAGGACTCTGCTTTGCTTTTATAAGTACAGCGCCCATAGCCGCTACAATAATAAGATTTACAACTTTTGAAATAACTGTAGCAACGGCTACCCCCATTACTCCCCATTTGAATACAAATAGAAATACCGAATTAAATATTATGTTCACAGCATTTCCAACAATAGTTCCTATCAAAGAATGCTTTGTATAACCAAACACTCTCAAATAGCTGGAGAAAATAGGAATAAGCGCATTCAAAAAACATGCTCCGCCTACAATTTTAAGATATGTTTCAGCCGGCTCAAGCAAAGCCGGGGCTATACTTACTACTTTAAGTATTCTACCGGAACAAAACGCAAGAATGACAGACATCAGGATTCCTGTCGATGCATTAAATAACAGTCCTAGCTGTCTTGCCTGATATGCAATCCCAGGTCTTCCCGCTCCAATATTCTGTGACATGACTGCTACCATACCTGATGATATCACTCCGAACATGATGATAAAAACACCTATATATGTATTGGCTGTTCCAACTGCTCCCACAGCCTGATCTCCTACAGACGACAACATAAGTGTATCAACCATACCTGAAAGCATATAAAATAAAGTTTCCAGACATATCGGCACAGATAATTGCGTTAATGTTTTTCTTTCAACTGCCATGTTTTCCACCTCACATATAAAATTGCATACATTATTAATAATACGATATATATCCTTGTATTTCTTGTATAATATCGCATAAAAATTGCACTATTTCTACTATTTTCATTGCTGCATACATTTCCATATTTTTCCGCATAATAATAACCCCTCCGCTTATTTCAGCGAAGGGGTCTGTTTTTATTATATCTCTGCAATATTTACCAATGTCAGTGGATTGTCGTTCTTGTTCTCCAAGCTGGTTGCCAGTGCCTTGGCTGTATCCATTGCTGTTAAACAGTTTACTCCAGTCTCTATGGAAGTTCTTCTGATGAGGAAGCCGTCTCTTGACTTGTCACGGCCCTGTGTCGGAGTGTCGATTACAAGGTCAATCTTATGTCCGAGGATCAGATCCATGACTGTCGGGGATTCCTGATTGATCTTGTTGACCTTTCTTGCCTTCACACCTGCATCATTCAATGCCTTGGCTGTGCTTCTGGTCGCATAGATCGTATATCCCAGCTTCTCGAAACGTCTGCCGATTTCGATAGCTTCTCCCTTATCTGCATCCTTTACAGTGATGATCATCTGCTTATGCTTAGGAAGATCAATACCAGCACCAAGGAATGCCTTGTACAGTGCTTCATTGAAGGTCTTGGCGATACCCAGACACTCACCTGTGGACTTCATTTCCGGTCCAAGGCTGATCTCAGCACCACGAATCTTCTCGAAGGAGAATACAGGCATCTTAATTGCAATATATTCTGCTTCCTTCTGTAAACCAGGCTCATATCCCAATTCCTTAATTGTCTTACCGATAATAACTTCGGTTGCCAGATCAACAATAGGAATACCTGTTACCTTGCTGATATATGGAACTGTTCTGGAAGAACGAGGGTTGACCTCGATTACATATACTTCTTCTCCTACAGCAATGAACTGAATATTGATCAGACCCTTAACATGAAGTGCCTTAGCCAGTCTTCTGGTGTACTCTGCAATTGTTTCCTTTACATGCCTGCTGACTGTGTGAGCAGGATATACGGAGATAGAGTCACCTGAGTGGACACCGGTTCTCTCAATATGCTCCATGATACCAGGAATGAGAATATCTGTACCATCACATACAGCGTCTACTTCCAGTTCCTTACCCTGTAAGTACTTGTCTACCAGAATCGGGTGATCCTGTGCAATTCTGTTAATGATAGCCATGAATTCTTCAATCTCTTCATCACAGCTTGCGATCTGCATACCCTGTCCACCAAGTACATAGGAAGGTCTTACCAGAACAGGATATCCTAATCTGTTGGCAACTTCCTTTGCCTCTTCTGCTGTGAATACAGTACCACCTGCTGCACGGGGAATCTGTGTCTGCTCAAGGATCTCATCAAAGAGCTCTCTATCCTCTGCTGCATCAACGTCCTCTGCCTTGGTTCCAAGGATAGGTACGCCCATCTTCATCAGGCTTTCTGTTAATTTGATCGCTGTCTGTCCACCGAACTGTACAACAGCTCCGTCCGGTTTCTCGATATTTACAACGTTCTCAACATCCTCTGGAGTTAATGGCTCGAAATACAGCTTGTCAGCAATATCAAAGTCAGTACTTACTGTCTCCGGGTTGTTGTTAATGATAATTGTCTCATAGCCTGCTTTGGCAAAAGCCCAGGTTGCATGAACAGAGCAGTAATCGAACTCGATACCCTGACCGATACGGATAGGACCTGAACCAAGTACCAGTACTTTCTTAGGAGGATTGGTCTCGATTGCTTCATTCTCTCCATCAAAGCAGGAATAATAGTAAGGAGTAGATGCTTCAAACTCTGCTGCGCAGGTATCAACCATCTTAAAGGATGCTGTAATACCGTTGCTGTAACGCATTTCTTTGATCTCTTCCTCAGTTTTACCTGTTAATCTTGCAATTACATTATCCGGGAATTCAATTCTCTTTGCTTCTTTCAGAAGTTCTACCGTAAGAGGTTCCTTCTCCAAAGCGGATTCCATCTCTACGATAATTGCGATCTTATCGATGAACCAACGGTCAATCTTCGTGATGTTAAAGATTGTATCGTAGTCAATTCCTTTACGAAGTGCTTCTGCAATCACATAAATTCTCTGATCGTCTACGATTTCCAGTCTCTTTAAAAGCTCCTGCTTGTCTAACGCAGAGAAGTCATAGCTTCTCAGGCAGTCAACATGCTGTTCCAGAGAACGGATAGCCTTCATCAATGCACCTTCGAAGTTTGTACAGATACTCATAACTTCACCAGTTGCCTTCATCTGGGTTGTCAGTGTTCTCTTCGCTGTGATGAACTTATCAAAAGGCAGACGAGGCATCTTAACTACGCAGTAGTCAAGGGCAGGCTCGAAGCTTGCATAAGTCTTACCTGTAATTGCATTCTTGATCTCATCCAGTGTGTAACCAAGTGCAATCTTGGCTGCAACCTTGGCAATCGGATAACCTGTTGCCTTGGAAGCCAGTGCTGAAGAACGGCTTACACGAGGGTTTACTTCGATAACACAATATTCAAAACTGGTTGGATGCAGTGCGAACTGTACGTTACATCCACCTGTGATATTTAACTCTGAAATAATATTCAGTGCAGAAGTTCTCAGCATCTGATATTCTTTATCACTCAATGTCTGGGAAGGCGCAACTACGATACTGTCACCGGTATGAACACCAACAGGGTCAATGTTCTCCATGTTACATACTGTGATACAGTTACCTGCACTGTCTCGCATTACTTCGTATTCAATTTCCTTCCAGCCTGCGATACAACGTTCTACAAGAACCTGTCCTACACGGGAAAGACGAAGACCGTTCTCCAGAATCTCTTCCAGTTCTGTCTGGTTATGGGCGATACCACCGCCGCTTCCGCCCAGTGTATAAGCAGGACGAAGTACTACAGGATAACCGATGGTATTGGTAAATGCCACACCATCTTCCACGTTCTCAACAACCAGTGATGCCGCGCATGGCTCACCGATCTTCTCCATGGTGTCTTTGAATTCCTGACGGTCTTCCGCTTTCTTGATTGTAGCTGCGGTTGTACCAAGGAGCTTTACATTATGGCTCTTTAAGAAGCCACTCTCTTCCAGCTCCATACCAAGATTCAGTCCAGCCTGTCCACCAAGTGTCGGCAGAATGGAATCCGGCCTTTCTTTCTCTATGATCTGTTCAAGAACTTTGGCTGTCAAAGGCTCAATATATACCTTATCAGCAATATCTCTATCTGTCATGATTGTAGCAGGGTTAGAATTGACCAGTACTACTTCTATTCCTTCTTCTTTCAGGGAACGGCATGCCTGTGTACCTGCATAGTCGAACTCTGCAGCCTGTCCGATTACAATAGGACCGGAACCAATTACCATTACTTTCTTTACATTAGGATTCTTAGGCATTATTCATTCACCTCCATCATATCTATAAATCTGTCAAACAAATATCCGGAATCCTGCGGTCCGCAGCATGCCTCCGGGTGGAACTGTACTGTAAATATCTTCTTACCTGTATAGTTCAGTCCCTCGTTTGTTCCATCATTTACATTGATGAATGCAGGTGTTGCGACCTTCGGGTCGAGCTTGTCCATATCGACAACATAACCGTGGTTCTGGGAAGAGATGTATACGCGCCCCGTTGCCAGGTCCTTAACAGGATGGTTACCGCCTCTGTGTCCGTATTTCATTTTATAAGTATCTGCTCCTGTTGCCAGCGCCATAAGCTGATGTCCCAGACAGATGGCAAAGATAGGAATATCTGTATCGTAGAGCTTGCGAATCTCAGCAATGATCTCTGTACATTCCTTAGGATCTCCAGGTCCATTGGAAAGCATGATACCGTCAGGCGCTGCGGCAATGATTTCCTCTGCTTTGGTCTGTGCAGGATATACTGTTACGTCACATCCTCTGGACTTTAAGGAATAAGCAATATTAGCCTTGGTTCCAAGATCCAGCAGGGCGACCTTCTTACCCTTACCGTTAAGCTCTTTTACAAGAGAGGGCTTCTTCTCACGGACTCCCTGTGCAAAAGCTGTTGCATCGAACTTCGCACTTCCGGAAATTGCACCGTTCTCTGTCAGGCTCTGTGAACCCTTCACTTCATATACATGGTCACATGTAACCTTCTCAACTACCTTACCAGTGGTATAAGCTTTTAATCTTGGAAGAATCTCATCAAAATTATAGTTCTCATTCGTGGTAATCATGCCATTCATTGTGCCCTTTTCACGAAGAATCTTAGTCAAGGCTCTCGTATCAATGCCTGCGATACCAGGAACTCCGTTCTCCTCAAGGAACTGCTGGATGGAAATATCTGCCCTGAAATTGCTGTAATTTCTTGACAGTTCTCTGACAATGAATCCGTCCGGCCATGGCTTGCGTGACTCCATATCATCCTTGCAGATTCCATAGTTGCCGATCAGTGGATAAGTCATGCAGACTGCCTGCCCCGCATAGGAAGGATCTGTCAAGACCTCAAGATAACCTGCCATAGAAGTATTGAACACAATCTCACTAATTACTTCTTTGTCTGCACCTATATGAGTTCCCTCAAACACAGTGCCATCTTCCAATATTAAAAATGCCTTCATCTCTTTACCGCGCCTTTCTAATATAATAATAATGTACCTTTTGCATAATCGTCTAATTATATCACAAGAGCCCCCACCATTCAAGGGATTCTGCACTGGTAAAAGGTACGAAAAAATGTATATTTTTGCACTTTTGATGGAATAAACATACAAAAAGAGTGAACTTGTCAGCCAAGTCCACTCTTTTCCTGTTTATCCAATCCCAATTGCAGTCCATGCATCTGATGGGATAAGTCCAATATAAGTCTTCCCAGGATTCAACTTAATCTCCTGGCCTGTATAGTCATAATATTTCGTAATGACAGTCTCACCATTCTTATACCAGGTAATAGGAATAACCTGTCCATCTGTAAAATAATATCCTGTTGCCGTAGTACTTGGCATATATCCAATTGCGTTATAAATCAGATATCCATGTGCATCCAGCTGTGAAAAAGAAGTCTCCTGCAGAATAACATTCTTAAATGTCAATGCCTGTCCATCCTCTCCATCTGTATGAAGGGAACCATACTCATAATAATCATAAGTCATTGTGTTGGCATTGTATTTTAACATGGATTTGTTATGTGGGAAAGCAGGAGTCAGATTGATCTGAGTCGCTGATGCCACACCTACTCCACCGTATGTTGTACTAAGCAATGTCTCCACAGGATTAAAGAGGAAATGAGACTCTCTTTCTCTTGTAGACAGATACAGCGGTGTATAATTCTTGGAATAGCCTGCTGCTGCGATACGGTTATTTACTTCGCCTGTTGTAACATACTCTGTAAATTCTCTCTTCTTACCGTTAGGGATTCTTGCAAATCCGGCACTGAGATTATCTGACCAGGGTTTAGCAAGCCACTCATTGATATAGTAAGGACCACCATCATGTACGCAGATTGCATTATATTCACCTGCTAAAATAATATTAGTTGGTCTGATGCTGCGGATGCTTCCAATCGTAGGAACTGAATTGTAATCCTTGTAAATGCACATCAGTCTGGTGATGCGGTCATTTGCAGTAGAGTTCATCATTTCATATACAATATCTGCCTCGGATGTACCGAAATGCTTCAATGCAACCTTCTCATTATCTACCATGACTGCAATAGGTCTCTGATCCTTGAGACTTGCACTGATAGGCAGACCGGTAAGCTCTGATGTATACACTTCGCCTGCTGCCTGCACCTGTATAGGCTCTGCCATTAAAGCTGCTGCCATTGCAACTGCTGACGCAATGCACAGGAATTTCTTTGTCAAATTCTTAACTTTCATCTTCTGAATTCTCCTTTTCTCAAAATAGCACCATATAGTATACCCTTTTTTGCTGCATTAATCCATAGTATATATTCACATATTTTATTCCCTGTAATTGTGACAATAGAGAAAAGGAGACCTCCATTAATATAAAATCAGATATTCCTGATTCGTATCTGCCTGTATCGTCACTGTTCCTATCTCACTGACAGGCGACGCATTGAGCAGCTGATAAGCATTCTGTGCTTCCCTGCCAAAGACATAGGCAATGCTTTGTGCGTTAGCTGCTGATAAAGCCACATTGATTACTGCTTTATCAAGAACTGATGCTTTTTTATTCTTCTGTATATAAAAAGCATCAAAATCTGCTGAGAAGTTCTGTATACTGCGAAGTCTGATATTCAGATCCATCTCTCTCTCCCATGAAGCGATTTCTTCTGCCGATACAGTCACTGCAATATTCTCAATATAGAAATTGTAAGCTGCCTTCGTCTGCTTCATCTTCTCTACCGCAGACTCAGGGATCACAAGCTGTGTCACACCATTCAGGCTGATATCCACAGTAAGAGGCGTCTGTGCTGCATCAACAGAAGCTGCAAGAAGTACCTGCTGTGATGTAAGCAGTGCATTCTGATATGCGGCATCAATTACTACATCCCAGCCCCTGACAACTACTCCATCTGCTGTTGCATAGCCGGGCTCTACAAGCTGTACCTGTGCCACAGAAGCTGTTGAGGCTGAATTACTCTGACTCTCACCATTGCTGCTCTCCTGTTCTGATGACTGTTCTGGAGTAGACGGCTGCTGGGGAGTAGACGGCTGAACCGGTGCATCAGGCTCGGAAGGCTCTGTCGGAGTCTGCTCTGCTTTCTTTACCTCAGCAGCTGTCTTGCCACTCTTCACAGCTGTTATGCCATCATAATAGATTGTGCCTTTTACCATATTGTCTGCATCTATAGCTGCGCTTCCTGCGATTGCATTCACCCACAGTCCTACAGAAGTAATACTGCTCTTGTCGTTCTCCAGTCCGCCTGCAGGATTGCCTGCAATATCTCTTGCCACGAACAGCGCAAAAGGAATCGTTACAAGAACAGGCTCTGTTCCGGCATTGCAGTAATCTTCATTCAGATTCATATAATATTCATATACATTGCCGCCTCCTGTTATCTGAATGACTGTCTTCTGCTGCTTTCCATCCGGCACTGTCCAGAACTGCAGAGCATCACAGTCTTCCCAGCTTACTTCCTTGGAGATCGTAGCCCCTGCCCATCCATCCGAGGTCTCTGCATACTCGAACTTCATGACATATTCGCCTTCATAGCTGTAATCCCTGGATAAGCTGATCGTAATGCTGCTGCCTGTTGCCTTATTCGTAGCCCAGTTCTTGGTCAGCATCGTATCCACACCATAGTAGTTCTCGAATCCGTCAATTTCATAAGGATCCTGCTCAGGCTGCGGAATATTGAAGGTAGCGCGGATCGTATCAGCCACTGTATTGTTGATATATAAGCTGATCGTACCAACTGCCTCCCCAAGCGCTGTCAGGGAATCCTGCTCCAGCTGTGCAGTCGCATAGCCATCTGCGATCTGTGCCTGCAGTGTGATCTCCCTGTCTTTTCCGGAAAGGACAAAGGTAACCTGATCATCAGCAGTCACACCACTTATTCTTGCAGACAGTAAGGTTGCATCCAGAATTCTGTTGCCGGCAACCGGAGCTACGATATATCCGCTCTGCGTTACTGCCGGTTTTGCCTGAATGCTTACAGACTTCATCTGCTCCAGAGCATCCTTCTGATTTACGGCAAAGATACTGTTGTTCTGGTTGAAGAATCTGATAAACGGATCCATCATTTCATGGCCATGCTTCGCACCATCTTCTTTTACAGATTTTACATAAGGGGTATAGAAGCCGTCCTTCTCGCCAAAATTAGCCCATACCAGATAATAGGATGCATTGCTGCCTTTTACTGCATCCAGAATCTCCTGATGCCAGTCCGGTCTTGTATTCTCTGACTTGAGCAATGCAGTCTGGTTATCTCCCTCTGCAACATCATGAGCGGTTCCTGTCTCTGTAACTGCTACCAGCTTGCCATGCGCCTGGGCAAAATCATCCACAATCTGCAGCTCCTTCGTAAAGTTAGTCACAAAAGAATCTCCCTGCTGTGGATTTCTGTGATACATATCAAATCCCACCATATCAACATATCCGTCTCCAGGATAACGTGAAGCATATTCTTCTACAGAAGCAGCTTCCGAGCCTGGTCCGTATACATACAGGAAATTATGTACATTCTTCTCGTCTCTGAGATATTCTACTGTGTACTTGTAGACGCTCTTATAGGTCTGCTCATCACAGAAGGCTGCGCCCCACCAGAACCAGCTTCCTGTATTCTCATGGAATGGTCTGAACAGAACTGCGCCATCTACCTGATGTGCATAGTCAGCTACCATGTCCAGATAAGCACGGAAGGCTTCATTGTATGCTCCTCCGGGCAAAATCTGATTCATCACATCACCTGTCAGAAGATTGGGTGTATAACCGCTGAAGTTATAGCCTGCATAGCTGACACCTGTGTCATTTCCCATTTCGGATACAGTACTGAAATTAGGCATATGCAGTGACAGCGTAGCAATTGCGCCATTTCTGATATTATAATTCGTCAGAGCTGCTGCTGCGATTACATTCTTCTCGATCTGTGTAGAAGCCTGATTGATTCTGGCTGCTACTGTTTCATATACATCATCCAGCCCCTGCATTTCGCTCAGATAGCGGTCTGCAGAATATTCATTTCCTACAAGTGACAATCCATCCAGCCCGATAATACCGGTATAGGAGCCGACCACATCCATTGTATCTGAGCAGGATAAATCACTGCTTCCTGCCTTATGGCTTGTATTGTTCTGCTGTCCGAATATCACGCTGTCTGTTTTGCCTACAGCCTGCAGATAAGCGTATACCTGTCTGACACTTTCTGTTGCCTGACCGTCTGCAAGTGTGATATTCTTCTGGATCTCACTGCTTCCTGCGCCTGTCACAAGAGTATCTCCCTGTACGGAGAGCTTCATATCCTGTCCTGTTATCTCTTCTGTAGCATCCACATAGATATCCTCTTCCTGTTTAGTTTCTGACATAAGTGTCACATTATCAAGATATACCATTCCCTGATAATCTGTCTCACTGCCGATAAGACCTATTGTGAAGCCATTCTCAATATTCTTCGTATCATAGCTCATGGAAAAATGCACCACCTTAAGACCATCCGCATAGTCCTCTGCATTATCAAGATTGATAGAGGTATTGGTATCAATTCCGCTGTTTGCGAACAGCTTGACCTTGAAGCTGCCCTTTGTCATCAAAGCAGGATCATAGATAAAATCAAAAGTGATCTTATTGGCATCATTTACCTTGAAGTCATCGTCCCAATAGGAGGACTTGATCTCACTCCATGTAGATTTCACATCCTTGGAATAATCCACCTGCATGGCCAGTGCCTGATACTGCCCGCTCCAGTCCAGACTGTTCTGCCCCTGATTGTCCCATACACCGTCATAATACCAGCCATTGATATTCTCATCAAAGCTCCAGCTTGCAAGGACATTCTCCTGTACGGGCTTATCCGGTTTCTCCTGTGCTCCATTCTCAAGAGTCACATTGCCATAATAGACAGAGCCAGTATAGTTACACATCCAGCCTGCAAGCTTTACTGTGAATTCTGCCAGATAATCCTGTGTTATTTCATCACCAAAGGCAAATGACACATGTGCTTTTCTATATAATTTACCATCGATTTCTACTTCCCGTGTAAAATCACCGCTTCCAAGCTCAGGTATCACATCATTCTGTGTCCAGCTCCAGCCGCTGCCGAGTCTGGCAATTCCCTGAACCTTAATAAGTCCCTCATATTCTGCATTCTCTGCCGGAATATACAGATCAAAGGAAACCTTCGTGCCACTGTTGAGCGCCGTGTCTGTGGAAAGCCCCAGCTGATTCTCGCCCTTGTCATCCCAGCTGCTTGTATCATCAAATGCAAGCTCCTGTCCATAAAATTGCTGCAGCTGTGTCTCTTCTACGTCAGCTGCCAGGGCTACAGGCTCTTCCTCTGTAAGCTCAGTCATTTCTTCCTCTGTGACCTCTTCTGTGGCTTCCTGTGTTGTTTCCTCCTGTGAAGCCTCATCCTCGCCGGATGCTTCTTCGGTCGTGGATTCTGTTGTTTCCTCTGTCTCCTTCTCTACAGTAGTCTCCTTCGTCTGTACTGTAGCTTCCTCAACTTCCTCATTCTCCTGCTCTTCTTCCTCTGCATCAGCTGATTCTGTAAATGTCTCTTCTGTGTTCTCCCCTTCTACAACATTCTCCTGTGATACTTCTTCTGCATAGACCATGCCGCCTGCCATGTTGCAGGATGATATTGCCAGAATTCCAGCCATACCAATAGAAAGCATCTTTACAACCTGTTTTCTCTTCACGTTCCTACCTCCCTGTATATTCTGTCTGTTCATCCGTACTGCATTTTGCAGTACACAGAATAAATTAATTTTAGCTAATTTAATTATTTTTAGCTTGTTAATTTATTTCTTATTTAAGTTTACATATAAATTATACAAATAGTTCATTTGAACGTCAATTATGAAAAATAAAATAGCCGTTTTGCACATTTTTTAACTCTTTTAATTTATCATTTGGCATTTTAAATCGTAATATTTACTAGTTTTTAGCCTTTTAGTTAATTCTAAATGACATGAAAAAAGATCCTACTGTATCAAATACAATAGAATCTTTCATTTAAATTAGTCCAAATGTGAATACGGAATAAATGGTTCAGGAGCTCCATCATGTTCTCTGAGTGCCTTCTCCATCCAGATCATATCGACCCAGTGTCCTGATTTGAAGCCGGAATGATGGAAATGTGCTACCGTCTGGAATCCCATCCTCTCATGAAACTTCTCACTGTCTGGATATGGATATGCAATACATGCACAGAGATTATATACATTCTGTGCATATAGGATCTTCTCAAGCTCTGTATATAAAAGCCTGCCCACACCCTGTCTGTGTACTCCGTCCTTCACATATACTGACAATTCCACTGACCAGTCATATGCCTCTCTGGACTTGAATGCAGAAGCATAGGCGTATCCCAGCAGCTCACCGTCTTCATTCTGTGCCACCAGATAAGGATACCGTTGCAGTGTGTGTGCAATCCTGCCCGCAAACTCCTGCACAGATGGTGTCACATACTCAAAGGACACATCTGTATGCTCTACATAGGGTCTGTATATTTCCAATAACTCTGCCGCATCTTCAACGGATGCTTCTCTCACTGATACCATAACCTAATTCATGCTCCTTATCTGGGCGAATAGATCCAAGTCACTCTGTGTAAGCTTCATATTGGTGTTATATTCTCTGCCATCAGCGCTGGTGACTTTCACTTCTATAATGGTGTCCACACCGATTCCATCCCTGCCTACTGCCTGACAAAAGGGCATGAACTTGGGATGGTTTCTGTTGAAAGTATCCCATGCATTCTTAATCTTCATGACGCTTCCGAAATCTATCATTATTCTTCTCCACTCCTTTATGCTAAATATACAACATCTTCATCTTTCAGATTCGTATCTTCCATGGCGGCCTTTGCCTCGTCTTCCTGATAACGATTAATATAAAAGGAAAACTTCTTCTGGCTTTCAAATAAGCCCTTCTTCCTGTTACGTACTTTATCTACCTTGATCAGATAAGATACTCCATGCTTCAGGAAAGTCTTCTCAATCGCATTTTTAATCTCTTCTTCATATGTTTCAACAAAAGCGATCTCTCTTCCATTATTCTTTTCCGCCATTATGTACATCCTTCTTTCCGGCAATGATTCAGGAACTATACCTGCCAGAATTACCTCTCATTAACCTTACTTTCAATATTATATCCAAACCATATGTATTTGACAAGATAATTTTATGTAACCATCCGAATTTCATCGCTGTTTCATCAAGAAGAAACCTCAGGCTTTGTTTTAATCCTGAGGTTTCTTATCTGCTTATTTAAAGTACTTCACACCTGACTCAAAGATTTTAAGATCCTGTTCGCCGTAGATATTGATTGCTACGGATTCACCACGTCTCTCTACGTGTGCCATCTTGCCCAGGCATCTTCCATCCGGCGAGGTGATACCTTCGATTGCAGCATAAGAGCCGTTTACATTCCACTCTTCATCCATGGAGATATTGCCATTGAAGTCAGCATACTGTGTAGCAACCTGACCATTCGCAAATAATTTGTCAATCCACTCCTTAGGAGCTACGAAACGTCCTTCACCATGGGAAGCCGGTGTTACATAGGTCTTGCCAAGCTCTGCAAGCTGTAACCAAGGGGACTTATTGGATACGACCTTGGTGTATACCATCTTGGAGATATGACGGTTAATCGTATTGAAGGTCAATGTAGGAGAATCCTCCTTCTGGCCTGTAATCTCACCATAAGGAACCAGACCTAATTTGATCAGTGCCTGGAATCCGTTACAGATACCAAGTGCCAGACCATCTCTCTCGTTCAACAGCTTCATGACAGCTTCCTTCATCTTCGCATTCTGGAATGCTGTCGCGAAGAACTTCGCACTACCATCCGGTTCATCACCTGCGGAGAATCCACCAGGGAACATGATGATCTGTGCCTGTCCGATAGCCTTCTCGAATTCATCTACAGATTCACGGATATCCTCTGCTGTCATATTGCGGAACACCTTGGTAATGACATTAGCACCCGCACGTTCAAATGCCTTGGCACTGTCATACTCGCAGTTTGTTCCTGGGAATACAGGGATAAATACGGTAGGCTTCGCTACTTTGTTCTTGCAGATATGGATATCAGATGTCTGATACAGTTTAGTTTCAATTGCATCTGTAGCCTTTACTGCCTTAGTAGGGAATACCTTCTCCAGCTTGCTCTTCCATGCATGGAGAGCGTCTTCCTCGCTGACTTTTACATCTTTATATACAAATCCGGCATTTTCAGGAAGAACGGTTGCTACAACACTGTAAGCAATTCCACTTTCTTCCAGTGCTTTCATACCATCTGCGGATACTTCTGCAATCATATTGCCGATTTCATTTGCAAACAGTTCCTTTGCGGATAAAGCATCTGAAAATTCTACACCAAGCTTATTACCAAAGGACATCTTGGCTGCGCTTGCCACAATACCTGCACCATCCAGAGCATAAGCAGCTACGATAGCTCTCTTCTTGATCAATGCGGAGATACCGTCAAAAAGCTTCATGACTTTCTCATATACAGGAATATCGTACTGATCTTTCTCAATACGGAACACAACAAGCTTATCTCCTGCGTTCTTCAACTCTGGTGTAATGATGTCTTTTTCCTTCGCTACATCTACTGCAAAAGACACTAATGTAGGAGGTACATCAATATCGTTGAAGGTTCCTGACATGGAATCCTTACCACCGATAGAAGGCAGACCGTATCCCATCTGTGCATCATAAGCACCTAACAATGCTGCAAAAGGCTGACTCCAACGCTCAGGATCTTCTGTCATACGTCTAAAGTATTCCTGGAAAGTGAAACGGATCTTGCTGTAATCACCGCCTGCTGCCACAATCTTAACCATAGATTCTGTTACTGCATAGATAGCCCCATGATATGGGCTCCATGAAGACAGATACGGATCATAGCCATAGCTCATCATGGTAACAACATCTGTCTTGCCCTTTAATACAGGAAGCTTCGCTACCATAGTCTGTGTCTCTGTCAGCTGATACTTACCACCATAAGGCATGTATACACTACCTGCTCCAATAGAGGAGTCGAACATTTCCACAAGACCCTTCTGGGAACATACATTCAAATCATTCAATTCTGCAAGGATTGCTGCTTTTACATCGTCTTTTGCAAGAGCTTCTTCTACAGCAGGAACTGCTACCTTGTTCAGGTAATTGTCTTCCTTAACAGGCATGTCTACGTATACGTTAGTCTCCTGATGAGCACCGTTGGTATCCAGGAAAGCACGGGATAAATTAACAACTTCCTTGCCTCTCCATTTCAGTACCAGTCTTGGCTCTTTGGTTACAACTGCTACTTCAACTGCCTCCAGGTTCTCTTCTGCAGCATAGCCAAGGAAGGTATCTACATCCTTAGGATCAACTACAACTGCCATTCTCTCCTGAGACTCGGAAATAGCCAGTTCTGTTCCGTCAAGACCTGCGTACTTCTTGGGAACCTTATCCATATCAACAACCAGACCATCAGCCAGCTCTCCGATTGCTACAGATACACCGCCTGCACCAAAGTCGTTACATTTCTTGATGATCTTGCTTACTTCTTCTCTTCTGAATAATCTCTGAATCTTACGTTCTGTAGGCGCATTACCTTTCTGCACCTCAGCACCACAAGTCTCAATGGAAGCTTCTGTATGTACCTTGGAAGAACCTGTTGCTCCACCACAGCCGTCACGTCCTGTACGTCCACCTAACAGAATGATGATATCACCAGGATCAGAATCCTCACGGATAACACTTGCTCTTGGAGCAGCACCCATAACAGCACCGATCTCCATTCTCTTGGCTACATAGTTTGGATGATATACTTCCTTTACATAGCCTGTAGCCAGACCAATCTGATTACCATAGGATGAATAACCGCTTGCTGCACCACGAACCAGCTTCTTCTGAGGGAGCTTACCTTTCAGAGTATCTTCTACAGATACAGTAGGATCTGCTGCACCAGTTACACGCATAGCCTGATATACATAAGTACGTCCTGACAACGGATCACGGATAGCACCGCCCAGACAGGTTGCTGCACCACCAAAAGGCTCAATTTCCGTAGGATGGTTATGAGTCTCGTTCTTGAAGTTTACAAGCCACTCTTCTGTGATAACGCCTTTTCCATCTTCCTTATCAATTTCAATAGGAACTACGATGGAACAAGCATTGATCTCATTAGACTTCTCCATATCCTCAAGCTTGCCGTCAGCCTTGAGCTTACGCATAGCCATAAGTGCCAGATCCATCAGGCAGACATACTTGTCCTTTCTGCCTGCAAAAATCTCTTCTCTGACAGCCAGATAATTCTGATAAGTAGTCCTGATAGGCTCTGTATAATAATTATCTTCAAAAGTTACATCCTTTAATTCTGTTGAGAATGTGGTATGACGGCAATGGTCTGACCAGTATGTATCCAATACACGAATCTCTGTTACAGAAGGATTTCTCTTCTCTTCATTCTTAAAATAATTCTGGATATGCAGGAAATCCTTAAATGTCATTGCCAGTCCCAGAGAATCATAAAGCTTCTTTAAATCAGCCTCTGCCATATCCTTGAAACCATCAAAGATTGCCACATCAGCAGGTTCTGCGAACTCTGTTACAAGAGTTTCAGGTTTTACCATGTCTGTCTCTCTGGAATCTACCGGGTTGATACAGTAGGATTTGATCTTGGCAAATTCATCATCGGAAATCTTGCCTACCAGTAAATATGTTACGGCAGTCTTAATAATGGGATCTTCGTCTTCCTTCAGGAATTTTACGCACTGTACTGCTGAATCAGCTCTCTGATCGAACTGTCCAGGCAGGAATTCTACCGAGAAGCATCTACCATTTGCAGGCATGTCGAACTTCTCTAAGTATAAATCATCTACTGGTGGTTCAGAAAATACACATTTGCAAGCCTTTTCAAAGGTATCTTCTGACAGATTCTCTACGTCATAACGAATGAAAATCCTTACCTGCTCCAGGCCATCAATTCCAAGATAGCTCTTGAGCTCTTCTTCCAGCTCTTTTGCTTTTACTGCAAAGGAAGCCTTTTTTTCCACGTAAATACGTTTCACTTTTCCCATTTGTAAGTCCTCCGTAAAAATTGGTATATTTGGTTTTGATACTATCTTAATAAGAATAGCAGTAATTCTGCATTTTTTCAACCGTGGAAATAGACGAAAAGAATTTAAAATGCTACAATATAATTATTCAAAGCTATGTAAACCGGGAAAGGCAGGAATTTTACAGATATGGAAGATATCAAATTTGCGTTGCTGATAGACAGTGACAATATCAGCGCTGATTACATTAAGATCATACTGGATGAATTATCCAAGTACGGAACCGTTACTTATAAAAGAATCTATGGGGACTGGACCCGTTCCAATTCAAGCAAATGGAAGGATGTGCTGTTAGCCAATTCCATCAACCCGGTACAGCAATACAGCTATACGACAGGTAAGAATGCCACTGATTCTGCCATGATCATAGATGCCATGGATATTCTCTATTCTGGTCATGTAAGCGGCTTCTGTCTGGCTTCCAGCGACAGCGATTTCACCAGACTTGCCATGCGTCTTCGTGAATCCGGCATGTATGTCATCGGTATGGGAGAACGTAAGACTCCGGAGCCATTCCGCTCCGCCTGTGAGAAATTCGTACTGCTCGATCTCTTATCCAATGTGGACACATCCGTTACCAAGGTCGGTAAACACTCCGCCAAGGCAGAACAGGATGCACTGACACCTCTGTCAGAAATTGAGCAGGCACTTGTTAAGATCATCAGTGAGAATGGCAATGATGGTACTTCTATGGATATCGGAGAATTAGGCAGCCGTCTCTCCAAGATGTATCCGACTTTCGATGTACGAAATTATGAATATACGAAGTTCTCCAAATTTCTGGAAGCCGCCGAGTTCAAAAAGTCTATCTCCTTAAAATATACAGAGACTACCGTTACCGCATACCTGCAGGCCGCGGACATCACTCTGGATGATATTCACAAGGAAGTCCTGTCTATCCTGAAACAATGCGAGAAGCATACAATGAATGTAGGAGAGCTTAATCAGAAGCTTTGTAGACGTTTTCCTGATTTTAATATATCTAACTACGGTTATGCCAAACTATCCAAGATGCTGGGAGATTTCAAGGAATGTAAGATCAGCAACTTTGGAAAGATCATATCACTGCGTTCCTGAATATAAAAAGCCTAACTCCGCGGAGTCAGGCTTTTCTTTTCATCATATCTTCTATTCTAATCTCTTCTATTTTAATCTCTTCTATCCTACTTCAAGTCCAAGTGTTCCCATAATGTAATTTATGGTATCATCTGCTGCTTTTTCAGAGATTCCTGTGGTTCCTGCTGCTACTTTAAGTCCTTCCATTGCATAGGAAATAGTTGCTGCTGCCGTTGCAGGATTTTCACAGACCATCCATTCTTCTTTCACGCCATCTGTAATGATCTGTTCCAGAAGTCTGGCATTCTCTTCTTTTTGTCTGCTGACCACACTATCCTGTGCATTGGCAAACAGATATTCATAAGTTGCTGTAATCAGATTGTCTTTTGCAAGCATTTCCTTCTTACAGATATCCAGATACAACAGTAACTGGTCGCCTGGTGCTGCATTCTCCGGCAAAGAAGCCTCATAGCTACTCTTTGTATTCTGTGTCTGCTGTTCCAATACTGCCTCGAACAGATCTTTTGTATTGCCAAAATACAGGTACAGCCCGCCACGACTGATGCCGCATGCATCCACGATATCCTTCATGGTCACATCCTTGTATCCTCTTTTTGCAAATACCTCTTTTGCTTTCTCAATGATATACTGTTTCTTCTGTGTTGACTTATCTCCCATCTCCAGCTCCCCAATCTTATGCCAATGGCTTTTTTATCTCTAATAATTCTTTCAATCGCAGAAGGATTGCAAGAAATACACCGCTCTTTACGCCCTCTGTCCAATATGCGCCGCGTACTTCGCCCTTCAGAATATACTTTGACAAAATATCACCCAGTACATCCGTCTCCATCAGTGTACATCTCTCAATCAGATTCAGCTCATCCTGCACACTGCGAAGGCTGTATCTTGAGAAAGTATACACATAATTACGATTCATAAAGCGTGTTGCCTTGGCCTCCTTCACAAAAGACAACAACGTGGAATCATATACCGGAACCGGCATGGAATTCGCCTCTATTCCTTCGCCCTTATAAATATTGGAAGCATCTCTACCGCTTGCTGCCTGCAGCCAGCCCTCATAGCGCAGTAGTTTCATTGTATCATCCTGATAAAGTGCAATTACTTCATCTCTGGAAAGTTTCTCACTGTCCTGCATAATCAGCAACACCTTCTTTCTTTTTATATCTAGTTTAGCATAAAAACTCGAATTGTACACTATCTGATCGAGAAGTTTTTCATATTTCGCCTTGTGATATTTTGAAATAGAGCTTATAATCCCAAATAAGAAAGGCAAGGTGAAGCTTATGAAAAAGGTACTCCGATTTTTGTTAAAACCATTATCTTTCGTTCCGGCGCTGATTATCATGTACTGTATCTACTCTTTTTCTGCCCAGGATGGCGCTGCCAGCTCATCTCTGAGTTATAAAGTATCTTATAAAGTAATAGAAATTACAGATCATATCCTCAATCTTGATCTGAGTGATGCGCAGATTCTACAGGGTATACATCGTATTCATTTCTATGTCCGCAAGACAGCTCATTTCTCCGAATATTTTCTATTGGCAGTCTCTATTGCCTGCCCTTTATATGTATATGGAATACGTGGCATCTGGCTGTTGCTGACTTCAGGATTATTCTGTATTGGTTTCGCATCCCTGGATGAGTTCCACCAGCTCTATGTTTCAGGGCGTTCCGGTTCTATCCGGGATGTCTGCATTGACAGTAGTGGTGCATTTTTCGGTATTATTGTGACTCAGATACTGTGTTATATTGTTCGGAAATGCATCTTTGACCCCATTTGTCTACGCAATAAATCAATATAGTTTCAATATAGCGCAATATAGTTATAGATTATTTGATATGTACGATGTATCATAAATACATGTTTAGCAGAGATGCTAGACTTGCTAATTAGCAATTCCGGAAGAATTCCCCTTTTACACAAACAAGAAGCTCGAGCAATCGGGCTTCTTTGTTTTGTTCTTTGTTATTTTTAATTGTTACACTCACTTAAAATAAAATAAGGACGCCCATATCACTATGGCGTCCCCATTTTTATATTTTTATATCTTCTTAATCAAGGTATCAAATGCTTCCAGTTTAATCTTTTCTGTTCCAAATTCTGTGTTTATCGTAGTCTCCTGTACAGAATCTGTATTATTAATTACAATCAGAGTTCTGCTTTCAGGATAATAAGCACATTCCATATCAGCATTATCGGTCAGATAATTACCGTCAATTGCTTCTCTGCCTGCCTGCAGAATCAGATTCAGCAGCATCTTTGTATTTTGATTGTTTACGCTAAAGGAAGACATATAGATGCCGCAGCCCTTGCCAAAGCTGTTCTTTGTCATAAGTGGATTATTACCCTTTGCTGCCAGTACAACAGCCTTACCGTCTGTAAGGTGGCATTTTACTCTTTCAGAGACTTCACTGCCCTGTGGCATTACCTCGGCTGCTGCCTTCTCATCTACTTCAAAGCTCCACTGTCCATGGCATACTCTGTCAATGATATCCTTATCTACGCCAAGTACCGGTGCCATTCTGAAATAGCTGTCATAGCCTTCTACTGCGGATGGCTCATCTACACCGATGAAGGTTCCGCCTTCATATACCCACTTCGTCAAAGCAGCTACTACTTCATCATCCTTCCATGCGTCACCACCGCTCCATGCAGATCCGGCTGCACCTGCATTGATGACTACATTTACATCTTCCAGCGCACCCTTCTTCACATCTTCAAAGTTAATGAATTTCACTTCAACAGGAAGTCCGCTCAATGCTTCATTAATATGAATCAGGTCATGCATATATGTCTCATGGAAATGTCCTGATAAAGACCAGGAACGCATGCTTCCCCAGTAATGTAGTACTGCTACTTTGGTCTTGCAGCAATATGGCTTACCAGCCTTATGCAGATCTTTCAATGCTCTGAATTCATCAGATATCTTCTCGATATAATCCACAAAATCAGGGAAATCCTGTACAAGATGCAGATAACCGCCAAGACCGATTCTGTCTATCGATGCACGAAGCAGCGCACGTCTTACACTATTCCAATATTTCTTGGCATCCAGTGTAGGATTGCCGCCTTCCATAAATGTAGGAAGTCCTCCCAGTCCTACCGGGAAAAGATATGGATGCAGACGCAGCTCGTGTACATCAACGTCTACTCCTGCACACAATCTGGCTTCATAGCCTGAGAATACACATTTAATCAGGCCATCAAAGCCAAACTCCTTGAATTCAGGCTTGTATGGTTCTACACCAACCCAGCTGTCATCATAGAATACATATGCTTTCTTTCCATATTTATGTACAATATCAATTAATTCCTTACCAAAATCAATGACAAAGCGATTAATAAAATTAATCCAGTCTGTCTTTTTCTGATTGCCAGGCATATGTGTTACATGCAGCTTACCCTGATTGATGAAATCTTCTGCTGTCAGCTGATAGCCATATACTTTGGCAAATTCATCCAGTGCACGGGGGCTTACTGTAAAGTCATAAGATGCCCAGTCAGAATAAAGCTGTCTGTTGCGTTCACTGCTTCCCCAGATCCAGACGAAATTATAGAACATGGAAGTAAAACGAACTACTGTCGTAGCCGGATGCTCCTTACACCAGTTCTCCATCCAGTTCTTGAGATATTCCTGTGTCTCAGGATATACAGGATCAATCTGCATCAGGTGCTCTTTATCCCAATGATTGGTCGTATGATTATACATGGAGATCTCTTCCCATATACGATAAGCCAGAAAGCTTACTGTATAGGAATGCCATGGAGTAATATCATGCAGTTCTACGCTGTTATCTGCGCTGTTGTAGCTCCACTTATCCGCCGAAACAACACTGTCAGTTGTTCGATCATATACCTGCCAGTATTTGAAAGCTGCTTCGCTGTCATTAACACAGAACTGTTCATCAAAGAAATCATCCATAAGTCCAATGTACAGTGTATTCTCTGTCGCTACCTTGGGTGATGTCATCAGAAATGTCTGCTGTAACTTATCCTGATTCTCCTTTGCCCATGCATTGTGATCTCTAATAATACAGATAGTAGAATAGATTCCATATCCTGCATTGGTGATTTCGTCTGATAATACAGTACCATCACTGTCTCTGATCACATCAGCCCCCCATTTATCTGCAAGCTCCAACGTGAGCTTCTCATACCCTGCCTCGCCCGGCAAAGTAAAACCGCCTTTTCTCTTACTCATAGCTGCCTCCTCATATTACATTTTAACCATACTTTCTGATTCTTTTACACTTTGGGTTTCCATTCACTATGCCTCGTCATAAAACCTGCCAATCTGCCGTAGGCTTCTGCATAATTGCCGGTCCTCATCTGTCCACAATATTCCTTAACTGCCATTCCTGCAAAAAGATATGCCCCATAGTCATTGGGATGGGTAAAGTCCTTGGGATAATAATATCTTGCCGTCTGCTCAGGTCCATGTTGAATAATAAAGTCCTTACTTGCCCCATGCAGATCAATTACCGGAATCTGGTAACGGGCTGCTGCCTGCTTGCATGCCTGTGCATATTCCTCAAGGGAATCAGCATACATACCGTTGACACGCCAGGTATTCCTGCACACAGGAGTCACAAGAATCGGATATGCCCCTATAGCCAGAGTCTCTTCTATATAACGGCACAAAGCTTCCATATAGCCCTCTTTTGCCCTTAAACCAGCCAGTTTCTGATCATTATGCGCAAATTGGAGCATCAGATAATCACCAAATCTGATATGCGCCTGAATAATGGCGTAATGTCCCTCAGTCCTGAATGTCTCAACAGTCTGACCCGGATGTGCATGGTTAGACACGGCTATCTTACCGCTCAGATACGCCGGAAGCATCTGCCCCCAGCCTGCGAAGGCAGCCTCCGGCTGATAAGGATACCATGCCGGCTGGTCATTTACCGTAGAATCCCCCGCAATATAAATCGTAGGGCAATTTACCTGTTTTATATTGATCCTGCACAGGTTCGCATTCTCCCCCAGCAGGGTAATATCAATACTTTTACACTCATAGATACAGTTTCTGCCCATAGGTATGATGTCACAGGCATTCATAACAAAAGTCAATGACTGCTTCTGTTCTTTTCCCGCAGACCTGCATACAAGTCTCCTCGATCCTGCAAAAATCATAGCTTCTGCCTCTGACTGATATTCCAGAGTGATCTGATAGTTACCGCTCCGCTCCACATCCGCCCGAAAACACAGGGGAATCATACATCTCTCCTGTATTCCAAGCCGACAAGCCGCATACCGTCCATCTACGTGACAGCCAAGATCATCAGTGACAATCCTGGTCACTTCACCAATTGTATCAGCATATGCCGGAACAAAGCCTGAACTTAACTCCGGCATCTGAAGCATCTCGTTGCTGCGGAAATCAGCTTCTGTTACAAAACCATATCCAAGCCCGGCATCATATAACTGCCCTCCGGTAACTGCTGTCTCTTTGCTTCGACTATCTGTATTTAGTTTTTGATTTTTGTTTCCAAATACATAAGTCTTTGCATACATTTTATAAGGCACCGTCTTTCTGGATCTCATCGGACACTAATAATGTAGCAAAGAAAGACAATGCAAGTCCCTGTCCCCATCCCTGAATATAAGCCTTCGGAATGCCGCGATAGCCTTCCTTGTCTCTCATAACGGCTGTACCGCCGGATACATTCATTACCTTACCGTCTTCACTGACGTTTGCAAGAAGTCCCTTGATAGACTTGTTGATATACTTGCTGTGAAGTGGATTACCTCTTGTCAGCATGGCTGCTGCGATACCTGCTGAAGCGGAGATCTCTTCATAGGACTCCGGATCATCTACTACAGTTCTCCACAAGCCATTCTCTGTCTGATATACCTTAAGTGCTGCCAGCTGCTCATTAAGCGAGCCTGCAATATCAATATACTTAGGGTACAGATAGCACTGTGGCAGAATGCCTCCTACCTGTGACATTGTAAAAGCAGCCCATGCATTGGCACGTCCCCAGTAAATGCCGGACATATGGTCACCTGCGATATTGTCATAGCCGTGATACCATAAACCACTGCTTGGATTCTGCAAATACTTGATATGCCAGTAATACTGATTCAGTGCATCATCAATCAGCTCCTCATCCTTCTCCATAACACCTACACGAAGCATGAGAAAAGCTGCCATAAACAGTGTGTCACACCAGCACTGCTCCGGGAAATCATTGTTTGCTGATACTGTATGCTGCAGCACATGATCACCGAAACGAAGTGCATCATTTCTTAAATATGCGATCTTGCTCATCAGAATCTCATGGTATTTCTCTTCTCCGGTTGCCTGATACAGAGTAATCAGGCAATGTCCCATTGCGCAGGCATTTACAGTCCACACCTTAGGCAGTCCCAGATCAATCAGCTCATCTATACGATCTTTTAACAGATCCAGGTATTCTTTCTTTCCTGTCTTCTCATAAGCATCTGAAATTCCATAATATGCAACACCGCATGGCCAGTCCCATGTCAGATCCATATTCATGGTCTTCTTTACAATTTTGTCAATTACCTGCTCAAGCTCCTGTTTGTCATACTCCAGCTTTAACATGATACATTCCTCCTCAATCCTGTCTTTACACTTCTCAACGTGTCATTTATCATACGAAATTATTATACAGATTTACTTTGTCAAAGATTTCACAACAATATAGGTAAACTGAAATCTTTGAAAAAACATACCTGTGTCTTTTTTCTTAAAACAGCCCCCAACACTTGTCGGGGGCCGTATTTATTGTTTTACAAATCAGGTTAGATTGTGTACAAATTACTGTGGTAATTTTGTGCTCTGGCCAGCTTCGTATGCTTCTTTTCTTTCATCAACGATTGCCTGATATCCGGCATCAGCATACTTCTGAGCTAACTCATCATATAATGCGTCGAATTCATCAGGAGAGCACATTGTCAACTGATCTCTGTACTCTGTGTAGAGTTCAAGTAAGGATGCCTGATACTCACCTACAGAATCAAGTACTACTGCAAAGTTACAATCGGATACTGCCCAGCCTTTTTCTGCTACTTCTACCTGCTTGTAGTAATTGTCAATAATATCCTGTGTAAAGTCCTGAGGATATCCTGCAGGTGCAGCTGCCTTGATAACGTCTTCGATAGTACCAGCTGTTCTTGCTTCTGTTGTTACGCACCAGTAATCCTTGGAATTATTGAAGCCCTGTGTGCAGTCACCGCTGTAGTCTGTTACAGCTACCGGAAGTCCATCATCACCCATTGTGTAGTTCTCGCCTTCGATACCCCACTGCATTGTGAAGAGGTTATCTTCCTGTGTCATCCATTCCATGTACATCCAAGCTGCTTTGATTTCATCTTCAGATGCCTGTGAAGAGAAACCAATCATCATACCGAAAGGATTGTTTGCTCTGTATGCAGGTACTGTGCCGCCTTCTGGATCATCTGTAGTAGCCTGGATCTTAACTGCTAATTTAGCATCAGGATTCTGTGCATAGAAGGAATCAAGTACATCCATGCTTGCAGAGATGTAAGCGCCCCACTGTACTGATTCACCATTGATGAATGCAGCTTTTGCTGTTTCTGCATCTGTTACATAATATTCAGGATTGATAAATCCGGCATTATACTGCTCGTTAACTCTCTTTAAGAGTGCCTTATTAGCTGCATCGCCAAGTGCAGGAATCGCATAGTCACCATAGCATGCCCAGTTCTCTTCATCAAGAGGATATGATCTGTAAGCGTAGTTCTGATCAACACCAGCGCCAGTTACCATCTGTCCGCCAAGAGGGTTCTTGCAGATTCCTTCATCAACTAACTTCTGAAGCATTTCCTTCTCTTCCGCCCATGTTGTAGGATATTCAGAATATCCAATCTGGTCTAACCAGTCCTGACGATAGAATGTGATAAATGTATAGTTTGTATTGTAGTAAGGTCTTTCAGCTAATGCGAAGTATGTCTCACCATCCATCTGTGTATAGCTGATCTGATCCAGATCTACCATTCTCTGATAGTATGTAGGAGCTACCTTAGCGAACTCATCCAGATCATATGTTGTCAGATATCCGTCACCGGCCCACTGAGCTAACTTAGGATAGTCATATTCCATAAGAATTGTAGGAAGCTCATCACCTGCTGCCAATAATGCATAGGATGTTAATACGTCAGAACGTGTGATAGGTACATACTCAACTGTGATGTTGTACTTGTCGCCAAAGTTCTCCTGTACCCACTTGGTCCAGTAGTTGTTGCTTACATCAGGAACGCCTTCAACACCTCTGTCATATACAGGAATTCTTAATGTAACATTATCAGCAAATGCTTCGTATCCGTCGATACCAGCTACTTCATCAGATGCTTCTGTGGAAGCTTCTGTTGTAGCTGCTGCTTCTGTGGAAGCTGCCTCTGTCTTTGTGTCTGTGCTTGTAGAAGCACTTGTGTCACTGCTGCTGCCGCAGCCTGCTAATGTTCCCATTGCCATTGCACCTGTTAATGCAAGTGCGATTGTCTTCTGAAGAGTATTCTTCTTCATAATGAAATCCTCCTTTAATGAATATATAGTTTTATGTAACACCCGATTTCCGGGAAAACTAACTGTTTTGATTTTTCTTTTAGCCCTTTACTGCGCCTACCATAACACCCTTTACAAAATACTTCTGTAAGAAAGGATAGATACAAATGATAGGAATTGTAACGAACATGATTGCTGCTGCCTGTAATACTTCAGGAGTACTTGTTACAGCGGCTGCCTCTGACAGAGTAGCTGTCTGTGCTTCTGCCGCTGAGGATACCAACTGTGAAAGCTTGTATTGGATCATCTTCAGAGTTTCTGATTTAATATAGTACTTGTTATCTGCATATGAATTCCAACGGCCTACTGCATAGAACAGTGACAATGTTGCAATGATAGGCTTTGATAACGGAAGTACGATTTTCCAGAGAATCTGAAAGTTCGTTGCGCCATCCAAAAATGCGGATTCTTCCAAGCTGTCAGGAATACTTGCCTGTAAGTTTGTCTTCATGATCAGCATGTTGTATGGTGAATAGATCAAAGGTAAGATCAATACCCACATGGTATCCAGCATATGTAAATCCTTATACAGTAAGTAGGAAGGAATCAGTCCGGCGCTGAAATACATAGGGAACATCAATAAAAATGTAAAGAATGTTCTGCCTTTTAATCTCTTCTTGGAAAGAGGATATGCTGCGCAGGTACATACAGCCATGCCTAAAGCAGTAAATATCACGGTTACGATAACACTGTAGATCATACTGTATACCATGCCACCATCTTTAAAAATGGACGAATAAGCATCAAAGTTAATCCCTTTTGGCCAGAATGCCACCTGTTTTGCAATGACATATGCATTACCTGATATAGATTTTGCCAGCAGATGAATAAACGGTAATACACAAGTTGCACATAAGATAACAAGGATGAGCATCATTACAGCATCGCTGATTCGGAATTTATTAATGGCTCTGTTGCCATCTGTATTCATACCCTCATCAACTGCCACATTTTTCTTCTTTGCCATGATTCAACACCCCCTATAACAATCCGTCTTCGCCAAGCTTCTTAGCGAACTTATCTGACAAAAGAACTAATATAAGACCAATTACAGACTGGAACAGGTTTACGAAGGTTGACATACTGAACTTGCCGCCTGCAAGACCTTTCTCATATACGTAGATAGCTAACTGATACTGGAAGTCCTTAACCTGTGAGTTGCCGAACTGATCCAGACGTTCGAAGTTACTACCCATAACACGTCCTAAGTTCATAATCAGCAGTGTAACTACAGTACCCTTAATACCAGGTAATGTGATGTTCCACATCCTCTGCCAACGGTTCGCACCATCAATCATTGCTGCTTCATATAACTCGCCGCTGATACCTGTAATCGCTGCTAGGTAGATGATAGTTCCCCATCCCATTCCCTGCCATACACCGATCAGCAGATAAGTTACTGCCCAGTGCCATTTCTCTGTCAGGAAAGGAATACCTTCACTGATAACACCCCAGTTCATCAAAGCGATGTTTACAAGACCGGTAGTAGGTCTGAACATTGTATATGCAACACTGCCTACGATAACCCATGAAAGGAAGTGTGGCAGATACAGGATTGTCTGTGTTACTTTCTTGAATCTTGGATAGCGGAGTTCATTCAGCATCAATGCCAGGATAATAGGCATTGGAAATCCAACCACCAGATCCAGTAAGTTAAATGCGATAGAACTCTTCAGAGCTCTGTGGAAATCAGCATCCTTAAATACCTTCATGATTGTTGCCATGCCAACCCACTGGCTTCCGCTGTAACCCTTCGCCGGTTTGTAATCCATGAAAATCATTCTCAATCCGGGATAGGATGCATAGTTAAATATGATAACCATTGCAAGGGGGAACAAAAGCATCAGATACAACTGCCAATCCCTCTTGAAAGCATTTTTCCAGCTCGTTTTTGCGCCTATCGGAGCGCTTGCTTTTTTTGCTTTACTCATTCTAGTGTAACCTCCCAACCGATGTCTATACGGTTAATTTGTATAGTTTATTGGCTTTTATGAGTATATTATTATACATATTGAGTTTTTTTTCTATTCAGAGCAATAAAAATACTATGCAATTCTGACCATTTATGTTATACTCATTTTTGTCAGAAATATAAAATGTGCTTACTTTTTATGATGTATGCCTGTTTCTGATATACATATTGTCTGTATTTTCTAAAATTAATTTTAAAATCCAATTAAATATTTTAGTTTTAAAAGATTATGTAAATATTTACATTTCCTGCCTTTGGTTGTTTTTGAGTAATTGTATAGTTTTTCTCGTCATATGATTTCATTTTCTATGCAATTCTGACCATTTACAGGGGCTTGCATGGTCGATTTGACCAAAATGCGTAAATTACAGTTAGGAGGCTTTCTTATGGCTAGACAGAAATCAGGAGTAGCAGAATATCGTAATTACTATCTGCCCTACGATTTTCCTGTATTGCTGCTCTCCGGTGAACACTGGAAAATATCCAGCGTTCCCAGCAAAAATCTTCATTTTCACAATTGTCTTGAAATCGGTGTATGCCACTCCGACAGTGGCTATATGGAATTCATTGGCAGAAAAGATCCTCTGATGTTCAGAGAAGGGGATGTGACCTGTATTCCGAGAAACATTCCTCATACAACCTACAGCTCGCCCGGTACAGAGAGCCACTGGTCCTACCTGTTCATGGATCCGGCGGAATTATTCCGCAATATTTCTCCTAATTTCAGCAGGGATTTCGACCTCTCACTGCCTGCATTCAAGAACTATAAGCATATCCTAAGTCGTGAGGAATATCCGCAGGTGTATCAGCTCACCATGTCAGTTATTAAAGAAATGGAAGAAAAGAAACCCCATTATCAGACAAGTGTGACCGGATTACTTCTTGCATTGTCTATCGAGCTGTACCGAATCCAGAGCGAAGGTGGTTCCAATATAGCTCCTACCAACCAGCCACCTGAAAATGCCATGGTCATCTCCCCGGTACTGGATTATATTGAAGATAATTATGCACAGCAGTTTGATATCAACTATCTGGCTGATATATGCAGACTAAGTCCCACACATTTCAGACGGCTCTTCCACTCTATTATAGGAACAAGTCCGCTGGATTTCGTAAACAACACGCGAATCACCAAAGCCTGCAATCTGCTGAGAAGTACAGAATATTCTATTCTGGAAATATCTGAAATGGTCGGCTTCCGCTCCGTATCCAGCTTCAACCGGCATTTTATGGATGTGATGCAGATCACCCCCAGAGCCTACCGTAACGAGACCCTGCAGGTGAAAGAAAACCAGGAGAAATTATCCATCCTGGAATATAAAGGATGGATGTATCCTGAAAAATAGAAAATTGTTCCAGCAACGCCGCAGGTCATAGCCTGCGGCATTACTATTGTTTTATATATCTCTGATTTTTGCTATTCGGCTTATCTGGTAAAGTCATCCTTATTAACCCTAATTCTATTGCCGGCTTTATATAATTTTTTCGTAATGCTTCTTTGGATTTCAGACCCAAAGCTTCCATAATGGCATTAGACGTATATGGCACATCATACTCCATAACATCTAACATACGTTTTACATATTCAGAAGTATCTGCATTTGATTTATTGATCTGTAAGATAACTTCATCCAGTATTTGGTCTATCATATCTAACATAAACTCTATAAATACGTCAGAATTGCCATTCACATGGCATTGGGCTATTGCGTCATAATATTCTGTTTGAAATCTTTCAATCTGACTCTCCAGTGGAATATATTCAAAAATATTTCGCCATCGATAAAGAATAACTGTATGCCACAATCTAGCCATTCTTCCATTACCATCTGCAAAAGGATGAATGAACACAAATTCATAATGAAACACCGCTGACAAAATAAGTGGATGAACAACTCCCTCACTCCTTTTCATCCAGGATATCAAATCATTCATCAATCCACTAACCATATGAGGTGGTGGCGCAATAAAAATGCACTTATCGCCTGAAAATACCCCTTCTTCGCCTTGTCTGAATACACCTGATTCATTTACAGTTCTATAGGTCATTATTCCGTGAATTTTTTTTAATTCAGAAATACTTGTTGGATTTATCTCCGGAATTTTTTTATATGCTTCGTACGCATTTTTAACCTCTTGTATTTCCTTTTGATCCCCCAATACAAGATGACCATTTATAACATCTCTAACCTCTGACAAAGACAATGAATTAGCCTCAATCTTCAGAGATGAATGAATTGACTTGATTCTATTATTTCTTCTCAAATGTGGTTTAGATTCCAATTCCTTATGACTGCTGATTTTACCAACTTTCTCAGATATATCTGAAACAAGTTCAAGCATCCTGTTTGAAATTGTATATGGCGGTACATAACTACTCATGCATATTCCTCTATCTTGCTTATTATCTTACTTACTATCTTACCCATTTTTGAGTACTTTATCAATATAATTTCCTGCATCTAATGAATTGCAAAAAGACATAAATCGTCTGTTAAATTTCTCGTCCATATTGTCTGAGGTCCTCCAATAATAATTGATTTCTACAGGTATCCATATTTACCATATCTACACTATAAAGTGTCGGTAGTTCCTCCACTTTTTCAACGAGCAGTTCAAAATTATCTACACCAGATACTGCTATATCTATATCGCTCCGTTCTCTGGCTGTTCCCTTTGCTCTTGATCCGTATAAAATCACCTTTTTTGCCTGAAATTGTCTACATAAATCTGCTACTTCTTCTATGACCTCTTCTGCCCTCACAATTATCACCCGACCTTTTCACATATTTTAACATAAAAAAGGCAATACCGTATAGATGGTTTCCTCTATATAGTATCGCCTAGGCTTTTTAACTCTATTTCTTATTATTTACCCAAATTATTTTAAATATCATATACATTATACTTCATCCAGCTCTTGAACAGATCAATCCACTGGGCACACTGGTCGTTGATCTCTTTGCCTTCTTTCATGGCAGTTTCCTTAGTTGCCAGTGCATAGCCATGTCCGCCATGAGGGAATACGTGGTATTCAAAGTTCACCCCGGCCTTACGCAGTGCTTCTGCGAAAAAGAGGGAATTTTCCAAAGGAACGGCTCCATCTTCAAAGGTATGCCACATAAAGGTCTGCGGGAAATCTGACGTAACCTGCTTCTCCAGACTCAGCTTCTCTTCCAATTCTGTGGCAGAGAGTCCAAGTGGTGCATAACCCTGTTCTGCTTCGCTGCCCATAATTTTTACAAAAGAACCTCTATGTGCGAACTCGCCGGAGGTAATAACCGGATAAGCCAGAATCTCACCATTTGGCTGATAATCCTTCATTGTTGCTCCTGTCTCTGCCTGCATCAGTTCTTCCAGCCATTTCTCCTTCCAGAAGCATCCAAGGCTTGCTGCCAGATGCCCACCTGCTGAGAAACCGGCTACTAATATCTTATCCGGGTCAATGCAATATTCTGCTGCATGTTTTCTCACATAAGCTACAGATGCTGCCAGTTCCAGCAGATGCTGCGGGAACTCTGCTCCCTGCCCTGACACATCATATCTCAGTACTGCCGCATGCGCGCCTGTAGTCATGAACTGCAGAGCAATTGCCTCTCCTTCTCTTGGTGACACATGCTCATAGCCGCCACCCGGACAAATCACGATCATCGGTCTCTTACGCTCTCCATACACCTCTGGATAATCCTCATGTGCATAAATCGTGAGCGTTGCCTGTACCGAATGTGCGATCTTCATATCAATTACTTCATATTTCATACCTTTATCCTCTATTTAATCCAAATTAATCCAAATGAAATACCGTCTTCAGATCAATACTTACAGGGCTGTTATCTGGATTGGTTTCCATGATATCTGCCATATAATCCCACCATTTACGATTAATCGCAGTATCAGCGCCCTTAGCCCACAGAGATTCGTCCTCGATCTCAATATAACCAAACAGGGTCAATGTCTCTTTGTCCAGGAAAATCGTATAATTCTTACCGCCATGCTCATGAATCATATCCTTCATCTCCGGCCATAACAGGTTGTGTCTTCTCTCGTACTCTGCTTCCTGTCCCTCATACAGTTTCATTTTAAATCCTTTTACCATAGTTGCAGTCCTCCATAATTATAATAAAATATAGTGATTCTGTCTATCCATCATCTGTTTTCATTGTAACCATTCCGCATGCCTGCTTCTCTTCATTTGCATGCAAATAATTCCTAAAAATGACCTTAGAATCTAATCCTTGCCCTGGCAGTTGGTAACTTGTGCGTCTCTTCATGCCCAGCTTTATATTCTCTGATGACTTCTATGAATAATTCTCCGTATTTCTCATATTTTGCCTGTGCCACACCACTGATCTCCAGCATCTCTTCTCTGGTAACAGGAAGATATGTACTCATTTCCTGCAATGTTTTATCAGCAAATACCACATATGCGGGAACATGCATGTTTCTGGCTGTCTCATTTCGCAGATTACGCAATATCTCGTATAGCTCCGGATTGCTGGATGCCGCCCTTCTCCGGATACCTGTCTGTGGTTTCAGCTGTACTCTACGCTCTACTGTCACCTTTTCCTGCTCCTTTGGCAGCTTCAGCATGACCTGTTCTCCCTTGACTGTGATATCATAAGAGTTCTCAGTTAGTTTCAGCAAACCATACTCATCATCCGTCTGGTTCAGATATCCTTTGGCAAGCAGTTGTTTTACGATCTGTTTGAGTCGATCCATGCTGGCATCCGTGACTGTGCCATAATAGCTGTTCTCATTCAATCTGTAACGCAACACCTTTTCACTCCTGCTGCCACGCAGAGTCTCCAGAATCGTGGTCATTCCATACCGCTCCCTGCATTCCTCGATGCAGCAGAGAATAATTCTTGCATATCTGGATACGTCCACTTCCTCGTAATTCTGCAGGCAATTACTGCAATTGCCGCAATATCCCTTTGCCGGCTCTCCAAAATACCCCAGCATATATTCACGCAGACAGTCTTTCGTGTAGCAGTAATACGTCATTTTCTTCAGACGCTCCCTGTCTTTTGCAATGACTTCTTCCAGTTCCGTCTCGCTGAGTTCCTCATTTTCTCTGTTATTTTCAATGAAAAACTGATTAGTCCGTACATCCTGTCCACTGTAGAGCAGAATACAGGAAGATGGCTCTCCATCTCTGCCTGCACGTCCCGCCTCCTGATAGTAACTCTCCATATTCTTGGGCATATTGTAATGGATAACAAATCTCACATCCGGTTTATCAATTCCCATTCCAAACGCATTGGTTGCTACCATAAGACTGCATCTGTCATATATGAAATCATCCTGGTTCGTGCGTCTCTCCTCGTCACTCAGTCCTGCATGATACTTGGTCACGGCAATGCCTCTGGCTTTGAGATTCTCATACACTTCCTCCACCAGCTTCCTTGTAATGCAGTAGATAATGCCACTCTCGCCCTCATGCTCCTGCAAAAGGCGAAGCACCTGTTCCATCTTATCCTTTGCCGTCCTCACTTCAAAATACAAATTACTTCTGTCAAATCCCGTAGTTACAATACGTGGATTGCGAAGCTGCAGGATTCTTGTTACATCTTCTCTGACAGGCTGCGTTGCGGTAGCTGTAAAAGCCCCTACTACCGGTCTTCTTGGTAATCGGTCAATAAATTCTACAATTTTAAGATAACTTGGACGGAAATCCTGTCCCCATTGCGACACACAGTGAACCTCATCTACACTGATGAAAGAAATATCCGCATGTATGGCAAAATCAAGAAAAGACTCTGTCAAAAGCCTCTCCGGCGCTACATATATGATCTTGTATTTACCTTTTCTTGCAAAATCCAGTGCCTTAAAATACTGCCCCTGCGTCAGTGAACTGTTCAGATATGCTGCGTACACGCCCGCCTGATTCAATGCAGCGACCTGGTCTTTCATGAGGCTGATCAAGGGAGAAATTACCAGAGTAATTCCCTGAAACATCAATGCCGGAATCTGATAGCACAGGGATTTACCGGCACCCGTTGGCATGATGCCGAACACATCCTGTCCTGCCAAAAGTCCATCTATCAATTTCTCCTGTCCTTCCCTGAAGGAATCATATCCAAAATATTTTTTCAAAACCTGATATTTATCCATACAAAAACTCTTGCCTTTCCATGACCAGTATATCTATACGCTGTAAAAGGCAGCCCTTATGGACTGCCTTTGGCTTTCATCTGCTTCTTCTTCTCAAATAGTTCAATAATGCTCTCGACTCTTCTCTTTACAACAGGCTCCTGAAAAGGCTTCTGTATATAATCTGCCACTTCATAGCTATATGCCTTGTGAATATTTTCATCATTTACATTAGCACTGATCAATACTACCGGAACATCCTGCAGCTGATTCTCTTTCATGTATTTCAGAACTGCAAAACCATCGCATGTGGGCATAACAATATCCAACAGTACTGCTGCCGTATCTTCTCCGCCCTGCTCCAGGGCTTCTATCGCCTCGCTGCCATCTGCACATTCCTGAATATCATATTCATTTTCAAAAATGCCGCTTAAAATGTACCTGTTCACTGACTTATCATCTACTATAAGTATCTTCTTCTGCTGCTGCGTCATCTTTCTACCCCTTACACGTCAATCCCTATGATGTCTATTAAATTGTTAACATAATTCTAACCTATTCCACGGTAATTGACAAGCATTGTTTTATATAATAGTTTCTTTTCCACCACGAATATATAGGAACATTGCCGCTATAAGTACGCCAAGTATCACGACTCCACCAAAGATCAGCAATGGAATCTTTCTTACCATATTCTGATATATCTGCGCATCCTTCTGCAACAGCTCCGGCTGTTGATAAGTAATTCCCTGAATCATATAGTCATAGTCTGTCTCATGCAGATTGCCGTCTTCATAAGCACCATACTGCCAGACATATAATATACCCTGCCGCAGGGCAGCCACTGTCTTTTGCTGATACACTCCCTGCAGCTTATCACTGCTGTATTCTAATGGTGTATCACTAACAAAATACCAGTTATCCTGTATCTTCTTCTGGGTCACTGTGTCCTCTCCTGCGAAGAAATCTCCCAGATACGGATATAGCTTATGAAGCTCTTCCGGTGTCAGTTCTCTGTCTCCATCCAGTTCACCTCTGGTATTGGTCAGCTGATGCAGCATATCCATTTCACCCCAGATGTCTCTGGCTATAAACTGCACGCTTTCTCCAAGCCCATTGGTATGCATATACTGCGCCTGAATGTCCGCATCCTGATCCGAAGTAATCTCTTTCCAGCCGGGATTCAACTCATAAGAAACACCCCACTGTTCATTCTCATAGGTCAATGCCTCTTCGTTCTGTGTATACACAATACTGTCTATCACTTCACGAAGCATTTCTTCAATCGCATCAGACACCTCTCCAGTATAACTTCGCAATGTAATATTATACATCCTACTGTCCCGGATTGTATCATATTGTACGCACTGTACTGCCTTTTCCTCATATTGCTGTCCGAAGGAAAAGACGATGTATTTGGCAGTTTCATTCTCATACAGTGTAAAATCATCTACTGTATATCCATGCTCTTCGTAGGTATTTTGAATGGTCTGTGCCAGCTCCCGTACACTTTCATCAGAAACAGAATGCATATTGTAAAGATACGTTACATCCTGATTCTCATTTACAGTTACCACGATCTCATAAGAATCATCCTGCGCAATTGCATTTAACACAATTCCCGCTTCTTTATAATAAGCTTCTATCTTATCCCGGTCTCCGCCTGCTTTCTGTAGATACGGATCGTCCTCTGCAATTTCCTGTTGTAGGATATAACAGTCATCCGGGAGTGATATTTCCATTGGGGCAGCTTCAACTGACACCTGTGTCAGTTCCTGTTCTGCAAATGCCTGCAACGGCCAAAGCAGACATACCAGACCTACTGCTATCATCATATGGCTTTTATGCATTGCTCTTCTTATCTTTCCTTTCAGTCTTTGCAGTGCATTATCTGCTGACTTCTCATCTCTGCCCAATACTTTTGCAATCTGTGAATATGTCATTCCTGTAAGATATAAGTCCAGCACCTGTTTTTCAAAGCTGCTCAATTCCTTCTCTATCGCAGCCTCAATATCCGCTACATTTTCCTTATCAATCAGTAAGGCCTCAGGGTTGGTATCCGTCCCTGAGGTCAATCTGTTCACAAGTGCCGTATCGGCATTTTCATTCTCTTCCTGTTCATTCTCTGCCAGATTGGCATAAAGAGAAATATAGGAATTCAATGGGGCATGCTTCTCTCTTCTGGAAGCCTGCACCGCAGTATACATCTGTCTGGATATACACAGATCAGCAAAGGTATAGAAGCTTGCATCTCTGCCTGCATCATAGTCTCTGATTGCCTTGAACAGGCCAATCATCCCTTCCTGTATCAGATCATCACTGTCTGCTCCCAGGATATACATGGATCTGGCTTTCCTGCGTACCAGATTCTTATACTTGTCCATAATGTAATCTGTGATCTGCTTCTCGCCCTGACGCAGCCGATCGATCAGTTCCTCATCTGTACTGCCCTGATAATCCTCGTACATAATAAGCTCCATTTACTGTAATCTCTGACGTACAATCTCATAAGCCAGCACACCTGCTGCCACGGATGCATTCAAAGAATCAATATCTCCCTTCATGGGAATTGATGCAATAAAATCACACTTCTCTTTTACCAGTCTGCCAACGCCTTCTCCTTCATTACCGATGACCAGACCGATAGGTCCTGTCAGATTCAGGTCATACATAGTCGTTCCACCCATATCAGCGCATACGAACCACAGACCTTCTTTCTTGAGTTCTTCTATTGTCTTGGCAAGATTTGTTACTCTGGCAACAGGTGTATAATTCAGTGCCCCTGCTGATGTTCTGGCAACGGTAGCAGTCAGCCCCACTGCACGATTCTTAGGAATGATTACACCATGAGCACCCGCCAGATTCGCAGTACGGATAATCGCTCCCAGATTGTGTGGGTCTTCAATATTATCCAGTAAAAAGACAAAAGGCGGTTCTCCCTTATCCTTTGCTGCCTGTAATATATCCTCTACCTCTGCATATTCATAAGCTGCCGCATATGCAATGACTCCCTGATGTTTGCCAGTCGAGCTGATCTGGTCCAGTCTTTCCTTCTCTACAAACTTCACCAGAGCATCGTGCTTCTTGGCTTCTCGTTTAATTGTCTGGATAGGGCCATCCTGCAGGCCATCCTGAATCAGTATCTTGTCCATAGGCTTGCCGGAACGCAGTGCCTCAATGACTGCATTTCTGCCCTCTATCGTAAACTCTTCATATCTCATATTTTTCCTCATTTCTGTGTATGAACTTTAAGCGCATCTATATTAAACCTTCGCCTGCACAAAGTCTTACATAAGTTCCAGTCTGTCCAGTCCCGTCTTCACCAGCTCTACAATGCGGGCAGTCTCTCCCTGCAGATACAGATATCCGCATACAGCCTCGAACCCTGTGGCTTTTCGATAGTCCTCCAAGCTCATATTCTTGGCAGAAGAATTAATCTTGCTGTTCTTTCCACGTCGGTAGATATCCAGCTCCTTCTCTGTCATAACATCCTGAATCGCTTCTACTATAGCCGTCTGGGCAGATGCACATACGATCCTGGTTGTCTGCTTATGCAGTGCGTGAACCGCCTGCTGCCCTTTCTCTACGATCAATGTCCTGATCACAATTTCATATGCTGCATCACCGATATAAGCCAGCGTCAGAGGAGAATAAGTACGGATATCGTTGCCTTTTTCTCCTGTCTGCTGATGAATTTCTTTTATAATACTCAGATTTTCTTCCATTTTACACCCTCACGTGTATCTTCCAGAACAATGCCTTTTTCCAGAAGCTCTGCCCTGATTGCATCTGCCTTGGCAAAATCTTTCTCTTTCTTTGCAGCCTTACGCTCTTCGATCTTGGCTAATACATAAGTCTCCAACTCAGCATCTACACCGTTATCCTGCTGTTTTGCTGCATGCGCAGTTGTAAGATTCAGAGAAAGCACCTCATCGAAGCTTTCTGCCAGTGCATACTTGGTCGCATCTGAAATATCTGCCTTTAACATATCATACAATACAGTGATTGCCATGGAAGTATTCAGATCATCACACAATGCTGCTTCAAATTTATCACGATATTCCTTCAACGCATTCTGGTCTACTTCGCCCTCCTGCTTTAAGGAACCTATCTTCTTCACCAGTTTATCGTATGCCGCACTCATATTATCCAGTACTTCATAAGAGAATTCCAGCGGCTTACGATAATGAGACTGTAAACAGAATAATCTGTACACCAGAGGATCATAGCCCTTCTCTTCCAGTAAAGAGACTGTCAGGAAATCACCCTTGGACTTGCTCATCTTACCGGATTTATCATTCAGATGATGTACATGGAACCAGTAATTGCACCACTTATGTCCCAAGTAGGACTCACTCTGTGCAATTTCATTGGTATGATGTGGGAAAATATTATCCACGCCACCGCAGTGGATATCCATATATTCACCCAGATGCTTCATACTGATACAGGAACATTCAATGTGCCATCCAGGATATCCTACACCCCATGGGCTGTCCCACTTCAGCTCCTGATCGTCGAACTTGGATTTGGTGAACCACAGAACGAAGTCACTCTTATTCTTCTTATTCTCATCCTCATCTACATCATCACGTACACCTACCATCAGCTCTTTCTCGCTCTGGCTGGAGAATACGTAGTAATCCTTTAATTTGGATGTATCAAAATAGATATTGCCGCCTGCTTCATATGCATAGCCCTTCTCCAGAAGAACAGTAATCATATGAATAAATTCAGGAATACAGTTCGTAGCAGGCTCTACCACATCCGGAGTCTTGATGTTGAGCTTGCCGCAATCCTTAAAAAACGCATCTGTATAGAATTTTGCAATTTCCATAACTGTTTTGTGTTCACGCTTTGCACCCTTTAGCATCTTATCTTCGCCGGTATCTGCATCGCTGGAAAGATGTCCTACATCCGTGATATTCATGACTCTCTTCACATCATAACCAATATAGCGTAATGTCTTTTCCAGAATATCCTCCATAATATAACTGCGCAAATTGCCAATATGTGCAAAATGATATACGGTAGGTCCACAGGTATACATTGCCACCTTGCCATCTACGTTTGGTACGAATTTCTCTACCTTTCTTGTCAATGTATTATAAAAAGACAACTTGTTTTCCATTTATCTCAATCTCCTTTTCTTTATTTGTTCTCAGATTTCTTGAGCATTTTTAATTCCCGCTCCAGTTCGATGATTCGATTTGTCATTTCAGAATTTGCATGCTGTAATGCCTTGATATCTTCGTTTACAGGATCTGGAAGATCGACCTGATTCATATCTTCTCTGACCAGCTTCTGATTATTGCGCTTTACAATTCTGCCCGGAACACCGACTACAGTACAGTTAGGCGGCACTGCTTCCAGTACTACACTGCCTGCTCCGATCTTGGAATTCTCTCCTATTGTAAAAGAACCAAGCACCTTGGCACCTGCACTGATCATGACATTATCACCAATCGTCGGATGTCTCTTGCCATGCTCCTTACCAGTACCACCAAGTGTTACTCCCTGATATAAAGTAACATTATTTCCTACAATCGCCGTTTCACCTATAATAACACCATTTCCATGATCAATGAAGAAATTCTCGCCGATCTGCGCACCGGGATGAATCTCGATGCCGGTCTTGCGCACACCTCTCTGTGACACCCATCTTGCCAGGAAATAATGTCCCTGCGTATACAGCTTATGCGCTATTCTATAATGCATCATAACCTTAAAACTGGGATACAGAAAAACCTCCATATCCGAATGAATAGCCGGATCACGTTCTCTGATTACCTTGATTTCATTTTTGATATTTTTCAAAAATCCCATCACTATCACCCATGCTTTCTTTCTAAACAAAAACGCGAACAAACTCATCAAGAGACGAATTTATCCGCGGTTCCACTCTATTAAAGGACATACTGCTGTCCAACACTCTGACGCGTAACGTGCGCTTACGTACTCTGCTAACCTCATGATTTCACAGAATCGGCTCCCGAATGCACTTTGGTAATTTTCTTCATAAAGATGCTCTCAACCTGTGACATCTTCTCTCTGTAAGCTTCCGAATACCTACTCTTTCGTTCCAAGCCTTTTATCCTATCCAGTTCTTATCATGTATTCTTACTATAGGATATGCAAAAAAAGCTGATTTGTCAACGGCTGTTTTTATTTTATTTTTCCACAGCAACTGCTGTATTCAGCGCAATTTCCATCATCTGGGTAAAGGAGTTCTGTCTCTCCTCAGCTGTAGTCTCCTCACCTGTTATCATGTGGTCAGATACTGTGAGAATTGCCAGTGCATTCTTACCCGTTCTGGCTGCATTCATATATAATGCTGCTGCTTCCATTTCTACACACAGAACACCCATCTTCTGCCATCCTGCTGTAGCAGTCTTGTCATCTGAATAGAATGTATCAGAAGAAAGGACATTACCTACATGGTAATTTGCATGCAGCTGGTCTGCCTGATTGATTGCTTCCTTCATCAGAGGATAGCTTGCGATTGGTGCAAAAGTTCCTGCCAGACCGTACTGGCTTGCATAGTTGGAATTGGTACATGCGCCCATACCAATGATGATATCTCTTACCTTTACATTCTCCTGTAAAGCTCCTGTAGAGCCAATTCTCATAATATTATCTACACCAAAGAATGTAAATAATTCATAAGAATAGATTCCAATGGTAGGCATACCCATACCACTTGCCATAACACTGACTTTTGTTCCCTTATAAGTACCTGTATATCCCTGAATACCTCTGACATTATTGACCAGCTTGGCATTCTCCAGGTAATTCTCTGCAATAAACTTGGAACGCAGTGGATCTCCAGGCATAAGCACGGTCTTGCCAAATGCATCAGCTTCTGCATTAATATGCGGTGTTGTAATAAAAGACATAATATTCCTCCTTAGTCATCGACTTCTCTATTCTCTGTTTCTTCATATCTCATTGATAAAAACAGGGTTAATTACATATATACTATCAAATTTCAGACTTTCTTTCAACTTATCATAGCCTAATAAAAAAGTTATAAGCTGTCCTATCGTGATGTTCAGTTCCGGTCTGAATATCTCTTCATCTTTCTCTGCTATCCGTTCGATTCTGCTTCCATCATCATCCAGATACCAGATATAATATCCATTATTGGCAGAATTCACATCATCCGTAAGCTGTAATGCAATCGTTACTTTTCCCTTGCTTGCTATATAACGCAGCAACTGTGTGAGATTACCTACTCTTGCCATTACATGCTTTTCCTTACCACTCTGCTTAATCATATATCTCTCACATTCCAGATCATTTTCAAATATGGATTCCCTTACTTCTCCTTTGCCATCCACTGCAAAATATCCCTTCAGATTTCCATATTCCATAATGAGATAAATACCTCCGCCATCCGCTTCCAGCTCCTGCAGCATTTTCTCATAATATACAGCACCTCTGATCATGAATAACCCATATTTCCTGCATAATACAGTATTCGCAAAATGTGAAAGCTCCATGAGTCCGTTTCGTCTGAGTGCTGCAATCTTTATATAGGAAGGAACGAATTCTATACTGCCACTGATTCTTGCCTGAAGCAATAAAGAATCACTCAGTAATTCCTGATTGATTCGATAAGAGGGTAGCTTTAACACAGTTCCAAACCCATATTCAGTCAGTAATTGTTCTTTCTCTCCTGATGCAAAAATACAAGGAATCCCCATTGCATCCTGATAGGCAATGGCTGCTTCCAGCGCTCTACGTTGATAGGACTCATTTTCTCCGGCCAGTGTAATAATGGATGTATCTGTCCTCGTCATGTCTGCCATGGATAACAACCTGTTATTTCTTGGCAAAGCCGGTATTCTGCGTATAGCTGCAGAATATGGCTTCAACCGCAAGGCACTGACTGGTTCCTTCTCCTGTATCTGAAAAAGGATTTCCTCTCCTTCATTCTGTGTCAATACATCATATTTATGTTCAATTCTGCTGCGGATTCTGTAATCTGCAGCTTCTGCACGTATGACCTGTTCCATTTTACTGGTTTCCACATCCTCTGCATCCTCCACAGGGTAGGGAACTGCTTACATCTGCAGAATATGCTTCCCTTGGAGTTGTCAACATACAAATTGCCTGTGAAGAAATACCAAGTCCTTCTCCGGTAAAGCCCAAGCCTTCCTCTGTCGTTGCCTTTACATTGACCTGATCTATATCAATCTTCAATGCTTTGGCAATGTTTTCTCTCATAGTATCTATATAAGGACGCATCTTGGGTGCCTGTGCAATAATCGTGGCATCAATATTATCAATCAGAAACATTTTTTCTTCTAAGAGCTCTCCCACCTTTTCCAATAACACCATACTGGAAATGCCCTTGTATGCTTCATCTGTATCAGGAAAATGTTTCCCAATGTCTCCCAGTGCGGCTGCACCAAGTAATGCATCCATAACCGCATGTAATAATACATCTGCGTCTGAATGTCCCAATAAGCCTAAATGATAGGGAATCTCAACCCCACCTATGATCAATGGCCTGTTGTCCACTAATTTGTGGACATCATAACCCATTCCTATTCTCATTCTAAACCTCTTTTCTGTTCCATTATTTATACTATTTTGCAGGAATCACAAGTCTGTCGAAACCATCCACCAATTCCAACACAATCTGGTATAACTTATCGCAGTCTCCTTCTCTGACACCTTCCACATTCAATGGCATCTGTGGATCATGCAGAGACATTCTCAGAAGAAGCCAGCCTTTTACTTCATCACTGTCAAAAGTAATTCTGATTCCTTCGTAAGAGTTTGGTGCAATATGATATCCCTTTGCCTTGGCACGTTCTTCAAAAGCAGCCAGTACCTGCTTGCCGTATTCTTTGAAATCTTCACCTGTAATCTTGAAACGATATTCTCTTTCCTCATATCCTTTCTCAAGCTTCTCAATGAATGATGCCAAAGTCTTGCCCTCTTTTGCTGCCTTTGCCAATGCGATCAACAACTTAACTGCCATATATGCACCATCATCCAGAAAATAATTCTCGCTCAGAGCACCATGACCGGAAGTCTCAATTGCCAAAGGAGATACAATACCTTCCTTATTTAATCTGATTGACTCGTTAATCACATTCTTATATCCACGCATATATCTATGCTGTTTCATACCGATACTTTCAATAAAACGTGTCAATCTGTCACTTGTAACAGAGTCCGTAACAATCGTTCCACCAGGATAGTCTGCTGCAATAATGGCTGTCATCATAGCAATAATGGCATCTCTGTTTACTTCCTCACCATTTGGAAGTACAGCAGACATTCTGTCTACATCTGTATCAAATATAATACCCAGATCTGCCTGATTATTAAGAACGGCACTTCTGATCGCATCCATAGCCTGCTTATTCTCCGGATTTGGAATATGATTCGGGAAATTACCATCCGGCTCCAGAAACTGACTTCCAGATGTATCTGCACCTAATGGCTTCAATACCTTATCTACGAAAAATCCACCTGCGCCATTTCCTGTATCTACAACTACATGCAGTTCTTTCAATGGTGTATCATACTCCTGTGCCTGAATGCTTTTCTTTATTTTATCCTTCAGAAAATCACAATATACAGAAATGCTGTCCACTGTCTCTACACCGGATATATCTGCATCTGCTACAGACAGCTCAGAGGCAATTTTAAGTACTTCTGTAATATCATCATGTTCCAGTCCACCGTCTCTGTCAAAAAATTTATATCCATTTCTGTTAAATGGCAAATGGCTTGCAGTAATCATAATTGCTCCATCAAATGCAAACTCTTCAAAAACAGTAGTCATAAACATAGAAGGAGTCGATACAAGCCCACAGTAATATGCAGTTGCTCCCTGTACAGTTAAGCCCTTTGCTACTGCTTCATACAAAGACTGGGCGGTAATTCTGGAATCATGACCGATTCCAATTCTTAAATCAGTCACTGCCTTCTGCTTCTTACGTCCAAGCCATATTGCAAAAGCCTGACCAATTAAATTACCGGCTTCTGGTGTCAGATTTACCTCTTCTCCAGCTACACCTTCACACGCAATTCCCCTTATATCACTACCATTTTGTAATTTCATTAAATTCTGCATTCTCTGTACCTAGCCTCAATATATGAGTACTACATCCTTTCTTGTATTTGTTAAGCAGTTATATGTTACCATAAATAGTTTTAAAAGACAATGGAAGGCTATAATACAAAAAAATCCTGTATAAACAGGATTCTAACATAAATTTAATATATAGATAAACGGAACTATCATTCCATTAGGAACGTATTCCCTCAAAACCGAATAAGAAAATTATCTTCATCCTTTTGTATCTCTTTCCTGTGCCTTCCCGGATAAGCCCT
>ERZ791734.89-NODE-89-length-154898-cov-22.407174_pt1 | contig 154898 bp, 120 predicted proteins | sample MGYA00509953_ERZ791734 | MGnify/ENA primary metagenome ERZ791734 (study PRJEB30046, sample SAMN00792038) | human gut metagenome | study: EMG produced TPA metagenomics assembly of the A metagenome-wide association study of gut microbiota in type 2...
GGTACGTACGGTGCTGTGAGAGGACGGCGGTTAGCCACCGCCTCCTACTCGATTGTATACATATAAAAACTTTAATGTTTTAATTAATGTAAAATAATTTAATAAAATTTAAAATATATATTGTGTTATAGGTTTTTATCTGATATATTAAATCTATAAATGCTGGGCGAGCGTAACTATTAATTTGATACATATATATGTATCAGCTTAAATGAAACATGTGATTGATTCACAGGGAGGAAATCATGATAAGGAATGGAAAGAAGAAGGCCATTTCGTGTGCACTCGTCGCAGCTATGTCGGTAGGGCTTGCGGCGTGTGGAACAACAAGCTATGACTTTAAGGTCAGCTACGATGGAATAAAAACAGGGGATGTTTCATCGAAAGTATCGGTTCATGATCCGTCAATACTTAAGGCGGATGGTGAATACTATATCTTTGGTTCCCATATGTCTGCAGCAAAAAGCAGTGACCTGTTAAACTGGGAAAAGGTTGCTGATGGATACTCAAAGAAAAATCCTGTATACGGACAGATATATGATGTGGCAGATGAAGCCTTTGCGTATTCTGGAAGCAAGAACTCATTGATAAAGACGGATGATAAACAGGTGCATGTGTGGGCACCGGATGTAATCTACAATGAAACAACAGGTCTTTACTACATGTATTATTGTACGACATCCACATGGAATGCATCAAATCTGTGCTATGGCACATCAACAACACCTGAGGGACCTTATGAATGGCAGGGGGCTTTGATATATTCAGGCTTCAACAGAAAGACGATTTCAGGTACAGATGTGCTTGACTATGTGGATGAGGATTATGCTTACAAGAACTATATCAAGGGAGCGCAGTACAATTATGAGGACTATCCGAATGCGATAGATCCGACTGTGTTTTATGATGCGGATGGCAGAATGTGGATGGTATATGGTTCATGGAGCGGCGGAATATTTTTGTTGGAAATTGACAAGACAACAGGACTTGTTATCCATCCTGAAGCAGATAAAGCAAACAATGTGGATCCGTATTATGGAAAGCGTCTTTTGGGAGGCGGCCATATTTCGATTGAGGGACCGTATATCATGTATGATGAGGCAAGCGGTTATTATTATCTGTTTGTGTCGTATGGCGCTCTGACAAGCAATGGAGGCTATCAGGTCAGAGTGTTCCGCTCAAAGACAGTCGATGGTGAATATGTGGATATGAATGGCAAATATCCTGAAAAAAGTGCACAACACCAGAATTTCGGACTGAAGCTCACAGGCAACTATAAGCTTCCGAGTCTTGAAAAAGCATATATGGCAACGGGGCATAATTCGGCCTTTGTGGATGATGACGGCAGGATGTATCTGGTTTATCATACCAGATTTAACGACAATGGAGAGGGTCATTCACCGAGAGTACATCAGATGCTTGTGAATGAGGATGGCTGGCCATGTGAGCTGCCTTATCAGACACAGGGGGAGACTGTTAATAAGGACGGCTACGACACAGATGATATTATCGGACGATACTATGTTATAAACCAGGGAACGGCAATAGATTCAAAAATTGCAAATCCGGTGATTCTTTATCTTGAAAAAAACGGAAAGGTAAAGGGAGAAAAGTCAGAGGGTACCTGGGAATGCAAGGATGGCTCATACTATATGAATATCACTATAGACGGTAAAAAATACTCCGGTGTGTTCTGTCAAATGAAGGATGAGGCCGGAAGTGATGTGATGACTTTTTCAGCCGTTGGTGAAAACAAGAGTGTCTGGGGCGTGAAATATTTATAGTTACGTTTCAAATTGGGCAGATATGTAAATAGTTAGATAGTTAGACAGATAGTAACAACATTAGAATAGACGGAGAAAAATATGGATAATACATTAAAATATAATAAACCATGGATACTGCAGAGAGCAGATCCATATGTATACAAACATACAGACGGAGCATATTACTTTACAGCGTCAGTGCCTGAGTACGATAGGATTGTACTTAGAAAATCAGATACGCTTGCTGGACTTGAGACAGCGGATGAGACTGAAATCTGGCACAAGCATGAGAGTGGACCGCAGAGCATACATATATGGGCGCCGGAGCTTCATTATCTGTTTGGAAAATGGTATATTTACTATGCAGGCGGTGATAAGGATGATATCTGGGCAATAAGGCCGTATGTATTGGAATGTCAGGGGGATGACCCGGTTAATGATAACTGGATTGAGAAAGGCAAGATGCAAAGAGCAGATGGGGATGAATTTTCGTTTGAGGCATTTTCACTTGATGCAACAGTTTTTGAAGTGAACAATGTGTGGTACTATATATGGGCAGAGAAGGTCGGAGTAGGAAAGCAGATTTCAAACCTGTATATAGCACGCATGAAAAACGGATACACACTTGATACTGTACAGGTGCTTTTGACCACACCTGATTATGACTGGGAGAGATATGGCTTCTGGGTGAATGAGGGGCCGGCAGTGTTAAAACGAAATGGCAAGGTGTTTGTTACATTTTCAGCCAGTGATACGGGAATACATTATTGTGTTGGACTTTTGACTGCAGATGAAAGCTCAGACCTGCTTGACCCGCGTTCGTGGGAAAAGGATCGTTATCCGGTGCTTTGCTCTGATGAGGCAGCAGGAGTTTACGGACCCGGACACAATTCGTTTACCGTAGATGAAAATGGTGATGACATAATGGTATACCATGCAAGAACGGAGACTGAAATTGTGGGAAATCCGCTTTATAATCCAAACCGTCATGCAATGCTTATGAGATTTGGATGGAAGGATGGACGTCCTGTGTTTTCGTATAACTGATAAGGCAAAAGAAAGGGGACATCACATGGAACTGATATGTAAGAAGTGTCTGCTTAGAGAAATGGCAGAGGCCGACGCAGCAATGATAAAAAAATATGTTGATGCGATAAAGGGCGAGGACAGAGTACCGGAAAAAGAGTATGAGGCAAGGCTTGCAGTGTGCAAGGCGTGTGACAGGCTTAATGCCGGAACCTGTAATGCATGCGGCTGTTATGTGGAGCTTCGGGCACTTACAGGTGTTTCGCACTGTCCTCATAAAAAGTGGTAGTACAAATAAAATAATAACAAAATAATAACAAAATGACTGCGGTTTTGATTTCCGCAGTCATTTTATTATTATTATTTAGTGTTTTTTTCAGTGTCAAGAGGGGCATAATTGATGGATACAACAATGTCCTGATCGTAGTTACCGAAGCTTTTTCCGAATATTGTGAGTCCACCGACATGGGCAGAATCCTCCTCGACAGCTATGCGGAAGCGGATGGTGCTTGTGTAGTCAAGATTTAGCTCAGAGGTTGTGATATCTGATATCTTGAGACCATCTATGAAGGTGCCTTTATGATTTATGACCAAAAGCTTGAGGAGACCGTATTGATTCCAGTTTTGAGGCCACCATTCAGGGGTGAACATTCCGCGTACATCTCCATAGTCACCGGGAGAGGTCCAGGTGCCGACCAGAGTGTCATTGATGTAAAAGCTTATATCACTTGGCCAGTTGTTGTCGATGCCCGGAGCCTCAGAGCTTATCTCGGCTGAGAGTGAAAGCTGGGTTATTTTCTGATTACGTGGAATGAGGTTTGGAATTACATATTCCACATAGCCCTTAGTGAACCACATAATGTCTGCATTGAAACGGTCAGGATGGTCAAAGTAACGCACGTCATCGAGCTCTCCTATCACAAATGAGGATGTAGCCATGCCACAGGTTGGACAGACGTTGTGAGATGAGAACTGCCCTACCTTGATGGAGGTGTTGTATACGTTGCTTAAATCTATAGGTTTTTCGATTTCTACTAATATACGGTCCTGAATCAGTGAACACAGCTTCTGGTTGCCGTGACCGGATGAATCATTTGAGGTGGAGATAAGTCCACACTCCTCAAGCTTTTTTATATGTCCGGTTAAAGCTCCATTGCTGATGTTTAGCTCGTTTGCGAGCTGATTCATGCTCATCTGGTTATTTTCGAGCAGAATTTTTAAAATCTGGATACGAATATCAGAGCCGAGAGCTTTAAACAGTTCGAGACCGTCGTCTAATGATGTGATATGTATCATATATAGATTCTCCTAAAATATTTTATAAAATTAAAAATGAAATTCTTGTGTATAAAACATATAATAATTATAGAAATATGCTACTATGTTGTCAATAAATTATTGTATATAGTTTTGGAATTTATTTACAATAACTTTAAATCAAATTAAATGTATTGTGCAATATGTATAGCTTAGATATGTTTAGAGACGAAAAAAACATAAAAATTTAGACATTATTAAACAATATTTAAAATAGTTTAAAATAATCTAAAATAAATATTGACATTACAGCTACTATCATGTATATTATGTACATAAACAAAACACATTAACGACCTGTTTTAGTCAAATAGCAATAAGCCCAGCATGAGATTAGGGCAGGAAGTTAATACAACTTATCAATTCAATTTCATTTTAACAGGAGGAAGGAAAATGAAAAAGAAATTAGTTAGTGCACTGATGTGTGCAACAATGGCAGTAACAATGCTTGCCGGCTGTGGAAACGGCAGCAAAAACGGAACAGAAGCAGCAGATGGGGGAACAGAAGCTGCTGAGTCTAAGGTAGTGACAAACACTTACGGAGATTCAAAGGGAACACACCTTGAGATGTGGACCTTCGTTGAGCTCCATGCACAGCACTACGGCACAATGGTAGAGCAGTGGAATAAGGATCATCCGGACAAGACGATCGAGATTACATGTACTACATATCCATATGGCGATATGCATACAAAGCTTCTTACATCACTTGAGGCCGGTACAGGAGCTCCTGATATCTGCGATGTTGAGGTTGGACAGTTCCCTAACGTAGTTGCAGGTCAGGACAAATGGCTGGTACCACTTGATGATTATGCAAAGGATTACATGAGCACAATGGTTCCTGCCAGAATGGAGACATATCAGGGTTCTGATGGACATTACTACGGAGCACCTTATCATGTAGGCGCCACAGTTATGTACTACAACGTAAAGGCTATGGGAGATGCAATGGGTCTTTCACAGGCTGATGTCATCGCAAAGATTGATGGAGTAAAGACCTGGGATGATTACGAGGCACTTGGAACAGAGTATGTTGAGGCAGCAGGTGAGAAGGGTACAAAATACTGGACATCTGTTGATACAGCCGGAACAGACTGGTTATGGCTTGCAATGGCTGAGTACGGAGAGGACTGGACAGGAGGATTTGACGGAAAGGCAAATGTACAGCTTGATTCAGTTAAGAAAATGCTCACAATGCAGCAGAAATGGTTAAAGAGTGATCTTGCAGAGGTATCACCTGACGGACATGTTGACCTTGAGGCTGGTTTCCAGAACATCATGGATCACAACATCGTTTCATTCCCTAAGGCAATGTGGTATATGAGCCGTTTCACAAACTATATGCCTGATGAGAAGGGTAACTGGTACATCGCAAAATGTCCTACATTTGAGGAAGGACAGAAGTGCTCAGTAGGTATCGGTGGAACAGGTACAGTTGTTACACAGCAGTCTAAGGCAAAAGAGCTTGCAGCAGAATTCCTTTGCTGGGCTAAGATGTCTGAGGTTGGTGAGCAGAATATCTGGGATACACTTGGATTTGATGTATGTAACACAGCTTGCTGGACAAATGATACATTTGCTCACAATGATGAGAACCAGTACAATCAGTTCTTCATCAACTATCCATACGATGTGCTCAATTCTATCGGAATGGACAATATTGGCAAGATTTCTGTAGTTAAAATCAGTCCTACAATTAATGAGAATGTATGTAATACAACTCTCAATGAGGTACTTGAGGATCCTGATTACAGCGTGGATGACGCATTACAGGAGCTGCAGGATGCAGTAGATATGGAGCAGGAAGAGTAATTTTATAGCTCTTAAAAGGGGGAGGTACTGGAGGTTTGGCCTCCGGCCTCCCTTTATTAATAAGAAAGAGGTGCGTAAATTGAAGATTAAAAAATTCTTGTATTCACAAAAGGTTGCGCCATATGTATTTGTTATACCATTTATATTAAGCTTTGCAATATTCTGGATTTACCCTCTCTGCTCATCTGTATTTATGAGTTTTGAGAAGATTACACCACTTAAAACAGGCTTTGTGGGTATAGAAAATTATAAGAAGCTGTTGTCGGATACAGTATTCCAGACAGCGATAAAAAACAGTGCAACATATATGTTCTGGACACTTGTATTACTGATTCCGTTCCCAATGCTTTTTGCAGTGCTTATGGACAGTAATCTTGTAAAGGCAAAGGGTGTATGGAAAGCAGTGCTTTATATGCCGGCTCTTACATCTGTAGTTATTTCAGGTACTCTGTTTCGTCTGATGTTTACAGAGTACAGCACAGGACAGATGAACAAAATTGTAATGGCACTCGGCATGGAGCCTTTTAAATGGTTGAAGGTCGGCTGGACAGGAATGGCAGCACTTTTGGTTTTGGCCTGCTGGAGATGGACCGGTGTAAATATGCTCTATTTCCTTTCAGGACTAAAGTCAATTGATACTTCATTGTATGAAGCGGCTGAGATTGATGGAGCAAACGGCTGGCAGAAATTCCGCTACGTGACATTACCTTTACTCAGACCGACAACAATCTATGTTTTGACAATATCAATCTATGCAGGACTTGCGATGTTCCTTGAGTCATATATGCTGTGGGCGGGCAACAATTCGCCAAAGAACATAGGACTCACCATTGTAGGATATCTGTATAAGCGTGGTATTGAGAAAAATGACATGGGCTATGCATGTGCGGTTGGTATGGTGCTTTTGGTTATAGCACTTGCAATTAATATAGTACAGCTTGTATGTAACGGAACATTTAAACGCGAGGAGGACTAAAAAATGGCAGATAAAAAGAAAAAAGTGCGTTCTGTCAAAGACACACCAAGACATAAGGTTGGCGTTGTTTTAGGCACAGGATTCTTCGTAATACTTTGTGCGATAATAGTATTTCCGGTCTTTGCAGGTCTTTTAGCATCGTTTAGACCTGGCAAGGAGCTTATCAGAAGAGGTCTTTCAATTGATCTTGATTTCTCAACGATGAGCCTTGATAATTATACCTATCTGTTTTCAGGCAACGCAGACAGCCAGAAGTATTTTATGTGGTATAAGAACTCTCTTATTATCACTATTGTATCGGTGGTGCTTACGCTTCTCATCTGTTACTTTGTAGCTTATGGACTGACAATGTACAATTACAGGCTTAAGAACTTCCTGTTCTTTTTGGTAATTGCTACAATGATGGTGCCGTTTGAGATTCTTATGCTGCCTCTTTACAAAGAGATTATTGCAATCGGACTTATTGATTCATATGTTGGTGTTATTATAACGGGACTCTGCTCGGCATCGACCATATTTTTCTTCAAGCAGTATCTGTCAGGTCTGCCTAAGGATCTTCTGGATGCGGCAAGAATTGACGGTGCTACAGAGTACGGTATTGCAACAAAAATAATACTCCCACTCACAAAGCCGGCATTTGCTTCTATGGGTATATTGTCAGCGATGGGTGTATGGAATGCAATCCTTTGGCCATTGCTTGTGCTTAAAGGCGCAGAGAAGTTTACACTTCCTATCGGACTTAATACTCTTCTCACACCATACGGAAACAACTATGATGTACTTATTGCAGGCTCAATGTTTGGTATTTTACCGATATTTATTATCTTTTTGATTTTCCAGAAATATATCATCGATGGTATGACCGCAGGAGCTGTTAAGGGTTAGCTTAAAAAAATTTATAAATATATAAGAGATAAAGGAGAAAATATGGCAAAAATTATTGTAAATAATGAGAATAAAAAGAGTACAATTGCTCCGGAGATTTATGGACATTTTTCAGAGCATCTCGGAAGATGTATCTACGAGGGATTATTTGTAGGGGAGAATTCAGATATACCAAACGTAAACGGCATGCGTACTGATGTTGTAGATGCATTAAAGGAAATGAAGATACCTGTGCTCCGCTGGCCGGGCGGCTGCTTTGCAGATGAGTATCATTGGATGGATGGAATCGGTCCTAAAGAGAAGAGAAAAAAGATGATCAACACACACTGGGGTGGTGTAGTTGAGGACAACAGCTTCGGAACACATGAGTTTTTTGAGCTTTGCAGACAGTTAGGCTGCAAGACATATGTGAACGGAAATTTAGGAAGCGGAACAGTGCGCGAGATGAGTGAGTGGGTAGAGTACATCACATTTAACGGAGTATCACCTATGGCTGATTTGCGTAAGGAAAACGGACACGAAGACCCATGGACTATTGACTACTTCGGTGTGGGAAATGAGAACTGGGGATGTGGTGGAAACATGCGTCCTGAGCATTATGCAGATGAATACCGCAGATACCAGACTTATGTCAGAAATTATGCAGGCAATCAGCCAATCAATAAAATCTGCTGTGGTCCAAATGTGGATGACTATGAGTGGACAAAGAAGGTGATGGCTACATGCTTCGATCATTGTGAGCCTAGATTCCATGGTCAGATGGATGGATTATCACTTCATTATTACACACTTCCGGAGACAGAGGATGACTGGAATATCAAGGGAAGTGCGACAGATTTTACAGAGGATATTTTTTATCAGACTCTTAAGAGAGGATATTTCATGGAGGAGCTCATCAATCGTCATGGAGCTATAATGGATGAGTATGATCCTGATAAGAATATTGGTCTTATTGTTGATGAGTGGGGCATCTGGTCAGATGTGGAGCCTGGTACCAATCCGGGATTCTTATATCAGCAGAACACAATGCGTGATGCGCTTGTTGCAGGTATGACATTAAACATTTTCAACAAGCATTCCGACCGTGTGAAGATGGCATGTATTGCACAGCTTATAAATGTGCTTCAGTCTGTAATGCTCACAGACGGCGATAAGATGATAAAGACACCTACATATTATGTATTCCATATGATGAGACATCATCAGGGCGCAGCTCTTTTGGACAGCTCTCTTGTAGGAGGAGCTACTGTTGGTTCTGGAAAGAATGAGCTTCCGAAGGTTCTTGAGTCTGTATCAGAGGATAAGGATGGCGTGATCACAGTCACACTTACAAACAATTCTCTTGAGTCATCAGAGGATGTTGATATTATACTCACAAATGAGGGTGACAAATACAGTGTAAGCGAGGCCAGATACATCGAAGGTGCCATGAATGCACACAATACCTTTGAAGCACCTGAGGTAGTGGATGAGAAGGATTTCACTGCATATGAAAATACACAGACCGGTGTGAAGGTTACTCTTCCGGCATGCAGTGTTGTTACACTTAGATTATCGAAATAATATTAAAACAGCTATTCAGAATCACGGGGAATAAAAAGCAGGGTTTCCTGTTCCTCAAGTGGTTCTGAATAGTTATGTATTAAAACAGAATTGTTCATATTAAGAAAGGACAGATAATATGCCACGGGGATTAAATTACGACAACAAAATTTTATCTATAGTAAATACTGCAGTTGACATGCTTATACTTGGGATTTTCTGGTTTGTCACCAGCATCCCGCTTGTTACAATAGGTGCGTCAACTACGGCAGTTTATTATACTGTAAATAAGTGCATAAGAAATAAAAAAAGCTATGCTTATGTTGAATACTGGAAAGCTTTTAAGAGCAATTTCAAAAAATCAACACTTGCTTTTATTGTATGGCTTATACCGGCTGCTTTTCTTGTGGCAGACTGCATGCTCATGAAACAGCAGCTTAAGGCCGGAACATATCTTGGAATGATGTACTATTTCTTTCTGGTATTATCGGGTGCTGTACTGGCATGGGCATTTTATCTGTTTTCATACATGGCCAGATTTGAGTGTGCGGTAAAGGAGGCCCTTAAAAAATCGCTTTTTATGATGCTTGCAAATCTTGGCTGGTCCATTTTGCTGGTTGCAGTATTTTTATTCATACTGTTCTGGTGCAGGGACATGCTATGGCTGGTTGTGCTGTTTCCGGGAGGTTTTGGATGTATAAAAAATTATTGTCTGGAGCGTGTGTTCAAGAAATACATGACACCGGAGGATATCGCAAAAGAGCTTGAGGTAAACCGTACATATGCAAGCTGATCTTTTATAATAAGGCACACAGCACAAAAGTTATAAAAACGGCTATATAATATGGAGAGAGTAGAATATGGATTTAAAGGATATAAAAATAGAGGATCCGTTTTGGGGACATATGCAGGAGCTTGTGACAGATGTTGTCATTCCATTTCAGGAAGGTGTGCTTAATGACAGACAGCCCGGAGTGGAAAAAAGTCATGCAATAGAGAATTTTAAGATTGCGGCAGGTCTTTCGCAGGGCGAGTTTTATGGTATGGTCTTTCAGGACAGTGACGTGGCAAAATGGCTTGAGGGAGTGGCATATTCACTGATTATAAAGCCGGATGCTGCGCTTGAAAAGAGAGCTGATGACATTATAGATATTATCGCCGCAGCACAGCAGCCGGATGGATATCTGAATACATATTTCACAATAAAAGAGCCTGAGCACAGATGGCAGAATCTGCTTGAGTGTCATGAACTGTACTGTGCAGGCCATATGATGGAGGCTGCTGTCGCCTATTATGATGCTACAGGCAAGGACAAGCTGCTTAAGGTAATGGAAGGCATGGCAGGGCACATAATAGACAGATTCGGTCCTGATAAGCTGCCCGGAATACCGGGACATCAGGAAGTTGAAATAGGTCTGATGCGTATGTATCATGCAACAGGAAATGAGGCCTACAAAAAGCAGGCGAGATATTTTCTCGAGGAGAGAGGAAAAAATCCCGCTTTTTTTGCTGAGGAAGCCGCAAAGCGTGACTGGAATCATTTTGGAATGGTTCCTGAGGATATAAAGTATAACCAGAGCCATGCTACCATTTATGAACAGGAAGAAGCGGTAGGACACAGTGTGCGTGCTGTCTATATGTATACAGCCATGGCAGATCTGGCAGCAACGGAGCACGATGAAAAGCTTTTTGCTGCCTGTGAGCGACTGTGGAATAACATGACAGAAAAGAAGATGTATATAACAGGAGGTATAGGCTCAACAGTGGAGGGAGAGGCCTTTACGAAGGAGTATGAGCTGCCGAATGATATGGCATACGCTGAGACCTGTGCATCGATAGGGCTTGTTTTCTTTGCAAAGCAGATGCTTAAAATGAGCAAAAACGGCAAATACGCAGATGTCATGGAGAGGGAATTATACAACGGAATTATAAGTGGAATGCAGCTTGATGGAAAGAGATTTTTTTATGTGAATCCGCTTGAGGTAAATCCCGGAGTATCAGGTGAAATATTTGGCTATAAGCATGTCATTCCTGAAAGACCGGGCTGGTATGCATGTGCATGCTGTCCTCCGAATCTTGTGCGTATGGTTACATCTCTTGGCAGATATGCGTGGGATGAGGATGATGATGTAATCTATTCACATCTTTTCATCGGTCAGGAGGCTCGGCTTAAAAAAGCAGATATAAAGGTTGTCAGTGAATATCCGTGGAAGGGACATGTTTCATACAGCATTACGCCGAAGACAGGCGATGAATTTGCTGTTGCAATACATATTCCGGGATATCTGAAGAGCTTTGAGGTGACACTCAATGGCATGAGGTTAAAAGAGAATGATGAGACAAATGCAGATTTGTTCTATTCTTATAGGGATGGCTATATTTATATAAAAAATAAATGGCATGATAACGATGTTATAGAAATCAGCTTCAATATGGATATCCGTGTAATATATGCCAATACAAAGGTAAGAGAGGATATAGGATGTGCAGCTTTGCAAAGAGGTCCGGTAGTGTACGCTTTTGAAGGAGTGGACAATGATGATGATGTGCAGAGTCTGATGATAGATGTGTCAAGGCTTAATGAAGCACAGATTGAAACAGAAGCTGAGGGAATATTAAAGGGTGCGGTTCTTTTAGATATTCCTGCAGTGAGACTTGAAGGCTCAGATGTGTTGTATTCTGAGAAGCCACCTAGACAAAAGTCTGTAATAGCAAGGGCTATACCATATTATATGTGGGGAAATAGAGGACTTAATCAGATGAGGGTATGGATGCATACGTTATGAAGAAAAACGGACACATAAGATAACCGTAAATAACCATAAAATTAGCACAAAAACTTATTTTGATTTTAATGATTGGTATTATTATGTATTTGAAATAAAAACCACGAGAGAAATATAAATAAACACAAATAAAGGAGAGGAACTATGTTAGAAGTAAAAAATTACAAATTCTGGTTCTGCACCGGCTCGCAGGACCTGTACGGAGATGAGTGCCTTGCAAATGTTGCAGCACATTCAAAGGAGATTGTAGCCAAATTAAATGAGTCAGGAAAGCTTCCTTTTGAGGTGGTTTGGAAGCCGACACTCATCACAAATGAGCTCATCAGAAAGACCTTCAACGAGGCCAATACAGATGATGAGTGCGCCGGTGTTATCGTATGGTGCCATACATTTTCACCTGCAAAGTCATGGATTTTAGGACTCAAGGAGCTCAGAAAGCCGTTACTTCATTTACATACACAGTACAATGAGGAGATTCCATACGATTCGATTGATATGGACTTCATGAATGAGAATCAGGCAGCTCACGGTGACAGAGAGTGGGGACACATTGTTACACGTATGGGTATCGAGAGAAAGGTCGTTGTGGGACACTGGTCAGATCCTGTAGTACAGGAAAAGATTGCATCATGGCAGCGTGTAGCAGTCGGTGTGGTAGAGAGCAGTCACATCCGTGTAATGCGTGTAGCTGACAATATGAGAAATGTTGCTGTTACAGAGGGTGACAAGGTAGAGGCTCAGATTAAGTTTGGCTGGGAAGTGGATGCTTACCCTGTAAATGAAATTGCAGAGTCTGTTGCAGCAGTTTCACAGTCAGATACAAACGCGCTCGTAGATGAGTACTATGACAAATACGATATCCTGCTTGAGGGCAGAGATCCTGAGGAGTTCAAGAAGCATGTAGCGGTACAGGCACAGATTGAGCTTGGATTTGAGAGATTCCTTGAGGAGAAGAATTATCAGGCAATCGTAACACACTTTGGTGATCTTGGAGCATTAAAGCAGCTTCCGGGACTTGCAATCCAGCGTCTCATGGAAAAGGGCTATGGCTTTGGAGCTGAGGGAGACTGGAAGGTTGCAGCAATGGTTCGTCTCATGAAGATCATGACAGCAGGAAAGAAGGATGCCAAGGGTACATCAATGCTCGAGGACTACACCTACAATCTCATGAAGGGCAAAGAGGGAATACTCGAGGCTCATATGCTTGAGATTTGTCCATCAATCGCAGACGGTCCTATAAGCATCAAGTGCCAGCCACTTACAATGGGTGACAGAGAGGATCCGGCAAGACTTGTATTTACATCAAAGGAGGGCACCGGTATCGCCACATCACTTGTTGATTTGGGGGACCGTTTCCGTCTCATTATCAATACAGTTGACTGCAAGAAGACAGAGAAGCCTATGCCAAAGCTTCCTGTAGCAACAAACTTCTGGACACCACAGCCTGACCTTTACACAGGTGCAGAGGCATGGATACTTGCAGGAGGAGCACATCATACAGCGTTCACATATGACCTTACTGCTGAGCAGATGGGCGAGTGGGCAGCCATGATGGGTATTGAGGCTGTATTTATCGACAATGATACAACAATCAGAAACTTCAAGAAGGATCTTATGCTTGGAAATATTTTCTACAAGTAGAATATAGTTACACTTAATAATTGAAATCCCGGGTTGTCTGTCACACTAAGGTGTGTACGGACAACCCGGGATTTATTCGGTTGTGACTCATACAAAAATGCAGTTACTTTCCTTGTATTTAGGGTTGTTTAATGTTACTATAATTTTATCAGAAAACAGGCAGAAGGAGTGCGTATATTATGGCATTAAACATTCCGGTAGGAATCTCGAATTTCACAGAAATACGACAGAATAATTATTATTATGTTGATAAAACCAATCTGATATATGAGCTTTTACAGTCACCCGGGACGGAGGTTACTATGATTACCAGACCGCGCAGGTTTGGAAAGACACTGGCTATGAGTATGCTTGAGAGTTTTTTTGATGTAAGAAAAGCTTCGAAGGTGTTATTTGAGGGGCTTGATATTATGTCGCATCAGAGTCTGTGTGGTGAATGGATGAATAAATGGCCTGTGATCTTTGTGTCGTTCCGTCAGATAGATGGCCTGGATTTTGAAAGTGCATGTGCGATGCTTTCTTCTGTTATCGCAGAGCTTTTTAATGAGCATTTGTATGTGCTTGATGATGAGAGGATTACTGAATACCAGAAAAAGACATTTAGAAATATTGCAGCGGGAGAGGCAACGCAGACAGAGCTTAAGAACAGCTTACGGCTTCTTACAACGCTCATGAATTTGTATTATGGCAGACAGGTCATTTTACTTATTGATGAGTATGATGTACCGATTGCAAAGGCAAATGCGGGTGGTTATTACAGACAGATGCTTGACATGATGAAGGGGCTTATGCAGGCATTGAAGGATAATTGCGCCTTAAAATTTGCTGTTGTAACAGGCTGTCTTAAGATTGCGAAGGAAAGCATTTTTACGGGAACGAATAATTTTGTTTCGGATTCTGTTGCAGACTCACGGCTTACCGAGTATTTTGGGTTTGTTCAGAGTGAGGTGGATGAGATATTAAAGGATGCTCATATTTTAAATCAGTCGGAAAATATAAGAAAATGGTATGATGGATATCATTTTGGAGATGTGGATGTTTATTGTCCGTGGGATGTGATGAATTACGTGCTTGATTTACAGCGTAAGCCTGATGCAAAACCACTTAGCTATTGGAAAAATACTAGTGATAATGCAATTATCAGATCATTTATCGATTATGCGGGAAGCAGTATTACTCAAAAGCTTGAGACGCTTCTTTCCGGAGGATATATAGTGCAGCAGGTTGATGAAAATCTGACATATGATTATCTTCATTCATCGGAAGAGAACCTGTGGAGCATTTTGTACCTGACCGGATATCTGACAAGTGTCCGGGCAGACGAGTTGGAAAATCCGTTGCCTGAAAGGTTTACTGCTCTGACAATACCAAACGAGGAAATCAGGGAAATATATGAGACAACGGTCATCAGATGGTTTGATGAAAGTGCGCCAAAATGGAACAGAAGCGCATTGTTTGATGCTGTCTGGAAAGGAAATATACAGGAGCTTCAAGGCGAATTAAACAGACTTTTACGCAGAACCATCAGCTATCATGATTACAAAGAGGATTTTTACCATGCATTTCTGGCAGGGATTTTTGCCGGAGCAGGCTATATGGTGGAGTCAAATAAGGAGTATGGCGATGGCAGAAGTGATGTGGTGGTGAAGGACCAGATAAATGGCAGAGTAGCAGTGTTTGAAGCAAAATACACAAGACAGCTTGAAAAGCTTGAGTGTAAGTGTGATGAAGCTTTAAATCAGATAGAGAATCAGATGTATGTAAAGCAGCTTGAGGAGGATTATGATGAGGTGCTTTGCTATGGAATTTCTTTCTTTAAGAAGAGATGTATGGTAAAGAAATAATTTTTAAAAACGAGGAAAAGCCGCTGCGTGCATGCAGCGGCTTTTGTGTAGCTTTACTATATATGTAAATTTATATAATTAGGGCTCTCTTATAACGTTTCCTGAAGTATCTTCACATCCCACTTATTCATCACATCGCCCTCTTTAGCTGCTTCTCCGGTGATCAGGTCAACCATTCCTGCAAGGCTTGCAGGGAGAGTCTGCTTTTCATCAGTGAAATTCATCACAAAGTAAAAGCGTGTATTTTCGCTTTCGCGGCATGTGATTTCAAGACCTGTCTCTTCAGCAATGACACCTGATACAGACACTTCATCTGTGGCTTCATCAAGCACCCTTGCAAGTCCTTCTGCCTCAAGCTGTGTGGCAACATAGTATACATGGCCTTTTCCGTAGCTGTTTTTTGTGACAGCAGGCATTCCTGCATAGAAATCGCTTTCATATGTGGCGAGTACTTCTGCCCCTTCCGGGTGCATCAGGTCGCACAGCAGATTGCATTTATATTCTTTTCCATCCGAAAAACTTACAGTGTTTGACTGCTCCGGTGCGAGCGCGTCAATTTCCTCAACCCAGACACCTGCCATCTCGCGGAGCGGTCCCGGATATCCGCCCAGATGCACGTTGTCAGACTGGTCCACAATACCACTCATAAATGTTGTGATGAGAGTACCGCCGTTTTTCACAAACTGCTCAAGCTTTTCCTTCATGCCTTCCTTTACCATGTACAGAACAGGTGCGGCAATTACCTTATATTTTGAAAAATCACCGTCAACCGGAATCATATCGACAGAGATATTTTTGTTGTAAAAATACTCATAATAGTGGTGAATCTGGTCAACATATTTAAGGTCCTGTGTAGGTCCGCTTGTGTACTCAAGTGCCCAGTAATTGTCCCAGTCAAAGATGATTCCCACGTCTGATTTATTACGTGTGCCAAGTGTCCTTGTGCCGAAGCTTTCAAGCTCCCTTCCAAGTTGTGCAGTTTCCCTGAATACTCTTGTGTCGTTTGTTCCGACATGTGCTATTACAGCACCGTGGAATTTCTCGCAGCCACCCTTGCTTCGTCTGAGCTGGAAGAACTGGATAGTGTCTGCACCGTGGGCTATGGTCTGATAGCTCTGTGCACGCATCTGTCCCGGACGCTTCAATGAATTGTAGTGCTGCCAGTTCTGCTGGCTTGGAGTCTGCTCCATGAGCATGAATGGCTCATCCTTAAGACCTCGCATCAGGTCGTGAGTCATCGCAACCATGCTCCATGGTGTGTCGTATGCAGGGTAATTATCCCACGAAACGATATCCATCTCCTTAGCCCACTTGAAATAGTCAAGACCCTTGAAGGTACCCATCAGGTTTGTTGTGACAAGCGCATCGGGAATGATAGCTTTTACTGCATCGCGCTCCAGCTTATAGCAGTTCAGCATGCTGTCAGAGTAAAAACGTCTGTAGTCTGTTGATATTCCGGCAAAGCTTGTCATGCCGCCCCATGTCTCCTCGCTGAGCTCGTTAGGTACGACTATCTCATCCCAGTCGTAGAAGGTGTGTCCCCAGAACTCTGTGTTCCAGGCATCATTTACGGCATCAAGAGTCTTGTACTTATCCTTGAGCCATACACGAAACTGCTTCTGACAGTTGTCACAGTAACAGTATCCGCCGTACTCGTTATTGATGTGCCATACAGAAATATTTTTATTGCCGCTATAGCGTTTTGCAAGCTCTGTCGCAAGAGCCTTTGCGTACTTCTGATATACCAGGGAGTTCGGACAGAAATTGTGTCTGGCTCCAAATTTATGCTGGCGTCCCTCGTAGTCGGTGCTCATCGTTTCAGGATATTTCTTGACCATCCATGCAGGCAGTGCTGCTGTAGATGTTGCCATGACGATGTCGTAGTTTTCGTTTGAGAGCATATCAACTATCTCGTCAAGCTCTGTGAAATTATACTCATTCTCAGACGGCTGTATTTTAGCCCATGAAAAAACGTTGATTGTGGCACTGTTGATATGGGCATCCTTAAAGTATGCCATGTCCTGCTCCCAGACCTCCTTAGGCCACTGATTTGGATTGTAATCTCCTCCGAAAAGGATTCTTTTGAATTTTGACTGCATTTTTTTCCTCCGTTATGGTATTAACCCCAATATTATGATATTCTTAAACTATAAGTGTGTTTCCTTATGCACTAATCATATAATAGATTTACGGAAAATAGTATAACATCATAAACCAAATTATATAACATTCTGAAACTAAAGCGTTTTTGAAAGGAGAAATCATGCCTATTTATTTTGGAAGCAATTTCGCAAGAGAACCGTTTCAATTCGACTCTGTCGGCAACGACTGGGAGCAGGAAAGCGTGACGCGCCCTGAGGGATATCCGCTGTATCATTATTTACAGACGAAGGAGGGCGTGGGCGAGGTAACGGTATACAGCAGAAATCAGGCTGTTTCAGACAATGTTTTGTCAAACAGTCATACGATTGAACTGCAAAAGGGGCAGGGGATTCTCATTGCTCCAAACGTGCCACACTCCTATCACAATAAAAACATCTCATCCGGCAATAGCCTGCCCTGGAAAACAGAGTTTGCCACTTTTACAGGGACAATGGCGGCAGCCTTCAGGGAAATGTTTGATGAAAAGGAATACCGGCTGATTGATGAGAATAAGGGGATGGAGGTGTCGGAAGCGATTAACAGGGCGGTAGAAGACTTTAAGGAACGCTCCAGTGATACCCAGATGCTATCGCTAGACTGTTATGGCATCATGCTTTTGCTCTCCGACCAGTCCAATCACACACACGATAGTGATGACCAAAGCTATGTGCGTTTTATAAAGCCCGTTATAAATGCCATAGAGGAAAGCTACATGGACGATATCAGCGCTAAGGAGCTTGCCGATGGTGTATTTGTATCGCAGCAATATCTATCGCGTGTTTTTACGGAGTTTATGAATTGCTCGGTGTATGAGTACCTGACAAACTACCGTATCAATAAAGCCAAGGAGTTACTGCTTATAAACAGAAGGCGCAAGGTGCAGGATATAGCATCTGATGTGGGATACTCAGATGCCAGCCATTTTATCGTCATGTTCAAGAAACTTACAGGGATGACACCGGCGCAGTTTCGGAAGCTGTATATATAACATCATCTACAACCTGTATTCCATATTTATCAAGGTCTACTCTGCCGTCTATGACCTCAATGCCATCTGCTCTTAGACGGTTAGCCTGTTCATCGGCTCCGCCGAAGGCAAATGCCCCTGACAGTTCACCCTTTGCATTTACCACCCTGTAGCATGGAATTTCATCAGGATTGGGATTCTTGTGCAGGGCATTGCCGACAGCCCGGCACATTTTTTTATTGCCTGCAAGCTCAGCAACCTGTGCATATGTGGCAACACAGCCCTTTGGAATCCTTTTTACAGCCTCATATATGAGCTGGGTCGGATTATAGGTGACAAGGTCATAGCTGTCTGCAATCATGTTTTTTATAGCATCATCCGGTATGCTACCATCGAGAATGATAGTATTCCAGTTGTCTTTGTTCTGGTGCCAGCCGGGGATGACCGATGGGAAGGCATCCCTCCAGAAGTCGCGCCAGGCAGGAGATACCTTGACATTTAAGTTGATAAAACCATTGCGCTCATAGGTCCACAGGAAAACCTTTTTGCTGTCCTTTACGCGGATGAGCTGCCAGTTTGGGTCGTGGAATGGGGCTTCTTGATATGTATTTGGAAAAGATAAACCGTAGTTTAATGCTTCTTGTCGTGTTTTCATAGATTTTGCCTGCTTTCTTTTTAATTACATGATTACAGTATAACATAGAAAGAACAAATGTTTAATCGCGAAATGACAATTTATTGACTTAATTCAACGTATAATTTCTCTATCTCACCATCTTCCTTAGAATTAACAAACACCAGTGTATCATCCGATTTTATCATGAGAATAGGAGAGTATCCGTCGAATACATACAGGCTGCATTTTCCAAGGGTACGTCCTTCATACCTGCCGATATCGTAGCTGTCGGTCGAGGCTCCGTTTGTACGCAGGAAACTGTCATCCGGCAGCTCGTCCAGAAGCTTAAGCTCTGTGATGTCATTTACATCAATCTCGCTTGTATAGCCACCGGCAGAAATAGTAAGGTTATTGTTTGTCAGAGTGATTTTTTCCTGTATATTAATTAAAGGAAGCATGCAGACAAACACCAGGATGATACAGCCTGCTATTATTGCACAGGTGATTCCTGTGAAAATCCACGCGCCTTTTTTAGCATAATTAAACGTGTAGTTGCCGGACTGCATGCGGTTTTCAATGAGAATATGTTTGTCGTCGGGATTATAGTAGTAGCCGGTTTTCCAGTATTCATCATCGTCCACATCTATTGGTGAGGTGTTGGCAGACAGCAGTTCCTTCTTTCTGTTTAAGCCCATATAAATTGGAACAATAAATCCCAAAACGGCTATTAACTGAATGAAAATATACACATAATAGGATGATGCCGGAAGTATTCCGGTGATACCTGTGTATAATGCTACATAAATCCATGCGACAGCGTTTAGTCCGCTTAGGAGAAGCATTGCGATGCTTTTATATTTCTTCATGGTATTGTTGACAATAAGGTTGAGCTTTGAATCCATGCTGTATACGTGGCGCTCGCTTTTGTTTATAAAAGCATGAAATACCAGCGAAAGTGTGGATATTAAAACAGAGCACAAAAACAGCGAAATCATAAGGATATTGTAATGGGTGTCACCAAGCATAAAGTATGGTATATATGCTGCAAGCTCAGTAATTAAAAAGAGTGCGTGCCATTTATAGCTGACTGTCGTGGCACCGGCTTCTGCTGAAACGCGGGTGTCGATATAAACCTTTTTACGTTGGGTTTCTATTATCCATCCGTTTTGTATTTTCAGAGCATACATTTTCCGGTGGGAGCTGTTTGGAATATGAATAATTCCAAAGATATATGCAAACATCCAGATAATATATATCAGAACAAAAACGGCAATGTTAAAAAAAACAATAAAGCATATCGCAATGGAGATAATCACATTGGCAATTTGAAAGTGTTTCATTTTGCGTTTTCCGGTGGTGACGATTTCGGTTACTTCGGCATCTTCTTTGTGAGATGATGGAATATGTACATTGAGATACATGCCGTTTTCATATTTATAGGCGTGTGTGTACGCAAATTGCATACATAGTATGATAAAAAGGTTTGTAACTATAAAGATAATAAACATGATAATTTCCATAGTCTGCCTCCTCTGCTAAGCGGTACATGGTTTCATTTGTGAATACATTTTATCACACATTGATAAAAATTCCTCACGGCTCATTCCGGTGAGACAGGCCTCAGCACTTAAAAGCTCAAGCTCTGATTCCAGCTTTTCAGTGAAATCTGTATCATCTGCGATGGATTCTGACACAAAAGCGCCGAGCCGTCTGTCTGTACGGATAAATCCCTCATTTTTCAAAATCTGATAGGCTTTATTGACCGTCATTGTGTTTACACCGGCATCGCTTGCAAGCTGACGCACGGTCGGAAGCTTTTCGCCGGTTTTTAGCTCGCCTTTGCCTATTCCCTTTACAATCTGGTTTCTAAGCTGTACATATATCGGGGTACTGCTTGCCATATCGAGTTCTATTATCATGTGAACCTCCTTAATCTTACCGTTTATATGTCATAGCCTGTTTGAAATGCATCAATATTTATGAGCAGGCTGTAATCTGACAAAACTTGTAAGTGATATAAAAGTATTATTTGTATTATATACAGTAATACAGAAAAGACATTCTGTCAACGGATGTTTTAGCATCAACTATATTGACATTTGGAATATTACAATTATGATTAAAGAGTTATAAGGTATCACAACGTAAAAGAATACATATGAGGTTAAAAAATGAGCAGATTAATAGAGCAGATAAAACAAAAGGATGCCTGTGCCTTCACACATGGTGGCAAATTTCATGCAGATGATGTGTTCTCATCAGCCCTGCTTTTGTATATAAACCCTGAGATCAGCATAACAAGGGGCAACAGTGTGCCTGATGATTTCACAGGAATAGTTTTTGATATAGGGCGTGGTGAGTTTGACCATCATCAGAAGGACAGCAGAATCAGGGAAAACGGTGTGCCGTATGCGGCATTTGGCCTGCTGTGGGAGGCTGTTGGAGCGGATATTCTAGGTGAGGAGCTTGCGGTAAAATTCGATGAGTCATTTGTCCAGCCTTTCGACAACAATGACAATACAGGAGAGAAAAATGAGCTTGCAACGCTTATAGGCAATTTCAACCCGTCATGGGATTATGAGGGTGGCAGCGATGAGGCTTTCTTTCAGGCGGTAAGCGTAGCAGGCATGATACTGGAAAACAAATTTGAGAGATACCGTGGCAATGAGAGAGCCGATAAGAGAGTGGAGGAGGTGCTTGCAAAGCACGATCCGGCAAGCAGAATACTGGTGCTTCCTGAGTTTATACCGTGTCAGAAGGCCCTGAGTGAGACGGATATTTCGTTTGTTATTTTTCCGTCAAACAGAGGTGGCTTTTGTATACAGCCGCAGAAAAGAGAATACTCGATGAATTACAAGTGTTCTTTTCCGGCAGAGTGGCTGGGGCTTGAAGGTGAGGAGCTGGTAAATGCTACAGGAATTCCCGGTGCGATATTCTGTCACAAGGGAGGTTTTATCATGACTGTAAAGGAGCAGGATGAAGCTGTAAAGGCATGCGAAAAGGCGCTTTCTCTTCATAAGGACAGCTCTGTGATAGTATGGTATGGCAGTAAAGGAGATACTGCAGCGAAGGCATGTGACAGTCAGACTAACGAGCAGCTTATGAATGTTGCAAAGGCACGAGGCATAAAGGGTGTGCATATCTGCCATGTTGATGCAATGCCTGTTGCGCAGCTTGAATTAACAGAGCTTGACAGTGAGACAGCATATGCAGAGGTGCTGATGGAGAAGCCACAGTGGAAGGCATATGTAAAGGAGCAGGTAAAGTGTATTTTGAAGTACAGACCGGAGGCAGTGTATGTGGAAGGAAACGCATTTGAGACGTATCCTGTTATACGTGCACTCAGAAAAAAGCACATTCCTGTGCTTACGATGATTGAAAATAAAGAGAAAAAAATAATGGTAAGAATACCATGATTTATGTGCATTTTTGAAAAAATTTGGTATAATGTTGTTAAGCGCGGACATCGTGCAGTTTTGCGAATGTGTGTGGTGGTTTTGAATAATACGGGTAATATACAAGTAACAATACGAGGATGCAGCAGGTATGAAGACAATCATAAAATACGAGCTTGTTATAAATAAGGCACTCAGATCTGCACTCAACTATGATACACCGGATGAGCAGATTAATGAGTTTATCAGATTTTTCGGAAAACACATCGGTTCTGACCGCATATATATATTTGAGGATTGTGATGAGAAGCATGTTACCAAAAATACATATGAGTGGTGTGCGGATGGAATAGTGCCGGAGATACATGAATTGCAGAATGTCGATATGGACATAATAGGCTGGTGGTATCAGGCATTTGACAATGAAAAAAATATCATTATTACAGATATAGAGCAGATAAAGGATGAGCACAAGGTCTCTTACAATCTGTTAAAGGCACAAAATGTAAAAAACCTGGTGGTATGTCCAATCCGTTACAAGGATGAGATAAAGGGCTTTTTCGGTGTGGATAATCCACCGGAAAGTGATACTCTCGGACTGACCACATTCCTGGATATGATAGGAACCCTGCTCATATCATTGCTTAAGCTGCGCAATTCCTTCACAAAGTCGAATAAGGAAGCGAAGCTTAGCAGCTATTCATCGCTTTCAAGCATCTATATATCCATGGCACTGGTAAATGTGCAGACACGCAGATACCATATAGTAAAGACTTTGGATGAGGTTACACACTTTTTGGGCGTGAAGCCACAGAAAGAGGGAGAGTATAGGATAGATGAGGATTTCCCGGGGCATATAAACAGTGTGATGAATGAGTTCTGTACTAAGGCACAGCGCAAAGAGACACTTGAATTTGTGGATATCAGTACTGTAGAGGACAGACTTCGTGGAAAAAATACCATAGTGCACGAGTTTATCGGAAAGGTATCAGGCTGGTGCCGTGAAAGGTTTATTCCTGTAGACTATGATGCAGATGGCAGGCTGTGGCATGTGCTTTACTGCGTGGAGAATATTGACGAGGAAAAGCGACGTGAAAACAGGCTTATGTATCTGGCACAGATTGATTTGATGACAGGTATACGCAACCGCGGAAGTGGAGAGAATAAGATAACAGAGTATCTTGTCCGCAAACAGTGCGGTCTGCTTTGTCTTTTGGATTGTGACAAATTTAAGTCAATAAACGACACCTATGGACATGCGGTAGGTGACAAGGTGATAATAGCAATTGCTGATACTCTGCGCAAATCATGTCGTGATGATGATGTCGTGCTTCGCCTGGGCGGGGATGAGTTTGCGGTATTTATACCGGGGATGCTTGATAAAGAGCGGGCAGAAGCTTTTTTTGACAGGCTTTTTTCAAACATAGAGCATATTGATATAGCAGAGATGAATGGAAAGCATATACTGCTCAGTCTGGGCGCATGCTTTTATGACGGAATGGATTGTATCACGTTTGACCAGCTCTACAGAAGGGCAGACACCGCCATGTATGACAGCAAGAAAAAACAGGGCTACAGTGCGACAATTTTTGATGCAAAGCAATGATAGTCCGGCATATTAAATAAAAAGAGGAGAATGAAAATGCAGACAGGAAAAGCAATATCTATTCCATCAATCCTCAAGGTGGGAAATGGAACATTAAACAAAATCGGAGAGTATTTAAAGAGTGAGGAGCTGACGAGCGTAGTCATTTTTATGGGAAACGGTCTCATAGATATGTTTGGAGATACTATAATGAAGTCGCTTACTGATGCCGGTATCACAGTGCTTGAGTACAGTGAGCTTGATACAGTTGAGATAGACGATATCATCACCCTTGCATTTGATATACCAAACAAGGCAAAGGCAGTCGTGTCAGTTGGCGGCGGAAAGGTAATAGATGCAGGAAAATATGCAGCTTTTCTAAGAAATATGCCATTTATCAGTGTGCCGACCTCAAGCTCAAGCGATGGTTTTTCTAGCGCCAGTGCATCACTTTTGGTGCACGGCAAGCGTACGTCGGTTCCTGCAAAGCTTGCGCATGGTATCATAGTTGATACACAGGTCATCCGCACAGCACCGGAGAAGTTTATATATTCAGGCATCGGGGATATGGTGTCAAAGATTACAGCACTCTATGACTGGATTTTTGAGGAAGCACATGGTGCAGGCGTGGTCAATGACTTTGCCGTGATGGTTGCTAAAAAGGCGGTCAACAGCTTTGTGCGTACACCTTATGAGAGCATAAAGGATGAGCTTTTCCTAAAGGAGCTTGTGGATTCACTTGCCATGAGCGGCATAGCAAACGAGATAGCGGGAAGCAGTGCGCCTACCAGCGGCAGCGAGCATCTTATTTCACATGCGCTTGACAAAATTCTTGAGCATCCACAGCTTCATGGCATACAGGTCGGCATAGCAACCTATATCATGAGTGTGGTGCAGAACCACAGATATGTAAGGGTGTGCACAGTGCTCAAAAGGACAGGCTTTTTCGACTATGCGGCCACTCTTGGCATGAGAAAACAGGATTTTTTGGATGCGATAGATATGGCGCCATCCATGAAGCCGTTCAGACACACATATCTGCATGAGAAGGAGTACCGCGATGCGGCAAAGAAGCTTGTGCTGGAGGATGATATACTGAATAAAATACTGGTATAGAGATATGTATGAGAAGACTATAGAGCCGGTTGCGATTATGCATACCGGATTTGGAGAGAAATTTGGCATTCCAAGGCAGAGCGGCCTCGTACCTGAGGCAGCAGGGCAGATAGTATTTGAACCAAAATACCAAAATCCCGATGCGCTTCGCGGAATAGAGGAGTTCTCGCATTTGTGGATTATATGGGGCTTTTCCGAAAACAAAGTGGAGAAATTCACACCGCTCGTCACACCACCCAGGCTGGGAGGCCGGGAAAAGAGAGGTGTTTTTGCCACACGTTCGCCGTTTCGCCCAAACGGCATGGGACTATCCTCTGTAAGGCTTGATAAGGTTGAGTACAAAAGCAGCAAGGGACCCATAATTCATGTGTCTGGTGTAGATATGCTTGACGGCACACCAATCTATGATATAAAGCCGTATCTGGCATATGCAGACTCACATCCTCAGGCATCAGATGGCTTTGCCGCAGAGCACAGATGGGATACGGTGCATGTTATCTGGCGCGATGAGGCACTCAAAAGCTGTATGGATGAAGACACCCGCATTACAGTGGAGCATATTTTGGCACAGGATCCAAGAGCTGCATACAACAAGGCCAAGGATTATATCTATGGCATGAGATACGGCAGCTTTGATATACGCTTTGTGGCTGATTCACATGCCGGCACGATAGAGATAGTGGATGTCGTGGAGTGCATAGACGGATATCATAAGGTTAAGTGATTTTAGGAAGTGTTTTTAGTGAATATGATTTGCATATGCTGTCCGAAGAGAGTAAAATGGTAATGCATACAAAAGGACAAATGCATTACGAATATATATGTAAATACATATTAAATACACATAAGGAAGGTACATACAATGAAAACAGTAAAGGACTATATCAGAACTATCCCGGATTTCCCGGAGAAGGGCATCATGTTTCGCGATGTGACAAGTGTTATCCAGGATGCGGATGGACTAAAGCTTGCAATTGACGAGATGATAAAGAGGCTTGACGGGCTTGATTTTGATGTGATAGCAGGAGCTGAATCAAGAGGCTTTGTTTTTGGCATGCCGATAGCATATGCGCTTCATAAACCGTTTGTTATGGTGAGAAAAGCAGGCAAGCTGCCATGTGAGACTGTATCAAAGACATATGACCTTGAGTATGGCACAGCAACAATTGAGATGCACAAGGACTCTGTAAAGCCCGGTCAGAAGGTGGTTCTCGTGGATGATCTTATCGCTACAGGAGGCACAATGCAGGCAGCAGCAGAGCTTGTGGAGGAGCTTGGAGGAGAGGTTGTGAAGATGCTTTTCCTTATTGAGCTTGCAGGTCTTAATGGCAGAAAGCTTCTTAGCAAGTATGATGTGGACGCAGTTGTGTCATATGATGGCAAGTAGAGCTGTTATATCTGAATGAATATATTTTATATGTTTGTGCATACTGACATTAATTAAATCAATGATTTGATGAGATTAAGAGTAAGGAGAGTCGGTATGCAGCAAAAATTGGGAAAGTGGAGTCTCCGTTTTACGGAGGCTCCTTTTATATTGGAAAGCAGCTCGGTTGTAGGCACAAAGGAGGCGGACGGACCGCTTGGTGGTCTGTTTGATATTGTAGGCAAAGATGACAGGTTTGGGCAGAATACGTGGGAAAAGGCAGAAAGCTCCATGCAGCGCGATGCACTCACAATGGCCCTTGGAAAAGCACATCTGGATGCATCCGACATGGACTATGTATTTGCAGGAGATCTGCTCGGACAGTCTATGGCCACAACCTTTGGTGTGGAAAACTTCCGTATTCCGTGGTTTGGAGTGTATGGAGCATGCTCCACATGCGGGGAGTCGCTCTCACTTGCCGCGGCATTTGTGGCAGCAGGGTATGCAAGGCATGCGGTGGCAGTGACATCGAGCCACTTTGGCAGTGCCGAAAAGCAGTTTCGCTTCCCTAACCAGTATGCCAATCAAAGGCCGGTGTCAGCGACGTGGACAGTGACAGGAAGTGCAGCATTTATTGTGGGCAGTGGAGCAGGTGGTAAAGAAATGGCTGGGTGTGACAATGCAGATAGTATATCAAGGAAGGTGCAGATTGAGGGAATCACGACAGGAGTTGTGGTGGACTATGGTATAAAGGATGCCATGAACATGGGCGCTGCAATGGCTCCTGCGGCCTGTGAGCTGATAGTAAATCACCTGAGTGATTTCGGCAGAAAGGCATCCTATTACGATAGGATAGTGACAGGAGATCTTGGAAGCATCGGACAGAAGATACTGATTGACCTGTGCAGGCAAAAGGGCGTGGACATAAGCAAAAATCACGAGGACTGTGGCATGAAGATGTTTGATGCAACGAACCAGAACACAGGCTCAGGTGGTTCGGGCTGTGCGTGCTCGGCAACTGTTTTGTCGGCATATTATCTGCCCAAGCTTAGAAGTGGTGAATTGAAGCGTATACTTTTTGTGCCTACAGGAGCACTTCTTTCGCCTGTCAGCTTCAACGAGGGCGAGTCAGTACCGGGAATTGCACACGGTGTGGTGCTTGAAGCAGTAATGTGAAGCTGTAATTTGAAGCTGATGGCTTCACATATATAATAGGGTGAACGAGCCGTTTTTGAGGATAGTTGCACGTTCAAAAATAGAAGAAAGGCGTAAGGATATAATGGATTATGTAAAAGCATTTGTCGTGGGCGGTATCATCTGCGCCATCGTACAGATTTTAATGGAAAAAACAAAGCTCATGCCGGGCAGAATTATGGTAATGCTCGTGTGCACAGGAGCGCTGCTTGGCGCTGTCGGCATATACGGGCCATTTTCAAAGTGGGCAGGTGCCGGCGCAAACGTACCGCTTTTGGGATTTGGCAATGTACTGTGGAAGGGTGTGAAGGAGGCTGTGGACAGCGAGGGCTTTATAGGCCTGTTTAAGGGCGGTTTTAAGGCCTGTGCCGTCGGAGTATCGGCAGCACTTATCTTTTCGTATATCGCGGCACTCATCACGAAACCTAAGTTAAAGAGCTGAGAATAAGAAAAACTGCCACTTACATGAATGCATGCATGACGCATTAGCTTTTTTGTTCTCAGTGGTTCAGAATAGTTACGAATGATGTATAAATTACGAAAAATTGCCCATACTATCTCCAAAACGAAAAGGAGACTGATACAATGAAGAAAATGAAATATTTATTGGCACTTTGCCTGATACTCGCTGCTGCAGGAAGCTTTGCAGCCTGTGGAAACAATAGTAATGTGGCAGACACCTCAATGGTTGAAAATACACAAAGAGGTGGCTCTGCCGCCGACGATGCCGGTAAAGCCGGCAAGGATATCATAGATGGCGCCGGGAATGCCGGCAAGGATGTGATAGACGGAGCAGGCGATGCCGGAAAAGATGTGATAGACGGAGCAGGCGATGCCGGAAAAGATGTGATAGACGGAGCAGGTGATGCCGGTAAGGATGTGATAGACGGTGCAAAGGATGCCGTAGATGATGCCGGAAACGCCATAAAAAAGAGTGTTGATGGTGGAAACAACAACTAACAGCTATTTATAAAAAGAAAACAGTTACTATATATGCTTCAATGGCTGCAAAAACAAAAGCACCGACAACGTCGCTGATAAAATGCACACCTGATATCACACGGACACAGGCAATGATAGCTGCAAGGACTGCAAGCGCAATGCCGGTCAACCATAAAGGCGAAGCAGCAGGTGAGCATATTAAAACAGTAAATGCAATTATAAATGCAGAAAAAACGTGCCTGCTTGGAAAAGATCTGCCGTGTGTGTCCTTTGGAATGACAGGCGGCATATCAAACTTTTCGTATGGGCGTGGCCTGTTTACGATATATCTGAAAACAGATACTGCAACAAAGCCGACAAGCGGAACTATGATTGATAGTGCAAGCATATGACCGGCTGTAAAGCACAGATACAGTACGTATACAGGGTATGTGATAAAAACTAAATAAGTGCATATTTTATTGATTAATTCTAGCTTTTGGGCTGCTCTGTTATTTTCACGGAATGGGGCAGTCATTTTTATGTACGTATTTTTTTTCATAATTATTTACCATCGTTTATTTAAGAAATATTGCATTGTAACCACCTAGAGTGGTGTCAAATACCCTTGCGGTACTGCAGAGGTGTCATGCCATAGTGCTTTTTGAAGGCTCTGTTAAAATATGACAGGCTTTCAAACCCCACTTCGCCTGAAATAGAAAGCACTGAGCTGTCTGAGCTTTGCAAAAGTCTCGCGGCCATGGTCAGGCGGTAGTCCTTTAAATAGTCAACAAACGATGTGCCCATGGTTTCTTTAAAATATCTCATAAAATGAGACTCGGAAAACCCGGCTACATCAGCGATATCGGCAATGGAGATTTTGTCGGCATAATTATTTTCCACATATTTGAGCACAACCTTCATCTTATCAAGAGTCTTTTTGCTTTTTAATGGCTTTGTCAGATTACGGCAGCGGTTATCAAGCACAAAAAAGAATTCGTAGAGCTTGCTCTTTATATAAAGCTGATAGCCCTGCGGCATCGTCTTGCAAATCTCATCGCATGCATCTATTGGAGCCACGACATCCTCGTAGTATGGATACACCGGTGTAAAAACCGTCGGAACTGTGAATCTGCCGGCTAAGAGAGGTGTAAGAAAATCCTCCTTGGTGTAATCGTACTTTCCGGGAAGCAGCATCGACAGGGAAAATATGATATTTTCGTACTCCATCGATTCATCCATATACTGGTCTATAGAGTGAAGCTGTCCCGGCAGAATCAGCACAAGGCTTGGCGCTGTGACATGGTACTCCTTAAAATCCACAGATATATGACCGCAGCCTTTCTTTATATAGATAAGCTCCATGTCGTCGTGCCAGTGCAGCGGAACTCCGGAAAAATCAAGAGGAATCGAGCAGAGGTAGGTATTGTATGGGAACGTAAGCTCCACATGCGTTTTGTCTTCGTGATAATTTTCATATTCTAATATATTCATGATGATATTTTAGCATATTATTTCTTAAAAAGCCACTAAAAATACCGAAAAATGATAGGATTGTGCAAGTTTTCGACTGTATATTGCAAGAATTGTGCAGTGTAATGGATTATACTTGATTCATCAAATGACACAAAGAAGTTAAGCACGCTAAAAGAAAATTAGTTAATTTGACACATTGGCGTGTACACATGATAACAGATTTGGGAGGAAATCAAAATGGCAATCATGCAGGAAATCGAAACAAAGCTTCAGAAGGGCATCAGCGTTAGTACAGACGAGGAAGTATACTACGCATTACTTGAGCTTGTAAAAGACAAGGCAGAGAAAAAGGTTTCAAACAAAGGAAAGAAAAAGCTCTACTACATCTCAGCAGAGTTCCTTATCGGAAAGCTTTTATCAAACAACCTTATCAACTTAGGCATCTACGATGAAGTTAAAGAGACTCTTGAGAAGAACGGAAAGTCACTTGCTGAAATCGAGGAAATCGAGCTTGAACCTTCACTTGGAAATGGTGGACTTGGACGTCTTGCAGCATGCTTCATAGATTCAATCGCAACACTCGGGCTCAACGGAGACGGTGTAGGTCTCAACTACCACTACGGATTATTCAAGCAGGTATTTGAGAACAATCTCCAGAAGGAGACTCCAAACCCATGGATTACAAAAGAGAGCTGGCTTACAAAGACAGATATCACATATCCTGTAAGCTTTGGCGGATTCACAGTACAGTCAAGACTTTACGATATCGACGTAGTTGGATACAACAACCGTACAACAAAGCTTCACTTATTCGACATCGAGTCAGTTGATGAGTCAATCGTAGGCGACACAATTGATTTCGACAAGGATGATATCAAGAAGAACCTTACATTATTCTTATATCCTGATGATTCAGATGATAAAGGACGTCTCCTTCGTGTATACCAGCAGTATTTCATGGTATCAAACGCAGCAAGACTTATCCTTGCAGAGGCAGAGGCAAAGGGCTCTAATTTACATGACCTTGCTGATTATGCAGCAGTTCAGATTAACGATACACATCCATCAATGGTTATTCCAGAGCTTATCCGTCTCCTTCAGGAGAAGGGCATCCTGATGGATGAGGCTATTGAGATTGTATCAAAGGTTTGTGCATACACTAACCACACAATCCTTGCAGAGGCTCTTGAGAAATGGCCAATCAGCTTCTTGGAGAAGGCAGTTCCACAGCTTATGCCAATCATCCGTGAGCTCGACAACAAGGTTCGCGCAAAGGTAGCTGATGAGAGCACATACATCATCAAGGATGGTCTTGTACACATGGCACACATGGATATTCATTTCGGATATTCTGTAAACGGTGTTGCATACCTCCATACAGAGATTTTAAAGAATACAGAGCTCAACAACTTCTACAAGTTATATCCTGAGAAGTTCAACAACAAGACAAACGGTATCACATTCCGTCGTTGGTTAATGTCTTGTAACCCTGAGCTTTCAGCATACATCACAGAGCTTATCGGTGACGGCTGGAAGAAGGATGCAAACGAGTTAGAGAAGCTTGGCAATTTCATCAATGATGACGCTGTTCTCACAAAGCTTGTTGACATCAAGAACGCAAAGAAGACAGAGCTTGCTTCTTACTTAAAGAAGACTCAGAATCTCGACGTACCTGACAATTCTATCTTTGATATTCAGGTTAAGAGACTTCACGAGTACAAGAGACAGCAGCTCAACGTGCTTTACATCATCCGTAAGTACTTTGAGATCAAGGCAGGCAAGAAGCCATCTACACCTATCACATGCTTCTTCGGTGCAAAGGCAGCTCCTGCATATATCATTGCAAAGGATATCATCCATGCAATCCTCTGCTTACAGCAGATTATCAACAATGATCCTGAGGTAAGTCCATACCTTAAGGTATTCATGGTTGAGAACTACAACGTAACATTAGCTGAGAAATTATTCCCGGCTGCAAATATTTCAGAGCAGATTTCTCTTGCTTCTAAGGAGGCATCAGGAACAGGAAACATGAAGTTCATGCTTAACGGTGCTATTACACTTGGAACAAGTGACGGAGCAAACGTAGAGATAGCTGAGCTTGTCGGTGATGAGAACATCTATGTATTCGGTGAGGATTCACAGACTGTTATCGACAGATATGAGAGAGGGGACTACTGCTCTAAGGATTACTATGACAAGGATGCTGACTTAAAGAAAGCTGTTGACTTCCTTGTAAGTGATGAGATGATGAAGGTTGGTTCTAAGGAGAACTTAGAGAGACTTTACAACGAGCTCCTCAACAAAGACTGGTTCATGACATTCCCAGACTTTGAGGATTACTGCAAGACAAAAGAGAAGGCTTACGCTGATTATGAGGATAAGAAGGCTTGGGCTAAGAAGATGCTTGTTAACATCAGCAAGGCTGGTTTCTTCTCTTCTGACAGAACAATCAAGCAGTACAATGATGAAATCTGGCATTTAGAGGCTTAGAATTTTTCTTCCTCCTTTAAATACAAATTGGGCTTAAGAACTCCTGCGGGTGCATCCCGCGGGGGTTCTTTTTTTGATAGAGTACGGGACGTAAGCGCAGGGGACGGCGTGCACACATACTTTTGCGTTCGCTACGCTACGCTGCCAAGTGTCTGTACGGATTATGCCCGGAGTGTTTCGCAGGCTGACGAAACCGGCTTTTATGCGCCGTCCGTGGCGCATAACGCCTTGCCCCGCCGTCCATGGCGGTGCATTTCTGTGGTTCTAAGCATAATCCTACAGACACTAGGCAGCTTCGCTATGCGCTCTCGCAAGAGTACGTGTGCATGCCGTCCCCTGCGCTTACGTCCCTTACGCTGTGGTGAGATTGGGGTGACGTGTGCGCACCGATGACCGGTGCTTACGTCTTACTATGTTGTGGAGAGATGTGAGATGATGTGTTGCACTACTTACCGATACTTATATTTTTTATGGGAAGGTGAGGTTTGTGGGCGTGGTGTGGGATACACAGTCTCAGGAGAGCGAATAGCGAAGCTGGCTAGATACTGTTGAATTATGCCCATGCAACACAGAAATGTCCCGGCATGGACGCCGGGGCAAGGAGAAATCGAGCCATGGAAGGCGAGTTTCGACGGTTTCGTCGAGCATAGAAAGTCTGCAAGGCATAATTCCTACTGTATCTTGACAGCGTAGCGTAGCACTCCCGAGACTGTGTATCCCACACCACGCCCGCAAACCGTACTATCCCAGAATCCCTAAATGTGGCAAGGCGGGATTTACAAGTTTGGCAATTACATATATAATAAGGGGAAGAATATACACATGGAGAACTATTATGATAAAGAATAAATTTATGGCACTTACGCTTACCGTGGCACTCACGGCGGGCATGCTTTCCGGCTGTGGCTCAAGCGAAAAGGCAAAGGACAGGGATGCGTACAGACAGTATGGCATCAACTGTATAGAAAACGGCAGCTATGATGATGCGGTCGATGCTTTTCAGAAGGCACTGGACCAGTCGGTGGGCTCAGTAGGCGCAGAGGAGCTTGACATATGCTATTACAAGGCCAAGGCACAGTATTTAAGTGGTGACGTGGATGGAGCGATTGATACATATACGGCTATCATCGACTATAATAAGGATTCTGACGCATACTATCTGAGAGGCTGTATATATTTTGCCAAGAATGATTCAGACAAGGGCTTGAAGGATTTTAAGACGGCGCTCAGTGAGAATAATGATAATTATGAGCTCTATCTTGGCGTTTATGAGACCCTGTCAAAGTATGGCATGAATGACCAGGGAAAGGAATACCTGGATAAGGCATTAAAGCTTAAGGCAAAAACTGCTGATGACTATATGCAGAGAGGCCGTATATACACCATGCTCGGTGATTATGATTCAGCAATAAAGAGTCTGCAAAAGGCTATTGATGAGAAACTTGTCAAGGCAAACTACTATATGGGTGAGGTATATCAGAAGAAGGGCGATAATGACAGCTCGCAGAAGTATTTTAAGAAATACCTAGACAGCGGTGAGGCGGATTCGTATGATCTGATGAATATGGGACAGGCGCAGATGGACAATGGTAATTATGACACTGCGATTACTTATTTTCAGAACGCACTTGAACTTGAAAGTGTGCCGAACAAGCAGCAGATAACAAAGGCTATGATTATAGCGTATGAGTATTCCGGTGATTATGCCACAGCAAAGAGCAAAATGGAGGAATACATGAAGGATTATCCCGATGATGAGGATGCAGCAAGAGAATATCAGTTTTTGGAGACCAGATAGATTATGGCAGATACTATTAAGATAGAGGATATTGAGGAGAGAGTGGTGCTTGTCGGAGTGAGCGAGCAGGATGGTGATGATGCGGATGATTCACTTTCAGAGCTTGCGGAGCTGGTAAAGACAGCCGGCGCGACAGTTGTAGGCACACTTATCCAAAGAAGAGAAAAAATTCATCCGGGCACGTATGTCGGCACCGGCAAGGTGGCGGAGATTGCTGAGCTTGTGGAGAGTACAGGGGCAACAGGCATTGTGTGTGATGATGAGCTGAGTCCGGCACAGCAGAAGAATCTGGAGACGTACCTTGACACAAAGGTCATGGACAGAACACTTGTTATTCTTGATATTTTTGCATCAAGGGCCACAACAAGTGAGGGTAAGATACAGGTTGAGCTTGCTCAGCTCAAGTACAGATTAAGCCGTTTGTCGGGACTTGGTAAGTCAATGTCCAGGCTTGGCGGAGGAATAGGAACAAGAGGTCCCGGAGAGAAAAAGCTTGAGGTGGACCGCCGTCTTATAAATGACAGGATAGCACAGCTTCGAAGAGAGCTGAAAGAGGTGCAGAAGCACAGAAATATCACGAGGGCAAAGCGTGAGAAAAATAAAGTACCGGTTGTTGCGATAGTAGGATATACTAACGCAGGTAAGTCCACGCTGTTAAATCACCTGACAGAGGCAGATGTGCTTGAGGAAGACAAGCTCTTTGCAACGCTTGATCCTACAACGCGTATTCTTGCGCTTGATGGCAAGCAGCAGGTGCTTTTAACTGATACGGTCGGGTTTATCAGAAAGCTGCCGCATCATCTGATAGAGGCTTTCAAGAGCACCCTTGAGGAGGCAAAGTACGCTGACATCATTTTCCATGTGGTGGATGCATCAAATATGCAGCGGGAAAAGCAGATGTTCATAACCTACCAGACATTGGATGATCTTGGTGTAAAAGACAAGAAATTTGTCACACTTTTTAATAAGCAGGACGCCCGCACAGACAACGAACCGCTGCATGATTTCAGGGCAGATTATACTCTCAATATCTCAGCGGCAAAGGATCTGGGATTAGATGAGGTAAAATCTCTTTTAGAGGAGATATTAAGAGAGAACAAGGTATATATTGAGAGAATTATCCCATATGATAAGGCAGGCGTGATACAGCTCATCAGAAAACAGGGCGAGCTTGTATCGGAGGAATATGTGGCTGATGGGATACAGATAAAGGCATATGTGCCGATGGAGGTGTACGGCAGGCTCGATTAGGGTGCTGCTTCGCTATATCATTATATTAAGCGAGGAATTTAAAATGTCGAAAACGCGTTCAATCCGCTGGGACAAGCTGGACAACACAGCAAATCTGTTCCCTAGTATAGCGGGGGAGAGCATGACAAATGTATATAGGATCTCAGTCACCTTAACTGATGAGATTGACAGTGAAAAGCTGCAGGAGGCACTGGATATAGTGCTTCCGAAGTTTGGTCTGTTTAACGTGAGACTCAGGATGGGAGTATTCTGGAACTATTTTGAGGAAAATGGCAAAAAGGCACCAAAGGTGCATGAGGAAAATACATTTCCGTGCAGATTTATAAGACCGAACAAGAATCACAGCTATCTTTTCAGGGTGACATACTATAAGAACAGAATAAATCTTGAGGTATTTCATGTGTTGACAGATGGCATGGGCGGCATAAATTTCCTTAGGGAGCTCACCTACCAGTATCTGCGTCTCACGCATCCGGAGATTGCAAAGCTAAAGGGCGATTCATTGACGCAGGGCACATCCCTAAATAGAGAGGACAGCTTTGTAAAGAACTATAAATCAAGTAAGCCAAGTGGCTTTAACAGGCAGAAGGCGTATCTTTTAAAGCTGGAAAAGGTACCTGATGGAGAGTTTGGGCTGATACATGGCATGATGCCTGTATCACAGCTGAAGCAGGTCTGCCACCGCTATGGAGTTTCCATAAATGATTATCTGGTAGCATGCTTTGTGTGGAGTGTATATCAGGAGTGTTTTCACGGCATGCCAAACAATATGCCTGTCAGGGTCGCAGTTCCTGTGAATCTTCGTCCTTATTTTGACTCAGTGACCACAAAGAACTTTTTTGTCATGATATCTGCTGAGTTCAGACCGCAAAACAGCACCTACACATTTGAGGAGGTGCTTAAAATAGTGACGGATTCCATCAATTCACAGATTTCTAAGGAGCATCTGGAGGATCTTTTCTCATACAGTGTGTCAAATCAGAAAAATATCCTGATGAGACCGGTGCCTCTTTTTATAAAAAATCTTGCAATGAAGGCGGTCTATACGCAGTCGGCACTGGCAAACACCACCACTATCACCAATATTGGAAATATAAAGGTGGAGCCGGAATACGAGCCGTATATAACAGGCTTTTATTCCTTTATACCAATGTCCAAGGGGCAGCCTATGAAGGGCACCATCTGTTCCTACAAGGACACACTGGTGTTTACTTTTTCATCTATTCTGGCAGATACGATGATTCAGAGAAGCTTTTTTAAGAAGCTTGTAAATGACGGAGTGGATGTGACAATTGAGACAAATGGAGAGTATTATGACTAAATGCATGAAATGCGGTGTTTATATAACCGATAATACCGATAAATGCCCACTCTGCCAGCAGGTTGTGGCACCTGTTGAACAGCCATCGGACAACGGTACGAGATACCCTGATGTCAAGGGTGCATCAAGAAAGTACAGATTACTGGAAAATATTATATTGTTTCTGTCTATAGTTGGACAGATTGTGCTGACAACTGTTGATTACATGACAGACCGGGAAATAAACTGGAGCTTTATAGTGCTTCTTGTTGTAATCTATGCGAATGTGACGCTGCGCCTGGCAATAGTCGGAAGAAATGGATATATTTTTAAAATTGTAAGCACATTTGTGTTCACGGTGCTGTTTCTCGAGGGAGTAGACCTTCTCACAGGCGCCAGTGGCTGGGCACTTACATTTGTGTTCCCAAGTGCCATATTGGCGATGGTTCTTGCTACAATTATACTCATGATAGTAAACATAAGAAACTGGCAGAGCTACATGATGATGCAGCTTTTTCTTGTGCTGATGAGCGCGATTGCGATGATACTTGTGGCAGTCAAGGTCATATGGTTCCCATATCTGGCAATGGGAGCGATGGGAGCATCATTGTTTTTGTTCCTCGGAACACTGATTATAGGTGACAAAAGAGCCAGAACAGAGCTGAAACGGAGATTTCATATATGATAGGCTTTCATGGAATAGGAAATTCGCATATGTTTGAGGATGAAGAGATGGGAAACTACCATCCGGAAATTGAAAACGGCGATAGTAATGGTGATAATGAAACTGGAATAATAGGAGCTTTGGGTAATAAGCTTGAAAAGACATTTAAGAACTCATTATCTGCCATGAAAAGTGAGCATGCGGAAAAAGTCCATAGCAATGCAGCTGTGGCAGATGAAGAAGTCAGTATACAGGGAAAAATACTTGCTAATCTGATGGGACATATCACAAATGACCTTGCAATTGGTAAAAAAATAAAATCCGGAGAGCTCAGGAAGCGCATGAAGGAACCTTCATGGCTTGTTCCGGACTGCTTTGTGACAGAGGATATAGATATGGAAGGCTTCACGATGAAGCTTTTATCCTCAAAGGAAAACCCAAATACAGAGCGTGTGATACTGCAGCTGCATGGTGGCGGATATATGGGTGCAGTGCGCAATGCATACTATGTATTTGCAGGCCTTTATAATGAGGTAAGCGAGGGCTGCTCAGTGCTCACGCCTGACTATCGCGTGGCGCCGGAGCACCCGTATCCGGCAGCACTTGAGGATGCCGTAGCCTGCTATAAATGGCTTTTGTCACAGGGCTGGTTTGGTTCGCAGATTGTACTGGCAGGAGACTCAGCGGGCGGAGGTCTTGCAATGTGCCTCACCATGTATCTTCGTGACCACGACATGCCGCTTCCGGCAGGAATAGTAGCCATGTCACCATGGACTGACCTTACAGCAGGCGGAGAGTCATACGAGACAAATTATGAAAAGGACCCACTGTTTGGAAACACAAGGGACAGTCTAATCTACGTGAATGACTATCCCGGTGACCACGATAAAATGGATCCATACATATCGCCACTGTTTGGTGATTTCAGGGGCTTTCCTCCAATGCTCATACAGGTGGGCTCGATAGAGATGCTCTTATCTGATTCGGTCGATGCCGCTGCAAAGGCAAGAAACCAGGGCGTTAAGGTGCGCCTGTCAGTGTATGAGGGCATGTTTCATGTGTTCCAGATGGGATATCTCAATTTCCCTGAGTCCAAACGAGCGTGGGCAGAGGTCAAGCGTTTCCTAAAGGTGATTAAAGAGGAAGAATAGCTGTAACTGAATTACGCAGTCTTTCCTGTATAAAGCTGATAATACTTTCCCTTCTTTGCAATCAGCTCATCATGACTTCCCCTTTCAATAATGCGTCCCTGCTCCAAAACCATAATGCAGTCGCTGTTTCTGACAGTAGAAAGTCTGTGTGCGATAACAAATGTAGTGCGGCCATGCATGAGCTTATCCATGCCGTCCTGAACAATACGCTCGGTACGTGTATCAATTGAGCTTGTAGCCTCATCGAGGATGAGCACAGGCGGATCGGCGATAGCGGCACGCGCAATGGCTAGAAGCTGGCGCTGACCCTGGCTTAGGTTTGCACCGTCACCGGTCAGTACAGTATTGTAGCCGTCAGGAAGCTGGCGGATAAACGTATCGGCGTTTGCCAGGCGGGCAGCTGCGTATACTTCATCATCTGTGGCATCAAGCTTGCCGTAGCGGATGTTTTCCATGACAGTAGCTGTGAAAAGGTGGGTATCCTGCAAAACAATGCCAAGAGAGTGGCGCAGATCAGCCTTTTTAATCTTGTTTATATTGATGCCGTCATATCTTATCTTGCCGTCTGCTATATCGTAGAAGCGGTTGATAAGGTTAGTGATGGTAGTCTTTCCAGCTCCGGTGGTGCCAACAAAGGCAATCTTCTGACCGGGTGTTGCAAAAAGGTCCACATCGTGCAGCACAATTTTCTCAGGCACATATCCGAAATCCACATCATCAAATACCACATCGCCCTCGAGTTTTTTGTAGTCTACAGAGCCGTCAGCCTGATGAGTATGCTTCCATGCCCATAAGCCGGTGCGTTCAGGGGTTTCAGTGAGCTTTCCGTTTTCTTCCTTAGCATTTACAAGTGTGACATAGCCCTCGTCAGTCTCAGGCGCTTCGTCGAGCAGTGAGAAGATACGGTCGCATCCGGCAAGTGCCATGATGATACTGTTGAACTGCTGGCTGACCTGCGAGATAGGCATGTTGAAGCTCTTGTTAAAGGTTAAAAAGCTCGCAAGTTTACCAAGGGTCAGACCGCCAAAGCCTGAAAGAGCCATAACACCGCCTGCAAGAGCGCAGAGCACGTAGCTTAGATTTCCAATCTGTGCGTTTACAGGACCGAGCATGTTGGAGTACATGTTGGCATTGTAGGCGCTTTCAAAGAGTTCATCGTTTATTTTGTCGAAGGCTTCAATATTTTCCTGCTCGTGGGTAAATACCTTGACTACCTTTTGGCCGTTGAGCATTTCCTCGATGAAGCCGTTAACCTTGCCGAGGTCGCGCTGCTGCGCAAGGAAATAGCGGCTGGAGAAGCCTGCAAATTTCTTTGTCACGACTGTTGTTACGATTACCATCACGATAGTTAGCACGGTGAGAGGAATATTTAGTATGACCATTGAAACAAAAACGCTCACAACAGTGATTGCACTGTTAAGTATCTGCGGAAGACTCTGGCTGATGAGCTGGCGGAGTGTATCGATATCGTTTGTATAAATCGACATGATATCGCCGTGCGCATGTGAGTCAAAGTATCGGATTGGCAGATCCTGCATATGGGAAAAGAGCTCAACACGCAGGTTCTTGATGGTACCCTGTGATACGTAGATCATTATTTTGCTGTAGGCAAATGTGCTGATGACACCGATGCCGTAGAATATAGCAACCCTTCCCATTGCTGCAAGGAGTGGTCCGTAGTCGGGCGTTCCTGTCTTAAGCAGTGGAACTATATAGTCGTCAATCAGATTTTTGGTAAACATGGTTCCCTGCACATTTGCAAGTACACTGACAAAGATACATATCACAACAATTATGCAGGCAGGTAAATATTTCTTGAAAATAAATCCCATGAGGCGCGCAAAAAGCTTACCGGGATTTTTAATTTTGGGTTTTGGACCTCGTGGTCCTCTTGGTCCTGGCATCAGGCAGCACCTCCTTCATCAAAGTCTCCTCCGCCGTTTGTCTGGGAATCGTAGACATCGCGGTAGATTTCATTATTTTTCAGCAGATTTTCGTGAGTGTCAAAGCCGTCCACTTTTCCGTCATTCATCACGATGATACGGTCAGCATCCATGACTGATGAGATACGTTGTGCGATGATGAGCTTAGTGGTTCCCGGTATTGTTTTTGCGAGGGCAGCACGGATTTTTGAATCTGTTGCTGTATCCACAGCCGAGGTGCTGTCATCGAGTATGAGTATCCTTGGCTTTTTAAGCAGAGCCCTTGCGATACACAGACGCTGCTTCTGACCACCGGATACGTTGGTTCCGCCCTGCTCTATGTAGGTGTTGTACTTGTCAGGGAAGGACTCGATAAAGTCATCGGCGCATGCCATTTTGCAGGCTTCAATACACTCATCTGTGGTAGCATTTTTGTCGCCCCAGCGCAGATTTTCGAGTATGGTGCCAGAGAAAAGCACGTTCTGCTGGAGCACGACGGCTACCTTGTTTCTGAGAGTGTCCATGTCGTACTCACGCACATCGTGGCCTCCGACGATTACAGAGCCGGTGTCTGTGTCGTAGAGACGGCTTATCAGGTTTACAAAGGAGGATTTCGAGCTTCCGGTTCCTCCTATGATTCCGATGGTCTCACCGGATTTTATGTCTAGATTTATATCTGACAGAACCGGAGTCTCAGCAGTGTCTGAATATCTGAAGGTTACATGCTTAAAGCTTATGCTTCCGTCAGGCACATCGTAGAGAGGCTCCTTTGGATTGTGCAGTGTGCTCTGCTCATTTAATACCTCACTGATTCGTCTTGCGGATGCGAGCGAGAGTGAAATCATTACAAATACCATCGAGAGCATCATAAGATTCATCAGAATATTCATGCAATAGGTGAGAAGCGCCATCAAATCACCTGTAGTGAGTGTACTGCTTACCACCATATGAGCTCCGAGCCAGCTTATTAAAAGGATGCATGCATACACGGTAAACTGCATGAGCGGAGAGTTGTATACCACAAGGCTTTCAGCCTTTACAAATACATCGTAGATATTTTGTGCTGCCTTTGAAAAGCGCTTTTTCTCATAATCCTCACGGACGTATGCCTTTACAACGCGGATAGCGGATACGTTTTCCTGTACGCTTTCATTCAGGTCATCGTAGCGCTTGAAGGCTCTGTCGAAGTATTTCATGGCCGCCTTACTGATGAAAAGCAGTAAAGCTCCAAGCACAATGACAGCGATTAAATATATTGTCGCAAGACGCGGGCTGATGAAAAATGACATAGCCATCGCACATATTATGGATGCAGGAGCTCTCATAGCCATGCGAAGCATCATCATATAAGCATTCTGGATGTTGGTCACATCGGTTGTCATACGTGTGACAAGGCTTGCAGATGAGAATCTGTCGATGTTTGCAAAGGAAAAGGTCTGGATGTTGCGAAACATTGCAGCACGCAGATTCTTTCCAAAGCCCATGGCAGCCTTTGCACCATATTTTGCACCGAGACATCCTGTCAAAAGACCAAACAGTGCTGCGACAATCATCCACACACCCATGATATAGATATGCTTTGTATCGCCCTTATTGACACCGTTGTCTATGATTGATGCCATGAGAAGGGGGATGATGGTATCCACAGCCACCTCAAGCAGCATGAAAACAGGTGTCGCAATCGAAGCCCATTTGTATTCCTTTATTTGGGCACCTAGTGTTTTTAACATATGTTTTGTCCTTTCTTCTTATATTTTTATAAAATTTCTAACTAAAAAACTTGCATTTAATTAGTTAGTGTGCTAAGTATATTATAGATATACTTTTTTTATTGTCAAGAAAAATTTATGAAAGGATTTCAGTTATGAAGGAGTTTACACCGGATAAATACTTAGGACACAAGATAAACCGCATCAGCAGGAGCATAGACAGATATTTTGACAGAAAAAGGTGCAGTAAAACAGAATGTATACCGCGAAGCCAGGGCATGATGATTGGATATATTATGGACAATCCTGACAGAAATATATTTCAAAAGGATATCGAGGCAGAGTTTCACCTGTCGGGTGCTACCGTGACCAATATGCTTAAAAGTCTTGAGAAAAAGGGCTATATTGTGCGCACACTTATGGAAAATGATGCCAGACTTAAGAGGATTGAGCTGACGCAAAAAGCACTGGACCACGAAAACCGTGTGAGAGAAAATATAAGGGTAATAGAGGAAGCCATGCACAAAGGCTTTTCTAAGGAAGAATTTGACATGATGCTTGGTTTTTTGGACAGGGTGATTGACAATATGGAAGAGCTCAACATGTAACCGGTGAGTAACTATTCGAAACTACCGGGAACAAAATGACTATAGAGTTGAAAAAGTAGCATAAATATTGTGGCTTTTTTTGTGCAATAAGCCAAAATGCTACAAAATATTGTTGAGCGTATTGACATAGCAACAATATCTTGTATAATTTAGATTGTCATCAAAAGACAGATGCACAGATTTGTATTAAATAATATGGCATTTTATATGTAGCTATATTGTAATTGTTTGGTGAAAAGCCCGCTTTACATTGCAGGGCAGGGACATGAATTAATGATTACATCTCATTTATAGCTGCATATTTTGTGCCATTACACATGGTAAAATGCATATATATAGTATGTGTATTGGATGGTGATACTATATATAGTACGCTACATTATATGAAATATAGTATACAGAGAGGAGAAATTTACATGAAAATCATCAAGCGAAGCGGCAGTGAGGACATATTTGATGCAGCCAAAATTGTAGCTGCAATTAGAAAGGCAAACGATTCAGTGCTAGACTATGAGAAGCTTACTGCTGATCAGATTGAGGAAATTGCAAGCAACGTGGAGACTGCATGTGAGAACATGAAGCGCTCTCCAAGCGTTGAGGAGATACAGGATATGGTGGAGAACCAGCTCATGAACAAGCGTGCCTTTACCGTAGCAAGAAACTACATCACTTACAGATACAAGCGAGCTATTGTCCGTAAGTCGAACTCCACAGACCAGCAGATTCTTAGCCTTCTTGAGTGCAATAACGAGGAGGTAAAGCAGGAGAATTCTAACAAGAATCCTACTGTAAACAGTGTACAGCGTGACTACATGGCTGGTGAGGTGAGCAAGGATATCACACGCCGTTTCCTGCTCCCTGAGGATATAGTGGAGGCTCATGAGAAGGGGCTTATCCATTTCCACGATGCAGATTATTTCGCACAGCATATGCACAACTGCTGTCTTGTAAACCTTGAGGACATGCTTCAGAACGGCACGGTAATCAGTGAGACAATGATTGACACGCCTAAGAGCTTTTCTACAGCCTGCAACATTGCTACACAGGCTATCGCACAGATTGCCAGCTCGCAGTATGGTGGACAGAGTATCTCGCTTGCACATCTGGCACCGTTTGTACAGGTCAGCCGTGAGAAGTTCAGAAAGCAGGTGCTAAATGAGTTCGAGAGCGTAGGCCTTGATTTGGATGAAGAAAAAATCAACGAGGTAGCAGAGCTTCGTGTCAAGGAAGAAATCAACCGCGGTGTGCAGATGATTCAGTATCAGGTCATCACACTCATGACTACAAATGGACAGGCACCGTTTATCACAGTATTCATGTACCTGAATGAGGTATCCGATCCGCAGACAAAGGCAGATCTTGCCGCAATCATTGAGGAGATGCTGCACCAGAGAATAAAGGGCGTAAAGAACGAAAAGGGTGTATATATCACACCGGCATTCCCAAAGCTCATATATGTGCTTGAGGATGACAATATCACAGAGGATTCAAAGTACTGGGATCTCACAGTACTCGCCGCACAGTGCTCTGCAAAGAGAATGGTGCCTGACTATATTTCAGAGAAGGTCATGAAGGAGCTTAAGGACGGAGATGTGTATACATGCATGGGCTGCCGTTCATTCCTCACAGTGGACAGATGCTCACAGACAGCGGGAAATGTGGCACATGCCATGAACTTTGATCCAAACAAGCGTAAATACTATGGACGTTTCAACCAGGGTGTTGTTACCTTAAATCTCGTTGATGTGGCATGTTCATCAGAAAAGGATGAGGAAAAATTCTGGAAGATACTTGATGAGAGACTTGAGCTTTGTCACAGAGCGCTTATGTGCAGACATAAGAGGCTTCTTGGTACCAAATCCGATGTAGCACCGATTCTCTGGCAGAACGGAGCACTTGCACGTCTGAAAAAGGGAGAGGTTATAGACCCATTATTATTTAACGGATACTCAACAATCTCACTCGGCTATGCAGGACTTTGTGAGTGTGTACGCTATATGAAGGGAGTATCACACACAGAGCCAAAGGAAGGCACACCGTTTGCACTTAAGGTAATGCAACGCTTAAACGATGCATGTGAGCAGTGGAAAAAGGAGTCAAACATCGATTTCAGTATATATGGCACACCGCTTGAGTCTACCACCTATAAGTTTGCTAAGTGCTTACAGAAGCGCTTTGGTATCATCAAGGGTGTTACCGACAAGAACTACATCACAAACAGCTATCATGTGCATGTAACCGAGCAGATTAATGCATTTGACAAGCTAAAGTTTGAGTCTCAGTTCCAAAAGCTGTCTCCGGGTGGCGCTATCAGCTACGTGGAGGTACCAAACATGCAGGACAATATCCCTGCAGTGCTTTCAGTAATGCAGTACATTTACGACAATATCATGTACGCAGAGCTGAATACAAAGAGCGACTATTGCCAGGTATGCGGCTACGACGGAGAAATCAAAATCGTAGAGGAAGAGGGCTCAGGCAAGCTTATCTGGGAGTGCCCACACTGTGGCAATCGTGACCAGAACAAGATGAGTGTAGCCCGCCGTACATGCGGCTATATCGGCACACAGTTCTGGAATCAGGGAAGAACACAGGAGATTAAAGAGCGAGTGCTTCATCTGTAGAGGTTGAATAAAAATATGCCGTATGGCAGCTTTTGAAAATATTTCATAAGCTGCTGTACGGCTTTTTTATATATAGTACCGGGGACTCTGGCAATTTGCCTATGAAAAAACTAAAAATTCTGAAGCATATAAATATATTTAACTTGCATAAAAAAATTATTATACTTCTAAACGCGTAAAAGTATTGTGAAATTTCCACAAAATCAATGTGAATGTCATTTCTTGAATAACCGTTTGAACAAGCTGAATTTTGTATATTTTCCCATATTTACAAATATTAAATTGATGTATTTTTGCTAAATTGGTCATAAATAACTTGTCATTTATGTCAATTGAAACGTATGCAATAAATGTATAAACTGTAAATATAGTTATTGCAACCGATTGCGCTGTTGCACATGGAACAGATGAAATCATGCGCGGTATGCAATTGGAGAAGGTGCATGACAGTGGCTTAATGGCTTTGATATTTATCAATTTGATAGTCATTTACCACTGCATAAAAACAAGGAGGAAAATATGAGCAGGAAGAGAAAAATGGCATCTATAACAAGTGCCGGACTGGTGTTTGCAATGCTTCTAAGCCAGAGCGCTGTGGCGGATTTGGGTACAGAGCAGGTTAAGGCAGCAGAGGAAGGCGCAAAGTGGGTAGACACAGAGTATGTGGTGAATGGAGATTTTGAGTCAGGAGCAGATAATTGGGATATTAATATACCAAAAGACACTGAAAACTGGCTTTACGGATCAGGAGCAGAAAAAGGATATTATTGCATATGGGAGAATAAAACAGAGGAAGAAAAAAGTGTATCTATCTCACAGACCGTTAAGCTTCCGGCTGGAACCTATAAGCTTGGAATAAAAAGCACCGGTGCAGCAGGTGGATTAAAACTGAGTGCAGGAGAATATGTCAGCACAGATTTAAAGGCTTCTGAGTGGGCTGATGATCAGAGCAAATGGGAATCAATTGAGACAGGGGAATTCACTCTTGATAAGGAAAGTGACGTGAAGGTTTTTGTTTCAGGAAAGCTGACAGCATGGAATAAAGGCAGCGCAATTGATGATATTGTTTTGTATGAAAAAGAAGCAGATGATACTGACTCTTCAGAAGAAAACAAGAAAGGCTACACAATCTCAGTAAACCAGACAGATGTAGCCGTAGAAAATGGCGATACAGTCAATCTTGAAGCTAAGATTACATATGATGGAAAAGAAATAAGTGAACTTCCTGAGGGAGTAAATTTATGGTGGTGGGTTGATAAATGGAACGACCACATAGATGGATTGGATGACGGAACATTAGAAAATGACAATGGTTCCGGAAAAACTCTTAAGGCTGCTTACACAACAAAGTCAGCTGGTAAGTATTATATTGCAGCCCAGCTTGAGGATGCAGATAAAAATGTGCTTGGTTATGTATGCACAACTATTACATCTAAGGCACCTGAAATTGATACCTCAGTAGACAATGACGATATTGTTGTTGCAAAGGTAAAGGATTTGTCATCTGATTTTATAATGGGAATGGACATTTCATCTGTTATAACAGAATTAGACAGTGGTGTTGTATACAAGGATTATAACGGAAATGAAATTAACAACGTGACAGATTTCTGCAAATTCCTGGCAGAAAACGATATAAACCATATCCGTGTCAGAGTATGGAATAATCCATATGATTCAAACGGAAATGGATATGGTGGTGGAAATAACGATGTGGCAACCGCAAAGAAAATTGCTGATGCATGCCGCAACGCCGGAATAAAAATGCTTGTTGATTTCCATTGCTCAGATTTCTGGACTGATCCGAGTAAACAGATGGTGCCTAAGGCATGGAAGGGCTATACAGTTGATGAGAAGGCTGCAGCTGTAGAGGAGTTTATCAACAAATCATTAAACACAATTGATGCATCAAAGGATGTTGTAGATATGGTTCAGGTTGGAAATGAGACAACAGTCGGTTTTATAGGAGAAACAAAAACAGATGCCATGTGCAAGCTCTTTTCCGCAGGCTCAAAAGGTGTTAAGGATTACAACAGTGACGTAAAGGTTGTGATTCATGTGGAAAGCCCACAGAAGAATACACTTACAAAATGGTCAGATAACCTTGAAAATTATAATGTAAATTATGATATTCTTGGAACAAGCTATTATCCATACTGGCATGGAACACTGAGCAATTTAAAGAAAGAACTCAGCTATGTTCAGACGAAGCACAACAAGGATGCAATGGTTGTAGAAACAAGCTATGCATATACACTTGATGATTCGGATGGTCATGGAAATACTGTCCGTGAGGGAAATAATGATGACTCGGCAGATGCCACAGAGCCTTTCACTGTGCAGGGACAGTCTACTTTCATAAGAAACCTCATCAATGCAGTAAATGAGGCAGGAGGCCTTGGTGTATACTACTGGGAGCCGGCATGGATTACCGTGGGAGATACCACAGGTCTTTCAGAGGAGGCTGCAGCAGCAAGATATGAAGCAAATAAAAAGATTTGGGAGGAAAAAGGCTCAGGCTGGGCAGCAAGCTACGGCGGTGAGTATGATCCAAATGATGCCGGAAAATGGTATGGTGGTTCGGCTGTTGATAATCAGGCAATGTTTTATCCGGATGGAACAGCAACAGCAGCTCTTAAGGTATGGAAGTATGTAAAGACCGGTGCCAAGGTAACGAAAATTGGAGTTGAGGATATAGAAACAGCAGATGTCACAGCAGAGGCAGGTAAAGAGATAGAGCTTCCAAAAACAATCAATGTGACATACAATACCGAAAAGGTTGAAGAGAACGTTGTTTGGAATACAGATGGAATTGATTTTTCAAAGGCAGGAACCTACACTGTAGAAGGAACTGTCAAATTCAGCAGAAAAATCGAGCGTGGTGCTTATAAGGATAAGACAATAGGTACAACAAAATGTACAGTAGTTATAAAGCAGAAAAATCTCATTACAGATGCAGATGATGCAGGTTTTGAAAAGGCTGATAATTTTACTGCCAATAACAAGATTGTCGATTCGGTTTCTTCTACCAAGGATGATAAAAAGTCAGGAGCAGCATGTGCTCACTGGTACAATGGCAGCACAGATGTAGCCGAGGCAGAAATTACATACAAGAATGCTATCACACTTGCTTCAGGAGAGTATATTTTCGAGTACGCAGGACAGGGTGCCGATGGAGATCAGCTTTATGCCAAGGCTGTTGATTCCAAAGGTAATGTCATTGCTAAGGGTGACAATGTAACACTTGCAGGCTGGAAAAACTGGAAGACTCCAAGCGTTTCGTTTAAGCTTGATAAGGAAACAGAGGTTACTCTTGTTGTCGGAATCGTGAGTGCAAAAGGTGGCTGGGGAACAGCAGATGACCTATACTTATATCAGACAAAGTCAGCCGACAAGAGTGATGCCGATAATGGTAATACCGGTGATGATGACAATAATAAGCCGAATCCTCCATCTGCTGATGATGAAAACAAGGACAATACAGGAAACGGTGATACTGCCACACAGCCTGCAAAGGCTCTTACACCGGGAGCGGTTGTAGCAAGCATATCCGACACCAAAACAACTGTAAAGGACACTAAGGGAATCCTTCCGGATACAGTAAAATTCGAGTCAAAGAAGGTAACTGATGAGAAGAAAGTGGCAAAGGTTGCAGATGTAGTAAAGGACAAAATTGTAGGAGTAAAGGATGTTTCAATATATGAGCTTAATCTGACAGATGGAGCTACACAGCTTCATCAGCTGGCAGACAAGGTTCAGGTAACTATGGATATGCCTTTTGCGTTAGCTGACAATGAGGCAATCAAGGTATTCCGTGTGGATTCAGACAAGCTTATAGCATGCACATCAAGGGTAGCAGATGGAAAGCTTGTATTTGAGACAGACCATTTCAGCACATTTGCCTTTGTAAAGGTAAATACCAATGCAGGTACTAAAGCAGCTGCTGCAGGCGCAGCAAAGACCTCAGATGACAGCAATATGTATATGTGGCTTGTTATCGCAATGGCAGGTCTTGGCGTATCAATCGCAGCTCTTACGAAACGCAAAAAGGAGCAGGCATAGCAGCTCTTCTAAAAAAACAACATAACGCATAAGAAAAATAAAATAAAAAATAAAACCGTCGTACCAGGGCCGTAAATAGCAGGGTACGACGGTTTTACTTATGTGCTTTACTGATTAATTACTTTAATTATTCATCAAACTTTTCGGCCTTATCGAAGAGCTCATAAACCTCTTTTGAAGGCTCCTTTGTGCAAAGTGTCACAACAACGGCTGCGATAAGTCCTAAAACAAATCCCGGCAGCAGCTCGTAGATTCCGGTTGATGTAAGGAACGCATACCACAATATATCAACGGCAGCACCTGTTATGATTCCTGCAACAGCACCCTTGAAGTTAAAGCGCTTCCAGAAGAGGCTGAGCATGATTGCAGGTCCAAAGGCAGCTCCAAAGATACCCCATGCATTGGAAACAAGTGCCATGATAGAGCCGGCATTAGGGTTTGAAGCGATGATGAGTGCTGCAACAGAGATTCCAAGAACGACAATACGGCCGGTCCACATCATCTCTTTGTCACTTGCCTTGCCTTTTCTGATGACAGGCTTGTACACATCACTCGAGAAAGCAGATGAAGCAGCAAGCAGCTGGCTGTCTGCGGTACTCATGGAAGCGGCAAGCACTGCTGAGAGGAGTATACCTGAGATAACACCCGGGAAAATCTTTCTTACAATCTGGATGAAAACAAGAGAGTTTTCATTGATTGATTCGTCAAAGCCAAGGAAAAGTCTTCCGATTACTCCGATTAAGGTTGCAAAAAATACAATAAGCAGAGTCCATGTGATTCCGATTTTTGCTGATTTTTTCAAATCCTTCTGTGATTTGATGGACATGAATCTGATAATGATATGTGGCATACCAAAGTAACCAAGTCCCCATGCCAGTCCTGACACGATATCCTGCCAGCTTGAGAATGGATTTAAGTAACCGCCCGGGAGTGATGACATGGATGATGTGTCAAGCATAAATGCTGCAAAAATAGGTGCTATAAACATAGAACCAAGCACGAGCATGCCCTGGAAAAAATCTGTCCAGCATACAGCCGAGAAGCCGCCGAGGAAGGTATAGCCTACGATGACCACTGCAGCAAGATACATGGCAATCTGTGGGTCCATTCCTATTACAGTGTGGAAAAGAGTACCGCATGCCTTTACGCTTGATGCCGCATAGATAGTGTATGCAACCAAAAATACAATCGCACATATTACCTGCAGCGCAAGTGATTTGGACAGGAATCTGTTGGTAAGATACTGCGGAATGGTGATTGAGTCATTGGCTACAATCGAGAATTTGCGTAGTCTCGGTGCCTCTAGCAGCCAGCTTATAGTGTAGCCGATTGCAAGTCCCACAGGAATCCATACCTGACCTAAGCCCAGTGCATAGATAGAAGTAGGAAGTCCCATGAGCACCCATGCACTCATGTCTGAGGCCCCGGCTGACAGCGCCGCAACCCATGGTCCCATCTCACGTCCGCCGAGGAAGTAGGTTTTTTCTCCGCCGTTTCTGTTTTTCACGAAGAAGAAAATACCGATACCCAGCATGCACAGCAGATAGACGATAAATACAATAATTTCTGATGTTTTCATTTGTAGTACCTCTTTAATAGTTTATTTAGTAACCATGCTACCACGTTAGCGTGATAAAGGCAAGAAAAAATTAATGATAAAACAAAACGATTCATTTATTATTTGTAATTATATAGATAATCAGCTATACTATAAAAAAGTATAGCTGATTTTTATATGTCAAAGGGGTGAAAACGGGATGGGAATATACTTTAATCCTGGAAATGAGAGCTTTTTACAGTCAAAAAACAGTAGAATATATGTGGATAAGACAGAACTGATCAATGAATTAAATAGCAGATTATCGACAGATGATAAATGTATTGCAGTAAGCCATGCAAGGAGATTTGGAAAATCTCATGCTGCCGGAATGATAGATGCATATTATAGCAGGGGCTGTGATTCAGCAGAGTTGTTTGAAGACACTAAGCTTGCAACAAATCCGGCATATAAAAAACATATGAACAAATACAATGTCATACATCTTGATATTTCATCATTTTGGGATGATTATAAGGCAAATATCATTGAAAAAATCAAGGAATACGTTGTGTCGGATTTAAGGGATGAATTTGAAGAAAATGTTGATTTCTCAAAGAAATTCAGTGTTATACTTATGTCTGTTTATAAGCTTACCGGGATACAGTTTGTAATTATTATAGATGAATGGGATTGTGTAATCAGAAATAGTGATGACCAGAATCTGATTCATAATTATTTACAGTTTCTTCATTCATTATTTAAGTCAGAGGAATCAAAGTACTTCCTTGCTTTGGCATATATAACCGGGATACTTCCGATTAAAAAAATAAAGGACGAATCGGCATTGAATAATTTTCAGGAGTTTACAATGCTTAAATCCAGACCAATTACACAATATTATGGTTTTACAGAAGAAGAAGTCATGATGCTGTGCAGGCAATACAACATGGATTATGAGAGCATGAAAGCCTGGTACAATGGCTATCTGATAGATGGTTTGCATATGTATAATCCGAATTCTGTGTCGATGGCACTTAATTACAGGGATTTTGATTCTTATTGGAAAAACACATCATCATTTGAGTCAATCAATACATTTATAAACATGAATTATGAGGGCTTGAGGGATGATATTGTAAATATGCTGTCAGGGAAAAAATTATATGTAAACACCGAAACTTTTCAGAATGATTTTTCTACTGTTTCCTCAAAGGATGAAGCTTTGACAGCTCTGATTCATTTGGGATATCTGGGATATGACAGAGAGGAAGAGAGTGCATTTATTCCAAATTATGAAGTGAAAAAGGCATATCAGGCAGCTCTGTGCACAGGAAATTGGGGGAAAATTGGAAAATCAATTGCCAGATGCGATGAATTGTTAAGGGCTACAATTAATTGTGACAGTGATAAAGTGGCAGAAATAATTGAGCTTGCACATGAATCATATACATCTGTTTTGAGATATAATGATGAAAACTCATTAAGCTGCGTTCTGACAATGGCTTATTTTACAGCACCTGCATATTACAATATTGTCAGAGAAATGCCGGCGGGTAAAGGATATGCAGATATGGTATTTATACCAAGAGAAAATGCCGGAAAACGCCCGGCAATTATAATTGAATTAAAATGTGATAAGACTGCCGAGGCTGCAGTTAAACAGATTAAGGACAGGCACTATGAGGGAGCACTGGCAGGCTATAAGGGAAAGCTTCTTTTGGTTGGAATCAATTATGATAGTCAAAATGGGGAAAAAAAGCATCATACATGCGTCATAGAGGAATATGAAAAATAAGCACATTTCTCTATTGACGAATACCTTGCATTCGCATATCATAATATATAAGTGAAAGGGAGTAGCCGGCACGAGAGTGCTTACTTATCCGTCAGTACGATTGCTCATACATATATTACAGCAATCCGGATAGTGATTAAATGGCGAGACTTTTGTTGTTTTATACAGCAGAAGTGTCGCCTTTTTTGCATATAAAAGCCTTCTGCTGATAGGACATAGCTGTAACTATCAATTAATCAGGCATCCTTAAAAAGGACGGCAGAGGGAGGAAAATTATGATTTTTGTAGCAATTTTACTGCTTGTAGCAGGCTTTGTAGCACTGGTGAAGGGCGCGGATGTATTTGTGGATGGAGCGGCGGCACTCGCCGGGAAATTTGGTATTCCGCAGCTTGTGATTGGACTGACGATTGTGGCGATGGGTACGTCGCTGCCGGAGGCGGCAGTCAGCATCACTGCAGGAATAAAGGGTAATGCGGGGATTACTGTAGGTAATATAGTCGGCAGCAATATACTAAATATCCTTATAATCCTGGGAGTGACGGCACTCATCACAAATGTAGCAATACAAAAAACTACCTTCAAATACGAGATACCGTATATGCTTCTTATCACAGCAGTGCTTCTCGTGATGGGAATGACAGGTAATGAAATTACATTCATTGAGGGAGTTATACTGTGGGTTTTATTTATTGCATATCTGCTTTACCTGTATTTTCTGGCAAAAAAGGGCAATGACAGCGGTGATGAGCAGCCTGTAAAGCTATATCCGGTATGGAAATGCCTGCTCTTTATTGTGCTGGGCGGTGTTTGTGTCGTAATTGGAAGCCAGCTTGTCGTAAACGGTGCCACAACCATAGCAAGAGCCTGCGGCATGAGTGAGCGCTTTATCGGACTGACAATCGTTGCATTCGGCACATCACTGCCGGAGCTCGTTACATCTGTTTCAGCAGCACGCAAGGGAAATGCCGGTATAGCGATTGGAAATATTGTCGGCAGCAATATTTTCAATATACTCTTTGTAATCGGTACAGTAGCTCTCATTTGTCCGGTACCGTTTGAGAGCAGGTTTGTGATTGATACAGTTGTGGCAATACTGTGCGGTGTGCTCCTGTGGGGCGGTACGATAAGACATAAAGAGCTTAGAAAGCCATGCGGAGTGGTGATGCTGCTTTGCTATGCGGCATATTTTGTATATCTGGCAGCTATGTAATGATGTGTTTTCGGAATTGCGATGACAGTGTAAAAAAAGAGTGTGATGAAGAGATAAAAATTAAATATAGCAAACTGTCAATAATTGTGCATACAAATTAGTGTTTTAACATCAAAATGATTGTGATTTCACAATGAATATAAACAATTAATTAAAAATAGCACTCTAACTTGACAAGTGCTGATTGCAGGTGTATAACGTAGTCAGAACGAACGGAAGGAAGCGATTATAATGGATAAAAACCCAAAGCATCCATTGAAGAAAAAGAATAAGGCAGATGCAAAGAAGCATCAGAAGCACGTATACGAATAGCAGCTTCCGTTAAGGAATACTATCCAGTAAGCACAATGTACCCCAGCCCGTCACAGGGTTGGGGTATTTTGTGTTTTTGGAAGTATTTTCAGAGACAGCCCTTGAGAAAGCTGTGAATACATTTTCACCTGCACCTTTTATGAGAGAAGCTTTAAGCTTGTCGCCATACATATAGAGGTCATTTCCACGCACAATGCCCCATTCCATCAGGAGCGCTGCCGCACCGGTCACAAACGGTGCAGCCATAGATGTCCCTGTTTTTGAAGTGTAGCCTCCGGTGTTTGAACATGAAATAATGTCCACACCGGGCGCAATTATATCAGGCTTTATGCTGTCAAAGGCCCAGGTATAGCCTCGGCCGGAAAAGGCAGCTGTGCGGTTTGTGCGGCTGTCATAGGCTCCGACAGAGATGACATTTTGTGAGGTCGAGGGGATGGTCAGGGTGATATCGGGTGATGCATTGATAAATGAGGTCTGTGCATTGCGCAGAGCACCTGACGGCAGCCATATATCCCATGAACCGTCCTTTACAGATATGGGCATAAGCGATATTTTCCAGATGCCGGGTGAGATGTATTCTGCTCCCATGAGTTCAATGAATATTTCCTGAAAGGGAGAGTAGGGTGAGGGACCGCCGCCTGTTATATATATGTCTGTCCCATCGAGCCGGTATCTGTATGTAAAGCCTTTTGCCTGATTGGTAATTGTATCTGGAATCTCCAGCATATCATTATTTGGGGCGGTAATTTGCAGCTGTATCTCATCCCAGTATTTCTTCCATAAATCTATGGAAAGAGATGGCTCAGGATAGCCTATCGCAAGCTCTGCATCGGCAGGGTATGATTTGCCGTTTGCATGACCAAAGCCGGCTCCATCGTTACCTGAGCCGACAGAGACCGCGCAGCGGTAGTTTTCTGCTATATAGTCCAGGTATGTTTCAAGCAGTGAGGTACCGCTGTGCGAGCCGTTACTTGTGCCAAAGCTTAGGTTTATGGCTATAGGCATATTCATATCGATGGATTTTCTTATGCAAAAGTCTACTGCCAGCATAATCTGTGTGGTTGTGGGAAAGCTGGCACCGCCTGAGGTTTTAAGCTTTACGACTATAAGAGTGCTCTCGTAAGCAACGCCGCGATATTTCGTGTTTTGTTCATTACCATTTCCGTTTCCGGCAGCAATTCCTGCCACATGTGTGCCGTGACCGGATAGGTCGATGCTTGGACAGATGCGCTGCATTTTGGCGGGACTTTCTTCATTTATGGCTTTTGTGATTGTATCGCGGTCATATAAGGTACCAAAAGGGATTATGTCACTGTGTGAGGAATCATCGGAAACAGTCTGGTCCCACAGATAGGCAATTCTGCTTACACCATCCTGTATAAAAGCCGGATGGGCATAGTAAATTCCGGAGTCGATAATGCCTACGAGCACACCTTTTCCGGTCAGATTATATGGATTGGTGTGTACGGGAGTGATGCATGAGGCCTGCGAGCCCTCGTATACATCGTAGTTAAACTGCTTTGGCTTTTCCATATATATGATTTCATCGCACAGGGCGACGGTATTTACAAGGGATTTTTCAATTACAAGCACCGCATAGTTTCCGAGCAGTTTTGTGATGAGCACAGAAGGATATTTTTCTTTTATTTTTTCGATGTCACCGACATATTTCACTATCACTTCCCAGCTGTCACTCTCCGGCAGATAGCCGCTTGAAAGCCCGCCCTCTTTCCCGAGCTCATAAGGTGTGGACAGCAGGGCAGCGGACAGCTGTGGAGAAATTTTCTCACTAAATGCTATTTCCATACTAACCTCCATTTTTTATTAGTAAAATATTAAAAAAATCTTAAAAGACAATAGTATCGTCATGTAACAAGAACCCTTGATTTTACACGCTTTCAAGGGTTCTTTGCTTTATCTTATGTCGTCATTTTTTGGACTGTTTTGGACTTTTTTTGGACTGTCTGAGCCTGCTGAGCTGTCGGATTGTATTTTATCCCGTTCCTGCTGCAATATAGTTTGAATTGAAATTAATAATACGTTCATTATATCTTTTTCATTTAATAAAATGTTGGTATTAGAAACATTATCCCACAAACGCAACTCATCAATATTATAAAAACAGTTCTCATTGCCAGTAATAAGGTTTGTTTCAAAACTGGAGTATTTGCCGTATAGATACGAACAAATCAAACCTAGCACTGATACATCATCCGAGAGACTGGATTGTATAAGTATATCTATTGTATGCAGGAGATTTTTATATTTTGCAGGCATACAATCAAATGTATCATTCGCAGGTAGCTTTGATTGCTGATTCATAAATTTAATTGTATTGACAGTTGACTCAGATAAGCCAGTTGCATTTACAATATCTGTATTTTCTCTAGTTCTACAATCATATTCACATAACAGATATCCTAAATCACAATCAAATAAATTACACATATTTAATAAATCACTGAACTGTGGGAAAGTTTTACCCTTTTCCCAATAATTTATTGTTTTTCGTGTATATCCCAAAGCAGCCGCAAAAGCCTCTTGAGATAATTTTATGTTTTTTCTTTCTGCTTTTATTCTTTCAATTATCTTTGAATTGTTGTAAATGTCACTCAATAGTCACACATCCTTTTATAATACTTTATTGCTGTAACAAAATGTCACTTGTTGGTTACATAAATCAATGCAATAATTATAGCATCTCATGAGAGCAGACGCAAATAAATGTTGCATAAATAATGAAAGGCGGTAAACATGAACAAACAAAACGTACTGGGAAAGATTGAAGATAAACGATTATTGAATATCAAGGAAGTTTGTACCTATATCGGAATAGGACAAACGCAAGCACGAAAGGTAATGCAGGAAATAGGAGCTGTAAGGCGGTTCGGGAGACGTATTTTGTATGACAAGATTGTTATAGATACATACCTTGATGATATGGGAGCGAGTGCCGATGATTAAAGAACTGCTGCCAAGTGGCAAAGATAACGCTATACCCACAACAGAGCTGATGAAGTTGTGCGGAATGGAGCGCAGGCAAATGACAAAGCTGATACATGATGAAAGAGCAGCAGGCGCAGCTATATGTAGTACAACAGCAGGAGCAGGCGGCTATTATATGCCCGCAAGCCGTCAAGAGGTACAAGAGTTCCTTGATTCAATGGAGAGCAGAGGCAGCAGTATATTTTCCTGCATTAAAGTTTTTAGAGATTATATGAGGCAGATTGAGGGGCAAGAGTGCCTTGAACTGACTGACAAAGAGGGGCGGTGAATGTATGGATAAAGGTTGGATAAAGATATATCGACAGATTCAAGATTGCTGTATATGGCAGAGAAACGAGCCTTTTGATAGTCGGAGTGCATGGATTGACTTGTTATTGACCGCCACACACTCAGAAAGAAAGCTGATAATTAATAATGAGGTTGTGCGGATTCGCAGAGGTTCTTTTGTAACAAGTATTGTAAAACTGTCGCACAAATGGCAGTGGAGCAGAACAAAGACAACTCGATTCATTAATTTACTGGAAAGCGAACAAATGATAAACACAAAGCGAACACCCAAAGGAACACTTATAACTATTGTAAAATACGATGTTTTCCAAGGTAATGAAATAGACAGTGATACAACAGTCGATACAGCACCCGATACAACAGTCGATACAGCATCAGATACAACACCCAATACAGCAGGCTATACAACAGTCGATACACAAAACAAGAATGTAAAGAATGTTGAAGAATGTAAAAGAATGAAAAAGAATGTAAAGAATGAAAGAACAACTAAGGGCGGGCCTTATTATCCCGATGATGCATACCTTGATAAAGCGTTTTGCGAGTATCTAGCAATGAGAAAGCGGATAAAAAAGCCGATATGCACCGATGAAAGTCTAAACAGAGTTATGAATAAACTTGATAAGCTGTCGGAGGGGGATAACAACAAAGCGGTAAAAATCCTCAATCAGTCTGTTGACAACTGTTGGCAAGGTCTTTTTGAACTGAAAGAGGATTCTAAAGAGAAAAAAGAAAAAAATGTTTTTGATGAGTGGTTGGAGGCATAAACAATATGAATAGAAACCAAGTAATAGAGCTATTATCAACTATACAATCTTTATACCCTAATTTCAAGGTGGAAAATAAGACCTTTACTGTAAATGCATGGTTTGAAATGCTTAAAGACTGTGATTATTGTATGATACAACAAGGCTTGAAAGTATTTGTCAAAACAGATAAAAGCGGTTTTGCGCCTAGCATCGGACAACTGATAGACAAAGCCCAAATGTCACATAAACCAAGTGAGCTAAACGAACTTGAAGCGTGGAGCCTTGTAAGTAATGCCCTTAGAAATGGTATTTATAAGCCTGCTGAGGAGTTTACAAAGCTGCCGCCACTGGTTCAAAAGGCAGTAGGAAGTATTGACAACCTCAGACACTGGGCGGAGTCTGATATAAATACTATTGAAACAGTAATTCAATCAAACTTTATAAGGACCTATAGAGCAGTTGTGAGTCAGTCAAACGATGTTTATAAAATGTCTGATGATGAAAAGGCAATGATTGAGGATGCAAACAGAGATTCATACAAGGCACAAATTGAGGATAAAAACCAAGCCTTGATAAAATCATTGCAAGACAATCTAAAACAGCTTGACAGACCTAAAAAAGAGGCTAGAGAGCTACCAACACATTTAAAGGATAAAATTGAAGCTATCAGAAACGGGGGAAAAGATAATAAACTGACTGAGTGATAACAGAGAAAGGAGCAGCAATGACAAAAGAAACACTATCACAACTAAACTACGTAAAAGCAGAACTTGTAATGTGGCAAAAAGAGCTTAAAGAGCTTGAAGCAAATACAAGCGGTTCTGCGGCCAGGCTGTCGGACATGCCACATCGAAAGGGCGCAAGCGACAAAGTAGGAGACATTGCAGCCAAGAGAGCTGACACAATAGCCACGATTGAGAAATTGCAATTAGAACTGGAGACCGAGCGAAACGACATATTGCACTTTATAGAGTGTATTGATGATTCATACATTCGACAGATTATGTACTATCGACATATAAAGTGTTATTCATGGAGTTTAATCGGGGCAGAGATGCACACGACACCCGATTCGGTCCGTAGAATGCACGACAGATATTTAAAGCGTACAGAGGCAGCAGGCGCAGAACGTTAACAAATGTTAAGATTAAAATGTGTTTAGTACATGGCAGCAGGCGCAGGGCCTGTCAAAACTAGACATTTAAAACGTGCTGAGAGCGTGTGATTCTGTCAAATAGCCTGCAAAGATATATTGAATGGTAAAATACACGCTGACAGAATAAAAGCTGTATATGGCTTGATTAGAGCGTGACAACCTAATAAAACCTTAGATTAAAACATGGTAAAGGCATAATGAGGCGGTAAAGCCTGCTGCCGCAGTACATAAAAAGGGCATGCCACTATAATAATGACATGCCCGATTGTGTACTATTTTCCCGATTCCATGCGTAAATCAATAGCCTTTTTGATATACCCGTTGACTGATTCACCTGCCGCACCTGCTGCCGCCTTGATTGCATCACGTTTACCTTTTGGAACACGTACTTTTATATCATCGTAATTGTTACGAACATATTTAGCGGTTGCACGCTGCTGAGCCTTTGAAGTTTTTGGAGTATCAGACATTACAAAACACCCTCTTTCATATAAACATGGTTATACCCAGTTCATTATATCATATTTGTATAGTGGGGACAATATACAAAATGCATAATAACAAGGGGATATATAGGGTACAACATTGGATAATATTGATATTGTTATAGTGTACCCAACATAGTATACTATAATTGTAACAAAAAATGCCCTCTACAGAATGGCAGTTCTGCAAAGGGCGGTACACCTAGCACAAAGGGTACATGAATATAATATATCATTCTGTACCCTTTCACAAGAGAAAGGACAGATAAAATCATGGACAAATCAAGAATAACAGATGTTATTGACAGAATGGATGATGCAAACGCACTACTGGAAATGTGTCGAGGCTATGCGCAGTCGGAAACACCCGACATGCAAACTCTTGCATCATCGCTATATCAAATCAAGCTCAAATATGAAACTATATTAATGACACTTGAACACATTACAAGGGATTAAGAGGCGGTGAGAGTATGGCAACAGATAAGAAAGGGCGCAAGCTGCCTAAAGGTATTCGACAGAGATACGATGAGTATGAGGGTAGATTCATGCACGAGGGGCAAGAGTACCTGGTACATGGGGCTACAATAACAGAGACTCAAAAGCTCATGGAAGATTTACGATACAAAGTTAGGCATGGAATAATAGCCAGTTCCCACAAGGTTATATTTTCAGAGTGGTTTAATGAGTGGTTTGAGGACTACGAGAAAATCAAAGCCAAGGAAAGCACTTGCAATGTTTATAAAAATCTGTATCACCTGCATTTAGAAAAGCCACTAGGAAAGAAAAAGCTATGCGATATAAGGGCAGAGCACATACAGAAACTATTTAATAACATGGCCGAGAACGGATGCAGTATATCAACAATACAGTTGACAAAAGCAGTTCTTGACGGCTGTATAAAGCAGGCTACACGAAACAGATTAATTGACAATAACCCTTTAAAGGCTGTAACACTGCCGACAACAAAGGCAAAGCCTAAAAAGGTACGAGAGGCAATGACAAAAGAAGAGCAGGCTTTATTCATGGAATACGCAAAGGACAGCCAATATTATAATCTGTTTGCTGTACTGCTGCGAACTGGAATGAGAAGCGGTGAGATTCGAGGTTTGCAGTACAAGGACATTGATAAAAAGAATGGAGTAATACACATTCGCAGGACTGCATACTATACAGCAGAGCAGGGCATATATACCAATATACCAAAGACAAAAACATCAATGCGAGATATTCCATTGACGGATGATATATTATCTTTTCTCAACGCTGAGAAGAAAAGGCAGCTTGAATATAACAAGGCTGTAAGCATAGAGCAGTATGTATTCTGTGATATAAACGGGCAAATTGTAAAGCAAGAATACATGCAAAGAGAAATAAAAAGAATCGTTGGAAAAATCGTTAATGACGGACACGAGCTAAAAACGCACGTTACAATGCATGTATTTAGACATACATTCGCAACGAGAGCTATTGAAGCAGGAATGCCACCACAAGTATTAAAGACAATACTGGGGCATAGTTCCCTTGCAATGACAATGGATTTATACAGCCACGTATTACCCGACACGAAAGCCAGTGAGATGCAGAAAATAGCAAGTGCATTTTAATAAAAAGCCTGCTGCAGGATTCCAATTTTGGACTAATTTTGGACTGTGGCGGGTTTTTTATTACCTGCAAATACTGGGAAACCCTTGTAAATAAAGGGGTACAGCGTTTTATTTAAACTAATAAAAAATTAAAAAAATCTTAAAAGACAGATGCAATATATATTTGGTATGATTAATTCATAATCAATCAATTAATTATAAGAAACCGGGAGGTCGAAATGAGTAAAAAGAAAAAGATTATCATTTCAGTGATTGCAGTTGTGCTGATTATAGCAGTTATTGTGTCAGCTGTTGTCATTGCAATGACAAAGGGAAAGAATGCAAAAAAGTCATCGGGGGTGTATGCAAACAAGGTCTCTGATGTCATGTATCAGGCGGGAAGCACTGACAGGTACAGCGGTGTCGTGGAAGCAGCCGACAGCATGGATATCAAGGCTGATAGTGAGAAAAAAGTAAAGGATATTCTCGTGTCAGAGGGTGATGAGGTACAGGTGGGTACACCTCTTTTTACCTATGATACAAAGGATCTTGCTGCGAAAAAGGAAAGTGCCACGCTTGAGCTTGAGAGCTTAAACAATACGCTTTCCGGCTATGATGCCCAGATAGAGCAGCTCAACAAGGAAAAGAAGGAAGCGTCAAAGGATCAGCAGCTTGACTATACACTGCAGATTCAGCAGGTGCAGACACAGCAGAAGCAGACACAGTACGATGTTGCCACGAAGAAGGCAGAGATAGAAAAGTACGATGAGAGCATCAAAAATGCCACTGTAAATAGCACAATGGTCGGTGTTGTTAAGAAAATCAATGAGAATCAGAGTGCAGACACAGCAGATTCTGCATTTATGACAATTGTTGCCACCGGCGATTACAGGGTAAAGGGCACAATCGATGAGCAGAGCTTTTTAAACAGCGGACTGGCAGAGGGGCAGGCAGTTATCGTGCGCTCAAGAGTTGATGAGTCAAAGACCTGGCAGGGTACCATCAGCAAGGTTGACACTGAGAATCCTCAGACTGATAACAGCAATTCAGGCATGTATGATGATGGAAACAGCGAGCAGAAGGCCTCAAAGTACAACTTCTATGTGCAGCTTACAGGCACAGGCGATATGCTTTTAGGACAGCATGTATATGTGGAGCCGGATTTTGGACAGACACAGATGAAGGAAGGCATATGGATTGATGAGAGCTACGTTGTAAAGGATGGCGATGATGCATATGTCTGGACACTTAATAAAAAGGATAAGCTTGAGAAGACAAAGGTTGAGCTTGGAGACTATGACGAGAATCTCATGATGTATGAAATCAAATCAGGGCTTTCAAAGGATGACTACATAGTGTGGGCATCGGATGACCTTTATGAGGGTGAGCCGGCACAGACATGGGAAGAGTACATTGAAAATGGCGGCGGTGAAGACACAGTTTATGATAATATGGGTACAGAAGCTCTTGATGACCAGATGCTTGAGGGCACTGAGGGCGGTCCGGTTGATGATGGCACAATGGACGAAGGTGCTGCAGATGCCACCGGTTCAGGTGACGCGGAGGTACAGTAGATGATTCTAGAACTCCAGCATATTTACAAAAACTACGACCAGGATAAGCTTGTGGTGCCGGTTTTAAAGGATGTTTCACTCCAGATTGAGGAGGGAGAGTACGTGGCAATCATGGGGCCGTCGGGCTCCGGCAAAACCACTCTCATGAATATTGTGGGATGTCTTGATCTGCCAACATCGGGCACATATATACTTGACGGCAGACAAGTCAGTGAGCTCAAGCAAAAGGAGCTTACGAGAGTCAGACGGGATACAATAGGATTTGTATTCCAGAATTTCCAGCTCATGCCGCGTGAGAGCGCACTGGACAATGTATGCCTGCCACTCATATATGCCGGTGTGAGCAAAAAGGACAGAAGGCAGATGGGTATGGAGGAATTGGAGCGCGTAGGGCTTTCAGACAGGGCTGATTTTAAGCCAACACAGCTTTCAGGAGGACAGAAGCAGCGAGTGGCGATAGCGAGAGCTATGGTAAATCATCCAAAGCTTCTGCTTGCGGATGAGCCTACGGGAGCACTTGACTCAAAGTCAGGCAGGCAGGTGCTTGAGCTCTTTGAGAGCCTTAATGAGTCCGGTGTGACGGTTGTCATGATTACACATGACAGAAAGGTAGCCGAGCAGGCAAAGCGCATCGTCCACATCATAGACGGCGAGATAACAGAGGAAGGACAGGAGGCAGGTAATGAAAAAGAAAAAGAGAATTAAGATCATTATAATAGCTGTCCTTGTAGTTGCAGTTGCAGCGGGAAGCATCACAGGAGTGGTTTATTACAAGAACTCCAAGGGGCTTGCTTCCGTCATGAGTGTTTCAATGATCAGCACGACAAACGACAACACATCCATGACCAGTGAGGGAATGGTGTGTGACGATGCATGTCAGACAATCAATTTAAAGGATGGACAGAAGGTGACAGAGGTTTATGTCACAAAGGATCAGCAGGTAAAGGCCGGGGATAAGCTCCTTGCATATGATGTGACGAGTCTTTCACTCTCGGTTGAGATGAAGCAGCTTGAGATACAGAGTCTTGAGAACCAGCTTGTATCGGAAAAGCAGAAGCTTGATAAGCTAAAGAATACTAAGCCGGTTGCAAAGCAGCCTGAGACTCCTGTTACACCTGAGCCACAGCCTGACACACAGCCGGCTGCACCTGAGCAAAAGCCTGATGAACAGCATGATGTGATATCGGATTTGTCAGAGGCTAAGGGAAGCGGTACAGAGGTCGATCCTTATGTATTTACATGCACAGAGGCTTCATATGTAGCCGGATCGCTTTTGAATACACTTGCTGATAAGAGTGCGGTAGCCCGGTTTGTAATAGGAGATGCTAACGCGCCTGATATGGAGCTTATCGTAAGAGGAGATAAGCTTGGCAGCTATGATGACAGCGATGAGATAAAGCTTTTCCTTGCAGGTTCAATTACAGCAGTAAATGAGCCGTCAGATGCCGCAGCAGACAATGCCACAGAACAGGCCACACAGACAGAAGCTGATACCGCAGCAGAAGAAAAGACATACACAGCAGATGAGCTTAAGGATGCCATAAAGGAGCAGACAAGAAGTGTTGCAGATGTTGATTTACAAAAGAGAATTGCACAGGCTGATTTAAAGGAACTGCAGAGCGAGCTTGAGGATGGCGTGGTATGTGCAAAGAAGGATGGAATTGTGATAACAGTTTGTGATCCTGCCAATCCACCTCAGGACGGTACACCGTTCCTGCAGCTTTCAGGAGCCTCAGGACTGTATATCAGCGGAACAATCGGTGAGCTGGATCTGGATACAGTAAAGGTAGGGCAGAGCGTATCAGCAGTCAACTACATGACAGGTGATACCTATGAGGGCACGATATCAGAGATAAGCAATGTGCCGTCAGACAGTGTTAACTACTATGGAGACAGCAATCCAAACTCATCATTCTATGAGTACACTGCATACATTGAGAATCCGCAGAATCTCAAAAAGGGCGATTCGCTGCAGCTTACTATAGATACGTCATCAGAGGGCTCTGACAGTGGACTTTATATCGACAAGTCATATGTCAGAACAGAAAACGGACAGTCATATATATACAAGGATGACAACGGAAAGCTCAAAAAGCAGTCTGTCAAAACAGGCAAGTCGCTCTGGGGCTCATATGTGGAGATAAAGTCAGGCCTGACAAATGATGACTATATCGCATTCCCGTATGGAGTCAGAGAAGGCGAGAAAACCAAGGTGTCCGAAGATGGTATGTATTAGTTTAGCAGGGAGGATTAAAGATGCTTGAAAATATTAGATTGTCCTTTAGGGGAATCTGGTCACATAAGATGCGTTCGTTTCTGACCATGCTTGGAATCATCATCGGAATTGCAGCAATTATTGCGATTGTTTCCACAATTCAGGGCACAAACGAACAGATAGAAAAGAACCTTATAGGTTCAGGAAGTAATAACGTAAAGGTCACACTGCAGAAGGATGGTTATGATATGGATCTGTCATATGATTCGGCACCGGCAGGAGTGACAGAGGTATCGGCTGCCACACTTGACAGCATAAAGGAGCTCGACCATGTGCAAAATGCAGCACTTTACCGCACAAGACAGGCTTACAATGCAGTCTATTATCTGAACACGGCGCTTTCAGGCGGCAATATAACAGGTGTCGATGACGGATATTTCAACACAGCAAGCTATGTAGTCATGAAGGGCAGAGGCTTCTCAAAGAATGACTATGCAAAGGCCCGCAGGGTGGCTCTTATCGACGAGAGCGTGGAGAGCAGCCTGTTTTCAGGAGAGAGCGCGCTCGGCAAGACAGTAGAGATACAGGGATATCCGTTTACAGTAGTCGGTGTAGTCACGGAAAAGGACAGCTATGACCTGGTAATAAATTCAATGGATGATTACTATATGTATGCCTATGATGACAGCCAGGGCAATGTATTTGTGCCAAGCGGCACATGGCCTGTCATATTTCGCTATGATGAGCCGCAGAACCTTTTGCTTAAGGCAGACAGCACCGATACCATGGCTACAGTGGGAAAGGCAGCTGAGGAGATACTTAACAGCAGCTTAAATGTCACAGACGGCTCTGATGTGACCTACAAGGCACAGGATTTACAGGAGCAGGCAAAGCAGATACAGCAGCTCAGCCAGTCAACCAACATGATGCTCATCTGGATTGCCGGAATATCACTGCTCGTCGGCGGTATCGGCGTCATGAATATCATGCTTGTGTCAGTCACAGAGCGTACCTCAGAGATAGGACTTAAAAAAGCAATCGGAGCAGGAAAGGGAGCAATCCTTGGTCAGTTCCTCACAGAGGCTGTTGTGCTCACAAGTCTTGGAGGCTTGGTGGGAGTGCTTGTCGGAGTGATACTCTCGAAGGTCATTTCAATGCTAAACGGCACGCCGACAGCGATAAGCCCGGCAGCAGCTATACTTGCGGTGCTTTTTTCGATGGCAATCGGAATCATATTCGGTATGCTTCCGTCATACAAGGCAGCGAACCTAAACCCGATTGATGCTCTGCGCCATGAGTAATTTTATTGAAACAGCTGCTATTGTGAAAAAAATAACAACTCTTTGTATTTTGATGAATACAAGGGTAGAAAAATTTTAAAAAATTTTGTAGAATGTTCCTAGTAGATAAATACTAGGAGCATTTTTTTAGAGGAATCAGGTCATGTGATATGGGAAGTGTCACATGATGTAATGATTCTTCTAAGTATGTAATTTATTAGGTAACAAAATATACATTATTTTAAGGAAAAGGAGATAATATGTACGCTGACGAAAACGTAATCAAAATCAAACATGCAGTTTTGCTTGAGGTCGCAAAGGCTGCATTTGCAGGTAACCTCGATGAGATCAGAGATGACATCCCATTTACACTTATTCCGGGACCGACACCTCAGTTCCGTTGCTGTATCTACAAGGAGAGAGAGATCATCCGTCAACGTGTCAGACTTGCAGAGGGTAAAGCACCAAGCGCAAACGATGACGGCAATATCATCCAGGTAATCAGCTCAGCATGTGAGGATTGTCCGATTTCAAGCTACACAGTTACTGAGAACTGTCAGAACTGTCTTGGCAAGGCTTGTATCAATGCATGTAAGTTCGGAGCAATCGAGGCAGGACGCCTCCGCTCACATATCGACCCACAGAAGTGTAAGGAGTGTGGACGCTGTGCACAGGCATGTCCTTACAACGCTATTGCTCATTTAAAGAGACCATGTAAGTTCTCTTGTCCTGTAAATGCCATTACATACAATGAGTACGGCATTTCAGTAATTGATGAGAGCAAATGTATCAGATGTGGCAAGTGTATCCACAGCTGTCCATTCGGAGCTATCGGATCAAAGACATACATCGTAGATGTAATCGATGCAATCAAGTCAGAGAACAAGCATGTATACGCTATGGTTGCACCTGCAGCAGAGGGACAGTTTGGCGCAAATATCACTATGAACAGCTGGAAGAAAGCTATGCAGGCAGTTGGCTTCAACGGTTTTGTTGAGGTAGCGCTCGGAGGAGATATGACAGCAGCATACGAGGCTGATGAGTGGCTTGAGGCATACGAGGCAGGAGAGAAGAAGGTTACATCATGCTGTCCTGGATTTGTAAATATGGTTAGAAAGCACTATCCTGAGCTTGCTGACAAGATTTCTACAACTGTTTCACCAATGTGTGCAGTATCAAGAATGATCAAGGCAAAGGATCCTGATGCAGTTACAGTATTCATCGGACCATGTGTTGCCAAGAAGTCAGAGGTACATGATCAGAAGATAGAGGGCAATGCAGACTATGTACTTACCTTCAGTGAGATCCGTGCTATTATGAAGGCAAAGGGAGTACAGCTTGAGGCTGATGACACCTCATACCAGGAGGGCTCAGTATACGGTAAGCGTTTCGCAAACTCAGGCGGAGTTACAGCAGCCGTAATCGAGAGCATGAAGGAAAAGGGAGAGGATGTTGATTGCAAGGTTTGCAAGGCAAACGGAGCAGCAGAGTGTAAGAAAGCACTTCTCCTCATGAAGGCAGGCAAGCTTCCTGAGAACTTCATCGAGGGAATGGCATGTGAAGGCGGCTGCGTAGGCGGACCAAGCTCATACAATGACATGGTGTCTACAAAGAAGTTCCGTGATGATCTCTTAAGCAGAGCAGATGACAGAAAGATTCGTGACAACATCGCCAACTACCATATGGAGACATTTGAGATGCACCGCAAGGAGCAGTAATAAAATAATTGTTACAGCATAAGCTTTTTAAAACCCCCGGCTTGTCCGGGGGATTTTTGTGATTGTGAATATCTGCAAAAAGATATGTGGTTAGTCATATTGAGAATTGAATAGTAACTAAGATATTAAATAAATTAAGTACATATTACGACTCTATCACAGGTTTTCGGGATAAAGAAACAATTGTAACACAACTGAAATATATGAAGCCAACATTAAGAAATTCTCAAGGAATTTGCAGTAGCAAAAAAGATTGTTTAACGCTATAATAGATATTGCTTGAAATAATATTATCAGGTTTGAGTAATAATATAGAGAGAATAATTATAAAATGCTAAAGAGGATTGTAAAAATGGACAAAAATAAAAAGATGATTATTGGGATACTTGTGGCTGCAATAGTTTTGGTGGTGGCGTTTATAGTATATATCACATGCTTTGATTCACACATTGAGTTCAGCAGCAAGTTTAAAAACGGTATCACTGTTGAGTATGGCAAAAAGTTTGAGGAACCCAAAATCAAGGCGTATGTCAGAGGCAGGCTTATAAACCGCAAGGGAAAAGAAATAAAATGTACTATAGACAGTAATGTAGATGCAACAAAGACAGGTTCATACGAGATAAAGGTAACGGCTCAATACGGTAAAAAAACAGCGACACAGACCATAAAGGTTGAGGTGAGGGATAAGAAGGCTCCGGAGATTGCATTAAATGGCGATGCAGAGATGACTGTAGAGGCAGGCAGCGAGTTCAGTGACCCGGGATATACGGCAACAGACAACTATGATGGGGATATGACAGACAAGGTATCTGTAACAGGAGCTGTCGATACATCAAAGCCGGGAGACTATGAGATAAAGTACAGTGTAGCAGATTCGTCAAAGAACGAGAGCGAGGTTAAAAGGACTGTGCATGTCGCAGATACCACGGCACCGCAGATTAAGCTTTCGGGTGATGATTTTATGTCAGTTAAAAAGGGTGATAAGTACAGTGATCCGGGATACACGGCAACAGACAATTGTGACGGAGACATCACAGACAGTGTCAAGGTATCAGGAGATAAGGTAGATAAGGATAAGGCGGGAAAGTATACTGTGACCTATGAGGTCTCAGATTCATCAGGAAATAAGGCTACAGCTACAAGAGTGGTAAGTGTGTATGACCCGGCTGCCACGGCAGACACGGTAAATCCGGGCAACAAGATTATTTATCTGACCTTTGACGATGGTCCCGGAAAGTATACACAGGGGCTATTAGATGTGCTTGATAAATACAATGTAAAGGCCACCTTCTTTGTTACAAATACACATCCTGACTATCAGAACATGATAGCAGAGGAGGCAAAGAGAGGCCACACAGTGGCTATCCACTCTGCCAGCCACAAATACAACCAGATATATACAAGTGAGCAGGCATTTTTTGATGACCTTGAGCAGATGAACAGTATCATAAAGGCACAGACAGGAAATGATGCGTCAATCATCAGATTCCCGGGTGGCTCATCAAATACTGTGAGCAAGGATTATTGTCCGGGCATTATGACACAGCTCGTCAATGATGTGACAGCAAGAGGACTTTTGTACTGTGACTGGAACGTATCGAGCGGAGATGCAAACAGCAAGCCAATCAGCACGGAACAGGTGGTACAGAATGTCATCTCCGGCGTGCAGAGCCACAACGTATCAGTTGTATTGCAGCACGACATAAAGGATTTCAGTGTCAATGCGGTCGAGCAGATCATCCAGTGGGGACAGGCGAATGGTTATACATTTTTACCTCTTACCACGAGTTCACCGATGTCTCATCATCGCATAAACAACTAAAAGCACCAAAACAATAAAAAAGCACAAAAAAGAAGAGTTCGAAATGAACTCTTCTTTTTTAATCATGATTCTTATATCTTATTCCCCAATTAACATTTTTGTAACTATAATTTTACCTAAATATATAATAAAGAAAAAGGTACATAGAAACTAGATTGCCTGAGGGGTCAAAATTATTTAACTACCTCAACGTTAACTGCCTGTGGACCTTTAGCGCCATCAGTGATATCGAACTCTACTGCTGCACCTTCCTCGAGAGTTTTGAAGCCCTCCATGTTAAGTCCTGAGAAATGTACGAATACATCCTTTCCGTCCTCGGCTGTGATGAATCCGTAACCTTTTTGGTTATTGAACCATTTTACTGTACCTTTGCTCATCGAAAGTACCTCCAAATAATAATAATGCTGCTTACGCAACTAACGTTAGAATAGCATAACAGGTTTAAGATGTAAAGCAATAAAGTCAAAGTTCTTTAAAGTTTATGTCATTATTTGCTAAAAATTTCATTACAAGCTTATCCCATTCACCGTCTAAGGTCTTATCCGCTGAAAAAACATTGTAGGATATTCCGGTGGTCAGAGTCAGAAGCTGGCTCTGATACCTGATATTTATGAAAAAACCACTGATATCGGACACGGTGAAAGCAGAGTGCAGACTGCTTAGGGTGTGCTCCATGTTTTCAGGTGAAAGCAGAAAGACAAACTTGAATGACGATGGAGTCTGTCTGCCCTTTATCAGGTCAAAGCAGTTTGTGCGAAGCATCCTAAAGGGGAGTATGCTATAGCCAGCTATACCATTTTCCTCAAGCTCTGTGGAGCTGTAAAAGCCCTTTTGCAGGTGACCATCTATGACGTATGAGGCTGCCTTTGTGATGACGGCCTCCTGGAGCAGGAAGTTGTCAAAGATTTCCGTGCGAAGCAGCTTGTTCATAAAATCCTTTGTGTCTGTCAGTTCAATTGATATCATAATTTCTCCTCATTTTCCACATTGTATGTGACAGCGAATGATTGTTTTAAGTGGTTTTGAATAGTTATCGATTATTATATCATACATCAGATTCGCAGATTATGCCATAAAAATAGATATAAAAATAGCCTTAAAAATAAAGCCTGTTCAACTGGAATAATTGTAAAGTCCGTGGTAGAATAAATGCGTTATGCAATGAAAACAGGAGGCAATCCATGAAACAGGAAAAATTATTTGATTTACTAAAAGCGGCTGTTTCACCATGCGAGTGTGTGAAGGCTGCAAAGCAGGAGCTTTTAGAAAACGGGTTTGAGGAGATAGATTATACAGGCGACTGGAAGCTTGTGCGCGGTGGCAGGTATGTCTTAAATCACCATGATACGACCATGTTTGCGTTTACTGTAGGAAGTGGCTACAACAAAAAGGATATGGTGCGAATAGCGGCAGCTCACACAGACTATCCATATCTTCGCATAAAGCCAAATCCGGATTTTATGACAAACTCATATGCACAGGTCAATGTAGAGGTGTATGGAGGACCGATTTTAAACACATGGTTTGACAGACCTCTCGGAGTGGCAGGGCGCGTGGCTATAAAGAGTGAGGATGTGTTCAATCCGCGTATGGTGCTATATAGGTCCAAAAAGCCTGTCATGATTATTCCAAATCTCGCCATTCATATGAACAGAGATGTGAATAAGGGAGTCGAAATAAATAATCAGGTGGATCTGATGCCGGTGCTTGATTCAATACCTGAGGATGAAAGGACCACGGATTATTTCCTTAGCTTTCTGGCTGGTGAGCTGTCTGTAAAAAAGAGCGATATCATAGACTTTGAGCTCAATACATTTTGCATGGAGGAGCCTTGCTTTGTCGGTGTGAATGACACCATGATTTCATCACCGAGAATCGACAACCAGTCATCCTGCAGGGCACTTCTTGATGCCATAGAGGATGGAAACAGAGCTGATGGAATAAACATCATAGCGCTTTTCGACCATGAGGAGATTGGAAGTAACAGTAAGCAGGGCGCGGCCTCTATAATGCTTCACGATATGCTCAGGCGTATTTTAAGAAATATGGACCTTTCAGAAAATGAAATAGATGAGAGCATATATGATGCCATGCTTTTGTCTGTCGATGTGGCTCATGCGCTTCATCCTAATAAAAAGGAAAAGATGGATATCACAAATATGCCTGTCATGGGAAAAGGCTTTTGTATCAAGCAGGCATGCTCGCAGTCGTATGCTACGGATGCGCAGGCTATTGCTATTCTATGTCAGCTGTGTGATGAAAAGGGAATACCGTACCAGCGCTTTGTGAACCGCTCGGACAGCCGTGGTGGCAGCACACTTGGCTCGATTGCAGGTACGCTTTTGCCGGTAAAGACAGTGGATATAGGTATACCTATTCTTGCCATGCACTCAGCCTGTGAGCTTATGGGAGTACGCGACATGAAAGCCTTAAGCGACTGTGTGACGGCCTTTTTCGGGTACCATTAAAGAGCAGATAACCATTATGGAAAAATAAATACAGAAACCTCTTGCATAAGTTTAGTTTTAGTGTTAATATGACGTAGTAATGAAAACTACTTGTTACGGAATGAAATAACTTTTAAAAAAGTAATTTAAACTTTTATTATCATATAGTGCAGGAGGAATAGATATGTATAAGATTATAATAGATAGCTGTGGTGAGCTCACAGATAGCCTTAAGAAGGATGGACATTTTTGCAATGTGGCACTCGAGCTTGATGTTGACGGATACAGAATCCGCGATGATGAGAGCTTTGACCAGCATGATTTCTTAAGAAGAGTAAAGGAGAGTGTAAAGGGACCAAAGTCGTCATGCCCGTCTCCTGAGGAATATATGCAGGCCTTTGAGGGAGAGGCTGATCATATCTATGTTGTCACACTTTCGGGCAAGCTCAGCGGCTCATACAACAGCGCTGTTTTAGCAGTCAATCTGTACAATGAGGAGCATGAGGACTGTGGCAAGCAAATCTATGTATTCAATTCCCGCTCAGCATCTATCGGCGAGACACTTATAGGCATGAAGGTGCAGGAGCTTGAGGAAAGTGGACTTTCATTTGATGAGGTTGTAAAGAATACTGAGGAATATATAGCTTCAATGAATACATTCTTTGTGCTTGAGACACTTGATACATTAAGAAAGGCAGGACGATTAAGCAACCTGAAGGCTTTTGTGGCAAGCACTTTAAACATAAAGCCTGTCATGGGCTCAACCGATGAGGGCTCAATCCAGCAGCTTGGCCAGGCCAGAGGCATGAAGAGGGCACTTGCCAAGATGGTAGAGGATGTTGTGGCTGCCACAAAGGACTGTGAGCACAGGATTCTTGCAATTTCACACTGCAACTGCCCGGAGCGTGCACAGTATGTGAAGGCATGCCTTGAGAAGCTTGCCGGATTTAAAAAGATTGTCATTGTGGATACAGCCGGCATCTCAAGCATGTACGCAAATGACGGAGGAATTATTATAGCAGTATAAGGATATGGTCTTTATTTTATCGGCCGGATATATTATAATGATGGCATGGGAAATTTAGATTACACACAGGTTTTAAACAAAATAGAAAACACACGCCGTTTCGGCAATGAGCCCGGAGTGGTGGTGACAGCACAGGTCATAAAGGTGCTGAGAGAAAAAGGAAAGCAAAAGCGCATAATACCGTATATCCATGTGGCAGGCACCAATGGAAAGGGCTCGGTGTGCGCTTTTTTTTCTAGTATAATAAAAAAAGAGCATATGAGGGTAGGTACGTTTGTATCACCGCATCTGGTGGATTTTGAGGAGCGCATCACGGTTGACGGGCGTATGATACCTAAGGAGGATGTTACAAGGCTTGGAAACTATCTGCTTGATATAGATTTTGGCATAGGGCTTACGATGTTTGACTACTGCCTTGCTATGGCTCTTTTGTACTTTGAGGAGCAGCAGTGCGATTATATGGTCATTGAGACAGGGCTTGGTGGCAGGCTTGACTCAACGAATGCAATCGGCACACCGCAATGTGCCGTTATCACAAAGATAGGCTATGACCATATGGCTATCCTTGGCAGTGATATAGCTGATATAGCGGCTGAGAAGGCCGGTATCATAAAGGAAAACTCCACAGTGGTGGTGGAACAGCAGGATAAACGTGCTATGCAGGTGATTGAGCAGGAAGTGAAAAAAAAGCATGCAAGGATAATCACTGTGGAGCAAAGTGATATAGCACGCTGCAGCGGCTACGCACTGAGGCTTTGTGGCACATTTCAGTGGGAGAATGCAGCAGCGGCAGAGCTTGCAGCGCGGTATGTGCTTGGAAAGCACTATGGCGGGCTGGAATATGAAATGCAATATGATAAGACTGGGCCAAAGAGCGAGAAAACAGACCTGAATGACAGGATAAAGAGTGCACTTGAAGAAGCTGTGTGGCCGGGACGCATGGAGATAGTATCGAAGGCGCCGTTCCTGCTAGTGGACGGAGCACACAACAGCAATGGAGTTGATGCACTCAAGGAAAGCCTCATGCAGATGTATCCGGGTGAGAAATTTTGCTTTTTCATGGGAGTCATGGCTGATAAGGACTACGATGTCATGATACGTGAGATTTTGCCGCTTGCTGAGGAGTTTTATACAGTGACACCGGATTCAGACAGATCACTGCAGGCATCAAACCTTGCTGATTTTATCAGAAAAGAGGGAGTTAAGGCAACAGAGCTTTCAGGAGTTGATGAGATAAGAGGGCACCTGAAAAGAGATACGAAAAATGTTGCATTTGGCTCATTGTATTTTATTGGGGAGATTAAACAGCACCGGATATAAACACCGGATATAAGAGGATGATTTATGGCTGATATTTTAAGAATTTTTAAAAGAGATATGTGTGGCATATTCCGAAATGTGCTTGTACTCATTATAGTTATAGGATTGTGCGTGCTGCCGGCGCTGTATGCATGGTTTAATATCTATGCCAACTGGGATCCGTATGGCAACACCGGAAATATAGCAATTGCAGTAGTCAATCTGGACAAGGGCTGGACGAAGAATGACAGCGAAACTGTCAATATGGGCGATGGTGTGGTAGAGTCATTAAAGCAAAAGGATACTATAGGCTGGAAATTTGTTAAATCAGAGGAAAAGGCTGTTGATGGTGTTAAGTCAGGCAGATATTATTCTGCACTTGTCATAGATGAGCAGTTTACCTACAGCATGTATAATGGTGTAGCTGACAATATTGAAAATCCAAGGATTACCTACTATCTCAACGACAAGAAAAATGCTGTTGCGACAAAGATAACGGACAGTGCAGCAAGTGCTGTTAAATCAAGTATTAATAAGCAGTTTATAAAGGTGCTTGCAGAGCAGGTGTTTAAGGAGACCAACGTAATATCCGATGACATGAAGGAAAAGGATGCTGTGGGGCAGATGACCGGTAAGCTTGAAGCGGTATCTGAGAGTCTTGCGCAGTACGATGCAATGATAGATACGTTTATTGACGGAAATAAGGCATTATCACAGGTGTCTAAAGAAACGGGCGAAGCACTCAAAGATGGGCAGGATAAGCTTGCAAATGGCACAGACAGGCTTGAAGAGAGCAAAAATGATCTGCAGTCCACCAGGCAATCCTTCGACAGCTTTAGCGCAGATATCACATCGGCATTAGCAAAGGTGAAGAACTCGATTGATGATATATCAAAGCAGATTTCAGATGCAAATCTGTCACAGGATGTAAATACTATTCAAAGTGATGTACAAAATATCAAACAGTCAGCGGATGCTTTGAAGGGTAATATTGACACTCTTGAGGACAAAATCGACAAAATAAAGCCGGATATGGATGATACTCATGTCGGCACACTTATTTCCAATATAGAGCTTGTCAAGGAACAGACAAAGAGCATGATAGAAAGAACACAGTCTGTGGATTTATCGGGGAAAACACAGAATTCTGTTGAAACACTTAAGAGTGTAATGGCTGCTCTTTCATCGACTGCGTCAGCAGTGAAGGATACATATACCTCACAGATAGTGCCACAGGTGGATGGCATGATAAGCAGTATGTCGTCTGTTCTTGATTCAATGCAGACCACACTTGGCAATCTTAGTCAGACATCAGGCTCCATGGCGCAGGTGTTTGACGGAGTGGACAGTACGCTTGATACACTCAATATGAGCATGACACAGCTTAAGGGAGTCATAGAGTCAGCATCTGACAAGATAAATACGACACTCGACAAGCTTGAAGCAGCCTCTGAGGATGAAAAAGCTGATATCATAGTGAATCTACTTTCGGGGAATCCTGAAAAGCTTGGCAGCTTCTTTTCAGAGCCGGTGCAGGTATCAGATAATTACATCTACGAGATAGCCAATTATGGCTCCGGGGTAGCACCTTTTTACACCACACTTGCCATATGGGTGGGCATGACTATACTTGTTTCACTGGTAAAGGTTCACGCGGATGCCAAGGGGCTTGGGAAACTAAAGCCTTCACAGCTTTATTTTGGCAGATATCTGACATTCTTTTTACTGTCACAGGTACAGACCTTTATCATTGTGCTGGGTGATTTATACCTGCTTAAAATACAGTGTGTGCATCCGGTGTCATTTATTGTGACAGGCGCAGTGACAAGCCTTACATTTTCACTGCTCATATATTCTCTGACCATATCCTTTGGTGATATAGGAAAGGCACTGGCGGTGGTTGTCATGGTACTCCAGATTGCAGGAAGCGGCGGCACATATCCGATAGAGGCGCTGCCGGCATTTTTCAGGGCAGTGTATATTTTCTTCCCATTCCCATATGCGATAAATGCGATGAGGGAGTGTATAGGAGGTATGTACGAAAACATACTCGGAAAATGTTATATCACGCTTTTACTTTTTGGCGCAGCCTCTTTGGTGATAGGACTTGTGATACGAAAGCCGTTTATCAGACTCAATCATTTTATAGAGAAGCGTATGGAAGATACTGAGATGCTATAGTTAAATGTACAATTAATAAATCAATAATTGGCATATTAATATGGTACTTCTGATGTGCCGTAAGCTATAAAGCGGGAAGGAAAGTATGCAGGATACAGGTAGAAACAGTAATAAAGATTCCAATATGGATAATGATATGAATAACAATGCAAATAATAATGTGAATGAGCAGCCACTATCCGATGATAAGAGACTGCGCGAGATGTACAATAAGCTGGTCGGATATGAAAAAACCATCCACGAGCAGAATCAAAAGAGGATAAAAATAGGATTAAGATGCATATACATCATTCCACTCTTTTTTCTTGTGCTGCTGATGATTGTGCCGGACAGTTCAAAACTCATTTTTCTTGTGCTGTGGATAGTGAGTCTGTTTGCTATCGCAGTGTATTTAATCGGAGTTGAGTATGTGGACTATAAGCTGCAGGAGAAGATGAATGAGATAAGCGGCAGGGATGCGCAGTGTATGAGCGTGAGTCCTGTCGTGCAGATTGATGACAGGGTGCAGGAAATAGCCGAAAGAGTGGAGCAGAGATTTGATACGATGCAGCAAAGCAAAGGGGAGGATGCCGAGCAATGAAAAAAATATTTCAAATATATCTGGCTGACCTGAAACGCATATCCACAAATGTGGTTGCCATAGTCATTATTATGGGACTCTGTATCATCCCGGCTTTGTACGCATGGTTTAATATTATGTCCAACTGGGATCCTTACGGAGAGAAAGCTACATCACAGATGCACATAGCAGTATATTCTGAGGATGAGGGGATGAGCGTCGGTGATTTAAAGCTATGTATGGGAGACAGTGTCATAAAGGGACTGAAGCAAAATGATGCAATTGGCTGGATTTTTACAGATAGCAGTAAAGAGGCACTGGAGTATGTTTATAGTGGAAAGTGCTATGCAGCCTTTATTGTGCCAAAGGATTTTTCAGCTGCTATGCTTAGCTTCTTAAGCGGTGAGCTGGTCAATCCGCAGATAGAATACTATGAAAACAGCAAGAAAAATGCCATAGCAACAAAGATAACCTCAAAGGTCAAGACCACGGTGCAGCAGTCTGTAAACTCTTCAATGGTAAGTACGATTACAAAGATAGCGTCAAAGTCGGGAGAGCTCATAGTGGGAGACGGCAAATCAGGAGATAACCTGGCCGGAACGGTTGTTGACAAGCTAAAGGATATGGATACGACTCTTTCTACATATGCAGGCATGCTCGATACATTTGCCATGCTCACGGATTCAGCAGACAGCCTGATAGGCTCGACACAGTCACTGCTTCCGAGTGTGCAGGGGCTGATTGACGGGGGACAGTCATCGGTAAGCGGCATGCAGTCATCGGTGCTCTCGGGAGCGCAGACTGCACAAACCATCACACAGATGGTCGACATAAGCTTATCAAACATAAACAGCCAGCTTAATGTGCTGGAAAACTCTATACAGCTCTTAAATGCATCGGGAGTAGCTGATGCCGATACTGCGGACATATCTGTTTCCGTGTCCGGCTTTGATACGGTAGAACAGCTTGCAGAGAATACGCTTTCCGCTATTGAGGGCTTAAAGGGAGTGGATAGCTCGCAGATAGAGGCTGTCAGGAAAAATATCCAAAGCATTAAAACACAGATAAAAGACCTTAAGTCTGATACTGAATTGACGGCAGATAAGCTAAAGCTTCTTAAGGAGTCGATAAAAGCCGATGTGTCAAGTGCCAAGTCTGCAATAGATACACTTAAAAATACATTTGACCACAGCGTGTCACCGAATCTCACAGGAGCGGTATATGATATAGAATATGCACTTATTGAGACACAGTCCATGCTTGGTTCTTTGGACAACAGCTTCCCGGATATACAAAAAGCACTCGATGATTATTCAACAGTACTTAAATCAGGAAATGCAGATATCGTAAATACCAGACAGTATATACAGCAGATCAGAGATGGTTTACAGAATGTTATATCAGGATTTGATAATTTATCAAACGATGAGCAGTTTAATGAGATTGTAAAGCTGCTTCAGACAGATCCGACACTCATTGCGCAGTTTGTGACATCACCGTTGTCTATGGATGAGCAGAAGATATATGAGATATCCACATATGGCTCAGCCATGGCACCGTTTTACACAGTGCTGGCTCTGTGGGTGGGAGGTCTGATAACTGTTGCACTTGTGAAAACAAAGGTAAAGGACACTGACGATATAAAATCACTTGGCAAAGTAAACAGCGTACATAAGTTTTTTGGCAGATATATCACATTTTTCGTGATAGGACAGCTGCAGACACTTGTGACAGTGCTCGGTGATTTGTTCTTTGTCGGAATACAGTGCAGGCATCCGTTCCTTTTCTGGTGTGCAAGCGCACTGACAAGCTTTGTATTCACGCTTCTTATGTACTCACTCACAGCAGCCTTGGGCAATGTGGGACAGGCTGTAGCAGTAGTCATTATGGTCATTCAGGTGGCAGGCGCAGGTGGCACATTCCCGGTTGAGGTGCTGCCACAGGTGTACAGAGCACTGTATAAGTTCATGCCGTTTAACTATGCCATGAATGCCCTAAGAGAGTGCGTGGGAGGCATGTACCGCTTTGATTATTGCAAGGATCTTGCGATTCTTCTTATATTCATAGCAATATCGCTTGTGATCGGACTGTTGCTTGGACGTCCGTTTGGAAAGCTTAATACCGCTATTGAAAAAAGTAAGAAAAAGTCAGGCCTTATCTTATAATAGTAAAAAAAGCTATATAGAAACTTAAGTTATGGTTATTATAAAAAAATAGTACTAGACATTTTTTTTCTATTGTACTAGAATGAGCATAAATGATAGTAGACCCGATATATGATAACGCTAGGTTATATCGGATCCGTAAAGAAACGGAGGATATAAAGATGGAAAAGAAGGATATCGATTGGTCAAACCTTAGTTTTGGCTACCAGGAAACAGATTACAGCTATGTTTCTAATTATAAAGATGGAAAGTGGGACGATGGACAGCTCACAAAGGATCATACAGTGACACTTAATGAGTGTGCGGGAGTATTCCAGTATGCACAGACATGCTTCGAGGGACTTAAGGCATACACAACAGAGGATGGCAGAATTGTCTGCTTCAGACCTGACTTAAATGCACAGCGTCTTAAGGATTCATGTGAGAGACTTGAGATGCCGGTATTCCCGGAGGATAGATTTGTAAAGGCAGTTGAGGAAGTAGTAAAGGCAAATGCAGCATGGGTTCCACCATACGGCTCAGGCGCTACACTCTATATCAGACCATATATTATGGGAACAAATGCAGTAATCGGTGTAAAGCCTGCTGATGAGTATCAGTTCAGAATCCTTGTAACACCTGTAGGTCCATACTTCAAGGGTGGCGCAAAGCCAATCACAATCCGTGTATCAGACTTTGATAGAGCAGCACCTCACGGAACAGGACATATCAAGGCAGGACTCAACTATGCAATGAGTCTTCATGCCATTGTAGATGCACACGCACAGGGCTTTGCGGAGAATATGTACCTCGATCCTGCAACACGTACAAAGGTAGAGGAGACAGGTGGTGCAAACTTCATCTTTATCACAAAGGATGGCACATTTGTTACACCTAAATCAGACAGCATCCTGCCATCAATCACACGCCGTTCACTGATGGTAGTTGCAGAGAAGTACTTAGGACTCAAGGTTGAGCACAGAGAGGTGCTCTTTGATGAGGTAAAGGATTTTGCTGAGTGTGGACTTTGCGGAACAGCAGCAGTAATCTCACCGGTAGGAAAGATTGTAGACCACGGCAAGGAAATCTGCTTCCCAAGCGGTATGGATGAGATGGGACCTGTCACAAAGAAGCTTCGTGACACACTTACAGGCATTCAGATGGGCCATATTGATGGACCGGATGGATGGGTTCACGAGATTAAGTGTGATTAATAATAAGAATATGCATTTATAATAAAGCACCGGGTATTATGTTACGTCATAATATCTGGTGCTTTTGTATTATTTTATGTGGCATAATAAGACGATTTGTGCTAATATACTCTTATATGTATGCAAATGTTTATAAAAGCTTGGAATAGATATATAAAAGCAAACAAAAGAGATAACCGGGGATAATTAAATGGACGAGTATGAAAAGATAAGACAGAGAAAGCGCGAAGAATATAGAAAGAGACACCGCGCCCAGGTCAGAAGAAAGCAGCTTATTAACAATGGCATTGTTATAGGCATGATAATACTTATAATTGCAACGATAATCATAGTGGGAGCTTTAAGGGGCAAAAAGGCAAAGCAGGAAGAGGTAAAGGCAGAGGTGACCAGTACGCTTTACAATCCTATACAGCCAAAGCTTGATGTACAGCTGCTGACACCCAATCCGTATTCCAGACCACAGAAGGCACTTGAGAAGGTAAACGGCATAGTTGTCCATTATACAGCAAATCCGGGTACGTCAGCCAGACAAAACAGAGACTATTTCAATGGCCTGGCAGAGACCAAAAAGACCAAAGCAAGCTCACATTTTGTTATAGGATTAGAGGGTGAGATAGTGCAGTGCATACCTTGCAATGAGATATCATATGCATCTAATAACAGAAACAGTGACACAATATCGATAGAGTGCTGTATAGAGGATGAGACAGGAAAGTTCAACGACAGCACATACCAGTCGCTCATAGAGCTCACCACATGGCTTATGGGTCGGTATGATCTGAGTGCTGATGATGTAATAAGGCACTACGATGTGACAGGCAAGAAGTGTCCGCTATACTTCGTGGAGCATGAGGATGCGTGGGAGCAGTTTCACAAGGATCTGGATACATACATCGAAGAAAATGGTGTGCCAAAGGAAGAGGCAAGCCAAAACTGACAATATACAATAAATTAAAGGATGATTTAAAAAATGAAGGAAATTATCGGAAATCTGTTAAAAAAAGAGAATGTACGTCAGAATCTGAGCAGCCTCAGACAGGAGATTAAAGATGAAAATGCATTAGCAGAGGCTCTAAAGCTGCTTGCAGGAGAAGATGAGCTGCTTGTGTCGTTTATGGGAGCAGACGATGCAAAAACCAGAAAGAACGCAGCGCTTCTGATAGGAGATCTTCATATGTCACAGCTTTCTGATGAGGTTTTTAAAGCATACGAGGCTGAACAGATGCGCTTTGTAAAGGGCTCATATCTGGCGGCGCTGTCACAGCTGGACTGCAAAGAGCTTTTGCCACAGCTTATGGAGCGTGCAAAAGAGCTTGAGCATATGACGGTCACAGCTGAAAATAGGAAGCATATTGAGGAAGAATTAAACGAGATAAATAAAATCCTGATTAAATATAATGGGATAAAGCACCATACACCTTTGCTCGAGGGAGTAAAGGCTGAGCTGCTTCTGATGACAAACCGCCTTCACAGAGAGGTGGTACGACGCCAGATACCGGTTAAGGATACAAAGCTGCATCCGCTTGGCGTGCTTGTAAAGACTGACAATATACCTCTTATCATGCAGGTGCGCACATTCAGAAAAATGTACTTTACCATACATGCAGCATCGCTTCTGCCAAAGGATGCACAGGAAGCAGCCGGACTTCTTGCAGAGTCAGATATGTATGATATATTAAGACGCATGCACCGAGAGGGTGGTCCGTTTTACTATCGTATTGAGAGCACGGCAGATGCGGCGTACCAGAGCAGGCTTGCGAAAGCTATCGATATGTATTTTGCGGGCAGGATGATCAATTCACCAAATGATTACGACGTGGTGATTAAGCTCATACCGACAAAAAATGACAATTTTTTTGTCTGCATGAGATTATGTTCCATACAGGATAATAGATTTGCGTACAGAAAGAATGTGCTTCCTACGTCGATGCATCCATCACAAGCGGCACTTATTGTTTCACTTGCAAAGCCGTATCTTAAGGAAACGGCACAAATCATGGATCCGTTCTGCGGAGTTGGTACACTGCTTATAGAGCGCGCACATTTAGTTCCGGCTCGCGAGATATATGCTACAGATACCTATGGAGATGCAATCACTATGGGTAGAGAGAATGCTGCATTTGCCAAAACAAGAATTAATTTTATACACAGGGATTTCTTTGATTTCAGACATGACTACAAATTTGATGAGCTGATTACGGATATGCCGGTTCGTAACCGACAGACCAAGGCGGAGATGGAGCTTTTTTACGAGAGGTTTTTCGACAAGGCTGCAGAGCATCTGGTATCCGGCGGAATCATAGTCATGTATTCAAATGAGATTGGGTTTGTGAAGAAACAAATCAGGCTGCGTGTCGAATACCGTCTGCTTCAGGAGACATGTATTCTCGATAAGAATGACTTTTATTTGTTTGTTATCAGATATGAGGATTGATTTGTGTGAGTTTTTAGGAGGAAAATATGTCAGATTCCAAGCTTTTTCAAAAAATACAGGATTATTTCTGCATGGTCAACGGAATATATTTGTCGTGTCTGACAAAAAAGGATGGAGTCATGACAGAGGTGTGTCAATGTAACGATAAATGGAAGAGTATGCTTACCTTTATTGGTGAGGAAAAATACGAAAACCTTCTTTTGAGACTGTCGGACTGCAGGGTTGAGAATCTCATAGATGAACCTCTGGATAAGGACTATATCAGGCTGTATGGTCTGATTGTAAGAGTGGACAATACCCACGATATATATTGGGTTATAGCTGCGGCAATTGATGAGCAGATGTCTAATGATGAGAGAAACATGCTTCCTGATGGCATAATTATTACCAGTGAAGCACGTTTTAACAGAACAATTGAGTTCCTGGAGACTATGACCAGACAGCTTTTGATCACAATGAGAGATGAGGATGCTGCGAATGAGGCACTTTCGCTTATCAGGAAGTCAGATGAGGAAATTAAGAAACAGTTTCATATGCTTGGGGCTATCAATTCTGTTATAAAACTGCTTGAGATGGATGGAAGCTTTACTGATATGGCTCAAAAAGCACTGGAGAGTGCAGTTACTACCATAAAGCTTACCGGTGCTTTTATCATCCGCAAAAACGTGGACGGCATGCATTTGGATGTGATTGTAAGCTATGGCAGAAAGCCGTTTGATACAATATCAATTACCGAGGTGCCTTTTTTCACCGGAAAGCCTTACATTATATCATCAGACTCTGTGATGCCGGAGAAATTCCGCCTTTTCATGGAGAAGCAGGCTATGAGGGCAGCCATATTCCAGCCTGTAAATATAGATAACAGGACTCAGATGTATGTGTGCTTTTTTGATGAGAAGGATGACAGAAGCTGGGAAAAATATGATGTGAAGTTTTTAAATGATACGAAGCGCGTCATTCAAAGTATTCTCACAAAAAAGATAACAACCAACTCGCTTGCAGGCTCCTATGCTTCGCTCGAAGCGATACTGGAAAACTCCGGCTGCGGTATATACGTGGCTGATATGTCTAAGTCAGAGATACTTTACATGAATAATTACTGTAAGCAGCTGCTTTCAAATATTATCGAACAGAACAAGCTGGAAAAATATATTTTTTCCCATACTGCAGAGAGCCGGAGCTTTACAGAGGTCTACGTGACGGAGGAGGATAAATGGTTTGATATTCATCGCACAGGCATAGTGTGGGTGGATGGTCGCAAGGTGCAGCTTGTTACAATGTATGATATCACACAGAAGAAGCGTTATCAGCAGCGCATTGAGAACCAGGCCAATAATGATTTCCTGACAGGGCTATATAACAGGATGAGATGTGAGCAGGATCTGGCTAAGTTTATAGATGATTCAGTGAAAAACGACACCAGAGGTGCGATGATTTATATAGATCTGGATGATTTCAAGCATATAAATGACGGGCTTGGCCATCAGTACGGAGATGTGCTTTTAAAAGCTATATCGCACAGCCTGACACAGGTGAAGGAAATTGAGAACCACTGCTACAGGATGGGTGGCGATGAGTTTATCGTCATAGTGACAGGCAGCTCTGTTGACAGGCTGGAGAGTATCATTAATGATATACAGCAGATATTTGTCAGACCGTGGTTCTTGAAGGGAGAGGACTATTACTGTACAATAAGTGCCGGAGTGGCTTTTTTCCCGACAGATGCAAGCACTGTGGAGGATGTCATAAGAAGAGCTGATATAGCTCTTTTCAATGCTAAGAAAGAAGGAAAAAACCGTATAGAGTTCTACAACGAGGGTATTGATGGCACAAGCACAAAGCGTCTTGACCTGGAAAAGCACATGAGAAAAGCCACAATGAATGAGTGCGATGAGTTCACCGTGTACTTTCAGCCGATTATAAACGTGAAGGGGGAGGATGTCTGTGCAGGTGCAGAGGCTCTTGTCAGATGGAATTCAGCAACCATGGGCTTTATAAATCCGGTTGACTTTATACCGCTTGCTGAGTATCTTGGGCTTATAAACCCGATCGGGGAGCATGTATTAAGAGAGGCGGCGAAGCACTGCAGGTACTGGAATGACATGGGACATCCTGACTACAAGGTCAACGTAAATCTGTCTGTGGTGCAGCTGCTGCAGAATGACATAGTCAAGAAAATCAAAGGCATAATTGACGAGGTGGGTATAGAACCGGGAAATCTGTGTCTTGAGGTGACAGAGAGTCTGGCAATCAATGACATGGTGCGCATGAAGCGGATACTCAGTGAGATAAAGGCGCTGGGTGTTAAGGTTGCGCTTGATGATTTTGGTACAGGATATTCATCACTCAACCATATCAGGGAGATGCCTCTTGATATCATTAAAATAGATAAATGCTTCATTGAACATCTTGGGGAGGATGATTTTTCTGATGCATTTGTCAAGATGGTTACAGAGCTTGCCAACACAATAGGAGTACATGTCTGCGTGGAGGGAGTTGAGACTGACAGACAATATGCTATAATTAAAAAGATGGGAATAGATTACATACAAGGATATTTCTTTGACAAGCCGATGTGCATAGAAAGCTTCGAGGAGAAATATATCTGACGAAGAAGGTGTAGAAAAAAGCACATGCTGCTATACAATGAAGCAGATAGAAGAAACACTGGATTGATGATATTCCTGTTCTCCTACAGTGTCTGGTCAATATACAGGATCGGATAAAGGATGGGCTGGACTAGCTTAAATGCATAATAAATGAAAAATATATGTAAAAATAGAAATTAAGTGTTGACATATTTGGTTTGATTTGATATTATATCAAAGTCGCGTGAGACAAGCGACAGAAAATCAAATATATGCGGAAGTGTCGGAACTGGCAGACGAGCAAGACTAAGGATCTTGTGATTATTGCAATCGTGTGGGTTCAAGTCCCATCTTCCGCATTATAAAATTAAAAAGGGTTAAGCCTTAGGGCTTAGCCTTTTTTAATTTTAGAAGCGGAAGCGAACCTTGTCCCCATGGGTCCAAGGTCTCCGCTCCGCTTCGGTCGTTGCAGAACAGACGTCCCCTGGACGTCTTGCAACCCATCTTCCGCATGGTTTCGGTTGTTGCGTGGCAGGCGCCCATGGGTCCAAGGTCTCCGCTCTGCACTCCATCTTCCGCGTTAAAATGGGGGGAAGCTAAATTATACGGATTTCGTTCAAAATTGCATATTAGATCAGAAGGAGAGGATAATCTTATGAGCCAGAAAAAATACAGTTTATTATATCCGGATACAAATGCGCAATACCGGACCTTAAGTGATGTGACTATGCATGATCTGGGGATGGATCAAATCTGCAAAAAGCTGTCAGCAAAGGAGCGGGAGCAGAACTACATCCAAAACGTGATGGCACGTATGTATGCAGATCCGGCGGTGACACAGTACCGTTGTGATATTTTCGAGGATGTCCTTCAACAGAAAAAAATGCGTGATGACCTTATGGAGATACTTGAGCGCATCAGCTTTCTGAGGGATTACGGTAGCTTTAACCGGGAATATGATGAGAGTGCCTGCATCTGGGATCTGTTGCATCGGCTGGACGAGCTTAATGATTATATCAAGTGTGTGGATGCACTTCATACATGTCTGGCAGCTTCGGACATTCATTCCGCAGGTTTTCTGGGTTTAAAAGCTTATGTGGAGAAAATCTATGCGGACAACGGATTTGCGGAACTGAAAAAAGATATCTCAGAACTGAAAATGGACACTTCACAGCTTAAGAGCATTACGGTAGGTATTAACTTGAATGACCGCTTTGAAGCGGACGGAATCGGTCTGATATCTGTAAACAGCAAATATTTTACCAAGTCCGGAATCCTGGGCAATTTTTATGACCATATTGCGTCAAAGGATCGGATTAATGAGGATACCATATGGAAAAAGAATTTTAAATTTCAGCCATTTGATGTGAATGCAGACGCGGTGATTAGCACTCCTATGCAGAAGGTGATGGATACAGCTGTTATGCGGTCGGAAAGCCGGGGTGGCATTGTGAAGCTTCCCGAGGGAGATCAGGCAAAGGATGTGACTCGTTATACAGACCGAATCGTCAACCATATGATTTCCCATATGGTGAAAAGAGTCAGAGAAGTACTGAACAAATATGTTTCTATTACCATTACCGATATGACAGACTTGATTCCGGAGCTGCTCTACTATATCAAATGGGCGGAGTACATCCAGAAATTGCAGGAACAGGGCTTTACCTTTGCTAAAGCTTCTGTATATAAAGAGGGAGAAAATGAATCTGATCCGTATATGATGCAGGCACGTGGAATTTACAATTTAAAGCTTGCTGTTTTTGAGACAGAGGAGTCCGGGAATATTGTACCGAATGATATGGATTTCGACCGGAATAGGAGAGTGTATATCTTAACAGGTGCCAACCGAGGTGGAAAGACGACAATTACACAGGCTGTTGGGCAGTTGTTTGTGTTGGCGCAGGGTGGCATATATATTCCGGGAAAAGCATTTACATTTTCACCTGTTACAGGTATTTACACCCATTTCCCGGCAGATGAGGACAAGACATTGGATTTAGGAAGGCTTGGGGAAGAATGTAAGCGTTTTAAGGCAATCTATGAGGAGGCTGACAGCAGGAGTCTGCTCTTGATGAATGAATCATTTTCTACCACTTCGTTTGAAGAGGGATACTACATTGCCAAGGACAGTGTCAGGGCAATTTTACATAAGGGAATGAGGACCATTTATAATACACATATGCATAAGCTGGCATTTGATGTGGAGGAAATGAATGAAGAACAGCAGAAGGCAGAGCACACAGAGGGAAAAGCGTTTTCCATGATCGTGCACATGAAGGGGACAGAGCGTTCCTATCAGATTGAAGTGGCGCCTCCGGAGGGAAAATCCTATGCAAGTGAGATTGCGCAGAAGTACGGGGTTACTTATGAGATGCTGGTGAAATAAGAAAATGAGAAGTTTGATGTAGAACTTTCAGAGTTGGCAGAAAAGCAATATGATAAATAAGTTTTGCAAAGCATAGATATTTATTGGTTTATAGAGTGACTGGAAGTAGAGTCATCATAGAAGGTATATATCACGAATTACAAGATTATGAAAATTCAATCATGTAAATTAGGGAGGACAGTGTTGAGAGGACACTGTCCTTTTTGTATTATCTACACTATCGCTAATCCCATATCAAAATCCTTGGCTATTCCCATCACTGACACCACATTTTTTCAGCGTTATTGTATTAAATGTAAGGAGGACATGAATTGTGTTGACACCCTATAATATAGGGCGTAATATGCAAAACTTAAAATGCAAAGGATAAACTTGTTGACATGATGTGCGATACACAGTATACTATGTTTAACACATAGTGTGCAACACACAATACAGTGCAATAAACACAGTGAATTTAAATAAAGGATACTGAAGGGAGGAGATTTGATGAATTGTGATGAAATTGTTTCAGGATTAATTTTAGAATTCAGACGGGGCACACTCATCATGGTAGTGTTAGCACAACTAAATAAACCAATGTATGGATATTCATTGGTAAAGGAATTAGAAGGAAAAGGTATTTCGATAGAAGGCAATACATTATATCCTCTACTGAGAAGACTAGAGAGTCAAGGTCTGCTAAAAAGTGAATGGGAAACTGAGGCAACGAAGCCAAGAAAATATTATATCATCACAGAAGATGGGAAGCTGGTTTATAAAAAAATTAAAGAACACTGGAAAAAATTTTCACAGTCAATCAATGTTTTAATGGAGGAAGAATAAATGGTAAAAAATGATTTGATCGACAGATACATTTATGCAGTTACAAAACATATGAAATCCGCCATGAAAAAAGACGTGGCGGCGGAATTAGAGACGATCATACAAGATATGTTGGAGGAACGATGTGGGGATGTTACTCCAACGGAGCGTGATATCAAAGTTGTTTTAACGGAACTGGGAACCCCGAATGAGTTAGCTTCGAAATATAAAGGTGAAACACAGGATTGTTTGATTGGACAGCCGTATTACAGTTTATATGTGTATGTATTGAAAATTGTGACAGTGTGCATCAGTGGAGGAATGTTACTTGCTCAAATTATGGCAGCATTAACATCGCATACAATCTGGTATATAGCTATCTATAGAACCATCGGTGGGATTTTTGGCGGTATATTGACAGGATTTGCATTTGTGACATTATTATTTGCATTCTTTTATAAAAAAGGAATTAAGGTGGATGGGTTAAATGATGGAATAGATAATTTGCCTCCTGTTCCACAAAAGTCTAATAGGATTTCAAAAGTAGATGCGATTGTAGGAATTGTTTTTTCGGTTATCTTCACTCTTGTATTTCTTGTATGCCCACAGATTTTATGCATTGCATTTGTAAAAAATGGGGTAGGTGTGTATGAACCACTTTTTAATTTAGAATATATCAGACAAACATGGTATTTCATTCTTGTATTTGGAATTTTGGGTGTTACAAGGGACAGTGTGAGACTTATTGATGGCAGCTATACCAAAAGAGTGATGCTTGTTACCATTATTACCAATATTATTGATGGAGTATTAACAAGCATTTGGCTGTTAAATGATAGAATTATGAATAGTGGATTTTTTGATGGTATTGAGCAGTTACTTGGAACGGATGCAGAAGGTATTTCACATGTTTTTATACACTATAATAAGGTATTTCTATCAATCATCATTTTGGCATTAACAATTAATTGCATTGAGACAGTCGTGAAAGCAGTAAAATACAGTCGACAATAAAATAATTTTAGATGAATCAATATCCATTTACAAAAATGCTACAATGCATATGATTTTATTATTGCAACGTATTCCTCACATCACCTAACAGATGATGTGAAAATTCAATTTATTCAATTATTAAAAACATTATTAAAAGAGGGTGGTTGTATTCTGATCGGAGATGTGGCAAGATAAGATTTAGAAAAATGTCATAAGGAAAACAAGGATGGATGTGATGAGGATGAAATCTATTTTGTGGTAGATGAGTTGAGGAAAGCATTTCCTGAATTGGAATTTACTCAGGTATCTTATTGTGCAGGGTTACTGGTGATAAAGAAATAAATAAATGTTTTGTATTTAGGAGGTATGGACATGGGAGACGATGCTGAATTATATTGGGAAATGGAACATAATCCTTATTTTTGGGATGAAGTAGAAAGCTGTAGCAGAAATAATTCATTCACTGAAAATAAGAGTAAGAAAAAGAAGAAAACCATTCAAACGAAAAGTAATAGTACGAGAAAAAAGGTGAATGCAGCGTTATTTATTGATGGAGAAAATATTAGTTCAAAAAACGCAGAACAAATTCAGAAAATTGCAAATAAACAAGGAGTATTAGGAACAGAAAAAGTGTATGGATTGCAAAAAGATGAGTGTACAAAATCTTGGTCAGATAAGGCAAAAAAACTGGATATTAAAGATATTAGATTGTGTGGTAATCCAGAAAAAGATAAAGTTGATAATAAAATAAAAAAAGATGTAAACCGAGAAATAATAAATAATAAATCGGTCGATGTGGTTTGCATTGCGACATCTGACAAAGGTTATACGGATACTGTTAAAGAATTAAGAAGACAAGGTAAGAAAGTTGTTGGAATTGGCGAAAAGAAAGCTCCAAAAGAATTAAGGGATGCTTGTAGTGAATTTTTTGAGATTAAGTAATATTACTTATTGGCGTTAGTAGAGAAAATCGGAAGTAATATATCTGATTACAGCATTCCAAAAAAAGAGTCAGGAAAATCTTACAGAGGAAGAAAAAGGCATTTTAAAGAAATTAGTTAAATCGTTGAGAGAGGAAGCTGCTAAAAATAGGAGGTGATTTCTATGAGCTCATTATTTGAGGATTTAAAAGAAGGACTCGAGGAAGCTATAGCTTATGAGAAAGGATATGGAGCGGGGAGAGTAAAAACATATATGATTTTGCCGGTCAAAGAGTATAGTGGAAAAGAAATACGTGATATTAGGACAAAGGCGGGGATGACTCAAAGTGTATTTGCTTCATATATGGGGGGTTCAATTAAAACAGTGGAAGCATGGGAAGGTGGTAGAACTCATCCGACAGGACCGGTGTTCAGGCTTTTAGATATTCTTTCTAAAAGCGAAGAAATGGAGTATATTGTTGCTAAATAAGCATAGAAATGGGCAGTAGATTATCTGTCAGTTTTTTATAACATTACATGCAGTAGAATTCTTTTATTATGGCATATTAGTGGTAGAATGGCTGGTTTACTTTATTGTTAGAAGTTTTAAACAATAAATTTCAGTAATACTGAGAGACTAATTTGAAGTTAATGGATTAGGTTTGAGGTAAATGAAATATGGAAATCAACAACGATATAAATGAGATTGTTTATATGAAAAGAGATATAAAAAGTCATAGGATTTATGAAAAACATCCTAATTTGATGTTTGGCGTAATTATTCTTGTATGGGGATTGTTATTCTTTTTTGGATGTTTTTCGGATGTGTATTGGGTGTATTGGGTGTTTTTAGTGATTATAATTGTCCCAATTACTATTTGGTATATAAAAAACAATGAAAAAACGAATTTGACTAAATCAAGTGCTTTTATTGAACGAGATGGTATCATTTACTATATTCGCCTTGGATATACGTTGGATTATCAACAATCTGGGATTCCATTCGGATTAAAAAAAGTAGCAATTGCGGAAGAAAATATGAAAAAAACAAAACATATTCAAGAAATTAGAGAATGTAAAAATACATTTTCAAGAGCATTGACAGAAGTATTAAATTCTAACAGTCTACCAAATGGGGTTGTGAAATTTTGTCAAATGGAGGATTGTCGATTAGAAAAAGAAACGAAGCAATGGGTATGGTTATCGTATTATAATTGTTATACACACAATCAGAGAGTAACGCAAAAGTTCAGAAATGTATATGATTTTTCATTTATAAGAAGGTAGTTTCATGTTCATTAGAGTACAAACTTCAAGCTTGCAAGGTTGAGCCCCTTTGACCATTATATTTAGTTGGAAATGAGAAACAGAATGAGAAAAATAGTAGCAGCTACAGAAGAAAATAAAGAAGAAATTTTAAAATTGTATAAGATACAGCTAGGCAGGGAGTTTTGTCCATGGGATGATTCTTATCCGGGAATGAAGGAGATTGAGTTTGATCTTGGTAGAGAATCTTTGTTTGTAATGATTGATGGGCAGGGGATTAATACGGATGCCGGAAGCAAAGAGGGCAGGATTATCGCAGCGATTTCAATTGATGATGATCCACAGGTGGAGAGACTTGATTGCTGGAGCCATAAACAGGCACCCGGGGCTGAGCTTTCAAGACTTGCGGTTCATCCGGATTTTCAGAATCAGAAAATTGCGAGACAAATGTTGGTATTTGGGATGGAAGAGCTCGCAAGGAGAGGATACAAAAGTGTGCATTTTTTAGTCAACAAGCTCAATGTGAAGGCTCTGCGCTCGTATGCGGTGTTTGGATTTGATGTAGTGGGTGAATGCAGCCTGTTTGGGCAGCCGTTTTTGTGCTATGAAAAGAGCCTGTAAAAAAATATAATTTTTTTGAAAAAAGTGCTTGCATTTTTGAAAACAATCTGATATTATATACGAGTCGCGTGAGACAAGCGGCGAAAACAAAATACATGCGGAAGTGTCGGAACTGGCAGACGAGCAAGACTAAGGATCTTGTGATTATTGCAATCGTGTGGGTTCAAGTCCCATCTTCCGCATTGAACAATAAGACAGGGACCAAGCAAAGCGTTTGGTCCCTGTCTTGTTGTTCAAAGCCGAAGCGAGCCTTGAACCCATGGTTCAAGGTCTCGCCTCCGGCTCGGTCGGCTCGTGGCATGAGGTCCCCCGGACCTCACTCGCCCCATCTTCCGCAAGGCTCCGGTCGTTGCGGGGCAGGCGCCCATGGGTCCAAGGTCTACGCTCCGCTTCGGTCGTTGCAGAACAGACGTCCCCCGGACGTCTTGCAACCCATCTTCCGCAAGGCTTCGGTTGTTGCGGGGCAGGCGCCCTATATTGATTGATAAGACAGGAAAGGAAATATTTTTATGATTAGATTTAATAACGATTACAACCGCGGTGCATTTGATTGCATTTTGAAGGCACTGGCGGATACAAATACAACCAGCTATCCGGGATATGGTGAGGATGAGTGGTGCGATAAGGCTGAGCAGATTATTAAGGGGCTTATTGGCAGAGATGATTCCATGATTAAATTTATTCCGGGTGCGACACAGGCAAATTATGTTGTGGTTGCGGCGGCGCTTTCACCGGTGCAGAGCGTGATTGCAGCGGATACGGGACATATCAATTGCCACGAGGCTGCTTCTATTGAGAATACAGGTCATAAGATTCTTGCGCTTCCTAACACGGATGGTAAAATCAGTGCTGCGCAGATTGAGGCGTGTGCAGCAGAGTATTATGACAATGCCAGTCCGGAGTATCTGACAGAGCCAAAGATGGTTTATATTTCATTTCCGACTGAGCAGGGTACTCTTTACACGAAAAGAGAGCTTTGCGATATCAGTGCTGTCTGCAAGAAATACGGCATGTACCTGTTTGTTGATGGTGCGAGAATGGGTTATGGACTGGGCTCAGATAAAAATGACCTTACACTTTGTGATTTTGCCATGCTTTCGGATGTTTTTTATATCGGTGGCACAAAGTGTGGTGCGCTCTTTGGCGAAGCGCTGGTTATAAATGCTGAGGATATCAAGTATCGATTTAAGGCTTATATGAAGCAAAACGGTGCAGTGCTTGCAAAGGGCTGGCTGATGGGCTTACAGTTTGCCACTATGCTTGAGAATGGCGATTATTTTGAAAAGACAAAGCGTGCTGATGAGCTTGCCATGCAGATTAAAGAGGCATTTGAACAGAAAAAGGTACCGTTTTGGGTTGAGAGCTTTACAAATCAGCAGTTTGTGATTTTATCGGATGAGCAGAAGAAGACACTTGCCGAGAAGTACTATTTTGAAGAGATGGGAAGAGAAAAAGAGGGCACTGTAGTACGATTCTGCACCAGCTGGGCCACAAAACAGGATGAGGTTGATGCACTGGTTTTAGATATATCAAAGCTGGTGTAGTAATAAATTAATAGTTTTCATATAGTTTTTTATACAGTTTTTTAAAATTTTGCTTGCATTATTCTAAACTTTTTGGTAGAATAATGCTTGTTCGCAGGAGTGGCGGAATTGGCAGACGCGCAGGCTTCAGGTGCCTGTGGTAGCAATATCGTGTGGGTTCAAGTCCCATCTCCTGCATTAACAGGGAAGTCGGTGAACGGCTTCCTATTTTATTTTGTGCAGATAATTTTGAAAGCCTATTGGCTATTAATGGTCTGTAACCGTTGCCTGCCACACTGAGGGGTACAGCTGTCACAGGAATTTGATTATTATATTGGAGATGGGATTGCAGCGTGAAGAGATTGAATCTATCTTATATTAATGTAATATGTGTGTTTGTTTTGTCCTTTGCTGTTATGGAGTATGTAAATCTTTTGATTGGCAGAGTGGGCGGATTTCCTGTGCTTGCAGGGGTGCTTGTGTCATATTCCGTTATGAGATATGGCAGCTTTGCAAGGAAAAATATGGCATGCTACATGGGCATCTATATACTGACATGGTTTATCGGCACGGTAGTGTTATTCATTGCAAAATACTCAGGCTGGGGCAATATCAAAAAGCTTGGTCCGGCGCAGTATTTCAAGGCACTGTACGGCTCAACCCTGTCAGAGATATGGGGATATTTTTTTGCAATTGTGCTCATGCTGACAGTGATTGTTTCACTTTTTCCGCTTACCGTAATAAAAAGCAGGAAAATATATGCACGGTATGTGTTGGGAAATGTGCTTTTTTGGACGATAATACTCATACCGCTTAGGTTTATAGATAAGAAATTTGTCAATCACAAGGTGATGTGGCAGGCCGGCTGTATGATGGCCTTTGCTGTGCTTTTGCTTGTGCTGGAGCTTTTCATTGTATACAGACTGGTGAAATACAGGTATTGCGATGAGCATGCAGACAGGAAAGTGCGCATTCACAGACGCAGGGTTCGAAGGAAAACATTAAAAGCTGTAATAGTCATTGTGCCGGTCGTTGTCATTGCAATTATTGTTGTTTACACATATTTCATGTCGCCTTCAAACGAGCCGGCTGAGTATGAAAAGGTCGCAAGCTGTATCACAAATGATGACAGGCTTGGGCCTATGGTTTATGACAGTCAGGTGTATATTCCGATAACCATAGAGCTTGACTATGCAGGGACTGGCAATCCGCTTGGCTATATTGTATACAAGGATCAGGACTATAGCAGCAGGTACTATGAGGTTGCAGCATCAAACCTCTTATATATGAATAAGAACGGTGACGATACATATTTACAGATGGCGGGCAACGCATCAAATTCATACAAGAAGCTGTCTGTAGTTGAAAAAAGCAATTCATGGAAGGACTGCAGCGTTTTTCTCATGTGGGATGAGGAGTGGCAGTCAGAGTCGCGCTATAGCAAGGATGTCACAGGCTATACAGAGTGCGATGAGGATTTCATAAAAAGTCTTGAGGATACCTTTGGTGCAGTGAAAATAAATCCGGCAGACTTCAAGGACTATGATGCCTATTTTACAATAGAGGGCTACAAATCCATGAAGGATGCCGTAGAGAGTGACAGTCATGTGGGCACCTGGGTGGGCTGCATACTGGCAAAAGACGATAAATTTTACTATGGAAGCTACGACAATGAAATCACAGGCGGACAGCTTCAGATGCTGCGCCATGTGCTCGGTGGTAATTGATATAGCATTTAATTTTTGCCGAAAGAAAATTAAAGTAAAAAGAAATAAAAAAAGGATTTTTAAAAATCACGTCGAATAATAACTAGTGTAGAGCATAATTAGTGTAGAGCACTATTAGTGGAATGTAATGCTATTTGTTACATTTGTGTGTGAATAGCAGCAGAACATAACTACTGTGACAGCGGGGAGGCAGATAAATGACTATTCGCGAGCAGATAGAAAAACGTGAGCAGGAAATACTTAGTCCGTTCGCATGCCTGAGTATCAACTCAAGAGGCAGGGACTATGATGAGCCGCAGTGCGATATCAGACCTGTTTTTCAGCGGGACAGGGACCGGATACTGCATAGCAAGGCATTCAGGCGTCTGAAAAATAAGACACAGGTGTTTCTTACGCCAAAGGGCGACCATTACCGCACCCGTATGTCGCATACGCTTGAGGTGTCGCAGAATGCCAGGACAATAGCCAAGGCACTGAGACTGAATGAGGATCTGGTGGAGGCTATAGCGCTGGGACACGACCTGGGGCATACGCCGTTTGGACATGCGGGTGAGCGCATCCTCAATGAGATATACGAGGGTGGCTTTAAGCATAATGAGCAGAGTGTGCGTATAGTGGAGAAGCTCGAAAAGGACGGAGCAGGACTCAATCTGACCTGGGAGGTCAGAGATGGTATGCTAAATCACCAGACTTCGCTCATGCCACACACCTTAGAGGGCAAAATAGTCAGGCTTTCAGACAAGATAGCCTACATAAATTCAGACTTTGATGATGCAATCCGCGCACAGCTTCTGTGCGAGGATGATATACCGCTTGAGATAAGAAACACGCTTGGACACAGCACCAAGGCCAGGCTTAATCATATGGTGCACAATATCATCACAAACAGCATGGGAAAGGACGATATATGCATGTCAAAAGAGTCCGCGCAGGCAATGCAGGATTTGCGTAAATTCATGTTCGCAAACCTCTATAACAATCCAGTCGCAAAAAGCGAGGAGAAAAAGGCCAAGGCGATGCTCAAGCAGCTTTACTTCTATTATATGGAGCATATAGAGGAGCTGCCGCAGAAATACCTCGCCATGCTAGGGCAGGGTGATGACAAGGGGCGCATCATATGCGACTATATATCAGGCATGACAGACCAGTATGCCACCACGAAGTTCCACGAGTATTTCGTACCGGTAGCATGGGAAATCGATGGTTACTGAGATTATTTATAATTCTGTAAAACCCGCCTAGTGAGCGCGTCTGCAGTGCGGCACTTAGCTCTTGCAGAGGCGACTAGCGAAGCTACTTAGAGACTGTAGAATTATGCACATGAAGCACAGAAATGCACCGGCATGGAAGCCGGGGCAAGGAGATATCGAGCCATGGATGGCGAGTATCGACGGTTTCGTCAAGCATAGAAAAACTGCAGGCATAATTCGTACAGACTCTTAGCAGCGTAGCGTTAGCCGGGTGTAAGAGCTAAGTGCCGCACTGCAGACGCGCTCGCCGGGCAACACAAATGACAACAAAGAAGAACAGTAAGGGGATGATAAAATGCCGTACTACTCTGATGAGCTTATAGAGGAGGTACGTTCGCGAAATGACATAGTCGATGTTATAGGAAGCTACGTGCATCTTCAGAAAAAGGGAAGTACCTATTTTGGATTATGCCCATTCCATAACGAAAAGACCGGATCCTTTTCCGTCTCACCGAATAAGCAGATGTACTATTGCTTCGGCTGTGGAGCCGGAGGCAATGTATTTACATTTCTCATGCAGTATGAGAACTTTACCTTCCCTGAGGCCATGCAGGAGCTTGCAGACCGTGTGGGAATTGAGCTTCCCAAGCAGGAGATGACCTCAGCACAAAGGAGGGAAGCAGACAGGCGCACGCAGCTGCTTGAGATAAATAAAGAGGCTGCAAAGTATTTTTATATGCTGCTTCGTGGACCGAGAGGACAGAAGGCACATGAGTATTTCAAAAAGAGAGAGCTGTCCGATGAGACAATGCAGAAGTTCGGGCTTGGTTACTCGGACCAGTACAGTGATGATCTGTACAAGTATCTGCGCAGCAAGGGCTATGATGATGAGATACTTAAGGAGACAGGTCTTGTGACGATAGATGAGGTCAGAGGCGGGCACGATAAGTTCTGGAATCGTGCGATGTTTCCGATTATGGATGTGCACAACCGTGTCATAGGCTTTGGAGGCCGGGTGATGGGGGACGGAGAGCCAAAGTATTTAAACTCTCCGGAGACAAAGATATTTGATAAGAGCCGTAATCTTTACGGACTTAATATAGCAAGGAGCACGAGGAAAAACCAGCTCCTTTTGTGTGAGGGCTACATGGATGTCATAGCACTGCATCAGGCGGGCTTTGACAATGCGGTGGCGTCGCTTGGCACGGCGCTCACGAGCGGACATGCCTCACTATTAAAGAGATACACCAATGAGGTGTATCTGACATATGACAGTGATGGCGCCGGGGTAAAGGCAGCGCTGCGTGCGATTCCGATACTCAAGGAGGTAGGCATCACAACAAAGGTCATTAACATGCGGCCGTACAAGGACCCGGATGAGTTTATCAAAGCGCTTGGCGCACAGGAGTATGAGGAGCGTATCAAAAAGGCTGAAAACAGCTTTATGTTTCAGATACGGATCATGCAGGCAGGCTATGATATGGACGATCCCGAGTCAAAAACCGCATTTTATAATGAAATCGCAAAGAAGCTGCTTGGTTTTACCGAGGAGCTTGAGCGGACAAACTATACGCAGGCAGTGTCCAGAGAGTACAGCATACCATACGACGACTTAAGAAAGCTCGTAAACAGTATGGCAATGAAGGGCGGTATCGTAAAGCCCCAGACAAAGCTTAAAAGTGGAATCAATGAGAAAAATAAAAAGGAGGATGGCATGAAGCAGTCGCAGAAGCTTCTACTCACATGGCTCATAGAGGATAATTCACTTTTTGACAGGATAAAGGGGCGTATCAGTGCAGATGACTTTACCGAAGAGCTGTACCACAAGGTGGCTAAGGAGGTTTTTTCACAGTACGAGACCACGCATACAGTAAATCCGGCCAGGATAGTAAGCATGTTTACCGATGAGGACGAACAGCGCGAGGTGGCAGGGCTTTTCAATGCCACAATCCATCAGGTGGAGGGCAAAAATGACAAGGCAACCGCACTCAGGGAAACCGTTGTACGTATCAAGCAAAACAGCATAGACTATCGTTCAAAGCATCTGGCACCTACAGATATGGAGGGCATGATGAGGATTATTGAGGATAAGCGTGCACTCGAAGAATTGCAAAAAATACCAGAATAAAGAGGAAAATAAAATGGCAAAGAAAAAGGAACAAAAAGACATGGCACAGGAGCAAGAGCAGAAACTGAATTTCCAGCAGAAGCTTATTGAGATTCTTGAGCTTGGAAAAAAGAAAAAGAATATGCTCGAATATCAGGAAATTGCAGATTTTTTCAAGGACTTAAATCTGGATCCGGAGAAGTTTGAGATGGTAATTGATTATCTCGAGCAAAACGGCATAGATGTGCTTAAAATCAGCAATGATGATGACGTGGATGATGATATCATACTCGATGATGAGGACGAGGTAGAGGTTGAAAAGATTGACCTCTCAGTACCGGAGGGAGTCAGCGTCGAGGATCCTGTCCGTATGTATCTTAAGGAAATAGGTAAGGTACCTCTTCTCTCAGCAGATGAGGAGATTGAGCTCGCCCAGAATATGGAGGACGGAGCGGTAGCAACCGAGAAGATTAATGTGCTGAAGGGCCGCCTTGATGGTGCATCGGAAGAGGAAAAGGCTGAGATAAAGGAAGAAATAAAGACTCTGCAGAGGGATGTGGACAAGGGAGCAGATGCCAAAAAGCGTCTTGCAGAAGCAAACCTGCGTCTTGTTGTCAGCATCGCAAAGAGATATGTGGGAAGAGGAATGCTTTTCCTTGACCTGATTCAGGAGGGAAACTTAGGTCTTATCAAGGCAGTTGAGAAGTTCGACTACAAGAAGGGCTACAAATTCTCTACATATGCCACATGGTGGATTCGCCAGGCTATCACAAGAGCCATAGCTGATCAGGCCAGAACAATCCGTATTCCTGTGCATATGGTTGAGACAATCAACAAGCTTATCCGTGTGTCAAGACAGCTCCTTCAGGAGCTTGGCAGAGAGCCTTCACCGGAGGAAATTGCCAAGGAGATGAACATGCCGGTAGAGCGTGTGCGTGAGATACTCAAGATATCACAGGAGCCTGTTTCACTTGAGACTCCAATCGGTGAGGAGGAGGATTCACATCTTGGTGATTTCATCAAGGATGATAATGTACCAGTTCCGGCTGATGCGGCAGCATTCACACTTCTTAAGGAGCAGCTTGAGGAGGTGCTTGGCACTCTTACAGAGAGAGAGCAGAAGGTACTCACACTCCGCTTTGGCTTAGAGGACGGCAGAGCCAGAACACTTGAAGAAGTAGGTAAGGAGTTCAACGTCACTCGTGAGCGTATCCGCCAGATTGAGGCAAAGGCGCTAAGAAAGCTTCGTCATCCAAGCAGAAGTAGAAAGCTTAAGGACTACTTAGAGTAAGATGATTAGGCTATCCAGAAGAATGAAGGCAGTGGCATCAATGGTCACGGCCGGCTACACGCTGTGTGATGTGGGAACCGACCATGGCTATGTGCCTATTGCCCTGGTGCAGGGTAATATAATACCGAAAGCAATTGCTGTTGATATAAATAAGGGACCGCTTGAGCGCGCCAATGAGCATATAAGGGCAAACGGTCTGACAGAGCAGATTACCACAAGGCTTTCCAATGGGCTTGAAGCGATACACGATGGAGAGGTTGACTCTATTGTCATAGCAGGAATGGGAGGAGAGCTTGTTATTCACATTTTAACCGCAGGGGAGACGGTGTGCAGGTCGGCAAAGGAGCTGATTCTGCAACCACAGTCGGAAGTGAGCAAAGTCCGTGAATATGTAAGGAACACAGGCTATAAGATAGTTGATGAGGATATGATTTTGGAGGACGGAAAATACTATCCGATGTTCAGATGTGTGCCGTGTGCGGACAATTCCGCATGGGACAATATGGACGAGACGACGGTTACTGTATGCGATTTGTACGGACCGGTACTTATCAAAAACGGTAATCCGGTGCTTCGGAAGTTCCTTGTCAGGGAACACCACAAGCTGGCTGCCATCATGCAGCAGCTAAGGACACAGGAGATGAGTGATTCCATCATGGACAGAATCGAGCAGATAAACGAGATGATGGCATACAATGAGGCAGCATATTCGACTATGGGGGCAATAAGAAATGCAGGAATATAGTGTGAAGGTGACCTTGCCGGATGGACAGGTCATGGCAGTGACAGCATCAGAAAGTGATACTTTAGAAGCCGTAGCAGACAGATTCAAGGATTATTATGAGGATGACATAATCCTTGGAATCGTAAACGGCAGGCTTCGTGAACTGAATAAGAAAATAAAAAGTGACTGTGAGCTTAGCTTTGTGACGACAGCTGACAGGGATGGCAGGCGTACATACAGAAGAAGTGTTGTGCTGCTTTTGCAGAGGGCGATATACGATGTATATGGCAGCATGACACAGCTTCATGTGATGCATTCGCTCGGAGAAGGCTATTATTGTCAGCTTGAGAAAGCAGTGGAGTGTGCGGACAGCCAACAGGAAAAATATAATGAAGATACAGACCAAGGCAGCAGAGAAAACAGTGAGAAAAGCGTGACAGAGCATGATATCGACAGGATAGTATGCAGCATGTACTCATTTGTGGAAAAAGACCTCCCAATCACCAAGCACAGTGAAAAAACACAGTATGCGGAGCAGCTTTTCAAGGAAAAAGGGCTGCATGATAAGGAGAGGTTATTGCACTACAGGAGAAGCTCCAGAGTCAATCTCTATGAGCTGGATGGTGTGGTGGATTATTTCTACGGATTTATGGCACCCTCGACAGGCATGCTCAAATACTTTGATATAGTGCCGTATGAGAGTGGATTTGTGCTTCTTTTCCCGGGTGCCCACAGCAGGAGCGTTGAGCCGCTTGTGACATCAAATAAGCTGTTTCACACGCTGGATGATTCCAGGGAATGGAGCAAGATGCTTGGAATAGGCACGATAGGCTCACTAAATGATGCGATTGCAGCCGGCAGGGGACAGGAAATCATGCTGCTTCAGGAGGCACTGATGGAGCAGAAGATAGGAAATCTTGCAGCGCAGATTGCTTCGGATGACAAAAAGAAATTTGTCATGATAGCAGGTCCTTCATCATCAGGCAAGACATCGTTTGCCAACAGACTGTCAATCCAGCTTATCGCAAAGGGCAGAAAGCCACATCCGTTAAGTCTGGATGACTACTATGTGGACAGGGAGCTTTGCCCGAAGAATCCGGACGGAAGCTTTGATTTTGAGTGCCTTGAATCTATTGATGTAAAGCTGTTCAATGAGGATATGAACAGGCTTCTTAAAGGAGAGGCTGTTGATATGCCTTCCTTCAATTTCAAGACAGGAAAGAGAGAGTACCGCGGAAGAAAGCTGACGCTGGGAGCTGATGATATACTTGTCATAGAAGGAATCCACGGCCTAAATGACAGGCTTTCACAGCTTATCCCGCCTGAGCACAAGTTCAAAATCTATATCTCAGCGCTTACACAGCTCAATATTGACGAACACAATCCTCTTTCCACCACAGATGAAAGACTTATACGCCGGATTGTGCGTGATGCGCGTACACGAGGTACCAATGCCACGGAGACCATCGCTATGTGGCCGTCTGTCAGAAAGGGTGAAAGGGAGAATATCTTTCCTTTCCAGGAACAGGCGGATGTGATGTTCAACTCTGCACTTGTGTATGAGCTTGCGGTACTCAAGGTGTATGCGGAGCCGTTGCTTTTTGGCATAGAAAGAGACTGCCCGGAGTATCTCGAGGCAAAGAGGCTGCTTAAGCTCTTAGACTACTTGCTTCCGATGCCGGCTGACGGCATACCAAACAATTCACTGCTTCGTGAGTTTGTAGGAGGAAGCTGCTTTAATGTTTAAAACTAAAAAAAACCGTATTCCGGCTGTATATAAAATACTGCTTGTGGCAATTGCAGTCATGGCTATTGGCGGTATTGCCGTAAATTGTTATGTGGGAAATTATTATCGGGCAGATTCAATTGCGGAGGCTGCAATTGATTCAGACAGAGAGGTTGCTGTTACCATAGAAAAGAAGGACAAGCGTATACAGGCCACCCAGTACGATTTAAGGCATAAGAATTATACGATAACCTTTGCACCGCAGGATAAGGAAAAAGCCACAAAGGCATTGATTTTTTATCCGGGAGGCAGGGTGCAGTATACGGCGTATGCGCCGCTGATGCATGAACTTGCAAAGAATAATTTCGTGTGCATACTTGTACATATGCCGGGCAACCTCGCAGTATTGGACCAGAATGCAGCAGACGGTATCATTGAAAAATACAAGGAAATATACCCATCCATACAGGAATGGTACATTGGAGGCCACTCCTTAGGCGGAGCCATGGCTGCAGAATATGTGTCAAAGCATGTAGATGAGTTTGACGGATTATATCTTTTTGCAGCATATTCGACCGCTGACCTGTCGGATTCAGATCTGAGGGTTTTTAGCGTGTACGGTTCAGAGGATGGTGTGCTTGATATGGACAAATACCGCAAATACCGCTCAAACCTGCCGGAGGATACATATGAGTATGTCATTGATGGCGGGTGCCATTCTTATTTTGGAAGCTATGGTCTGCAAAAGGGAGACGGTACACCTGATGTGGCTTTCGAGGAGCAGATAGAGATGGCGGTAGACTTTATTACATACAACAGCAAATAATAGTTACCGGTAGACTGCATCATATACAATAGCAATAATAGTTACCGGAAAATAACAAAATGCAACTGAGATATCTCAGTTGCATTTTTAATGGTGCACCTTGCGGCGCACGTTACTAATAAGTTATTTTACGAAACGCCAATAGGCTTTAGATTATTAAAATAAGCAGGACGATAAGCCGGGTTATGTCGTTGAGTGATCATCTATCTAGGACGCCTGTTGCCAGACGCCTCAAGCGACCTACCTAAAGCTGGCGGGCCACGTCAAAGCTTTGTTTCGGTCTTGCTTCGGATGGGGTTTACATGTGCCCTCCCTGTTACCAGTGAGGCGGTAGTCTCTTACACTGCCATTCCACCCTTACCACAAAAGTGGCGGTATATTTCTGTTGCACTGTCCTTAGAGTTTCCTCCACCGGCCGTTAACCGGCATCCTGCCCTATGAAGCCCGGACTTTCCTCACCTGCGGTCTTTCGACACCTGCAGCCGCGATCACCTGTCCTGCATATTTATTTAATATACCAAGCATTTTTCTAAAAATCAAGCCCTTTTACCAACTTTAATAAACGAAATATAAAATGTTTCTTAAAAGACGATAGGTCTATTGACGGTTGTTATCTTCAATATTATCTTAATAAATGTAAAGAACGATTTAAAACCTCAAATTCATAGCGTGGACATTGTATGAGGTAAGAATTTGGCTATAATGAAAATATAGGGCGAGGCGGTAATTATGAGAGAAAAATTTATCAGATTTATGAATGGAAGAAACGGGATGGACGAGCTTGCAAGGGCTGAGTCATGGGTAGTAATGATATTACTTTTGGTTTCAATATTTACAAGGTCGGCGATACTTGATATACTGGCAATAGGACTGATGATACATATGTATTTTCGCGTATTTTCGAGGAATGTAAACAAGCGCTATGCAGAGAATCAGAAGTTTTTAAATGCCAGGTATGAGTGGACCGTAAAGGCAGAGCGCAGGAAAAAGCGCTTTGCACAGAGGAAGCAGTACAAGTTCTTCAAGTGCCCTATGTGCAAGCAGGAAGTCAGGGTGCCAAGAGGACATGGCAAGATCTGTATTACCTGTCCGAAGTGCCGGGAGCAGTTTGTGAGACGCAGCTAATACGTCAATATATACCTGTACATAAGAGCATGGAGAAGAGAAATGTTTGGATATATAACTGTCAATAAGGACACCTTGTCCGAGGAAAATAAAAAAATATATCAAAGCTATTATTGCGGGCTGTGCCAGACAATGAAGTTGCAGTATGGCAGGCGTGCACAGATGGCACTAAACTATGACATGACTTTTCTCATAGTGCTTCTGACAGGTTTGTATGAGCCGGATAGTGTGACGCGGGATGGATTTGTATGCAGCGTGCACCCTACGAAGAAGCGTACACTTCGCACCAATGAGATTACAGAGTATGCTGCAGCTATGAACATATTGCTTGCATACTACAATCTGATAGATGACTGGAAGGACGATAAAAGCCTGACGAAGAAGACATACGCAGAGATGCTGAAAAAGGACTTTGAGAAGGCAAAAAAAGGCTATCCGATACAGGCTAAGGCAATAGAGGACTACATTGCAAGGCTTGCAGAGTGCGAGAAGAGCAATGATACCAATATTGATGCAGTTGCGGGGCTGACAGGAGAGATGCTCGGCATACTTTTTGCGTGGAAGCAGGATGAGTGGCAGAAGGATTTGAAGGAATTTGGCTGCTATATGGGCAAATTTATTTATATAATGGATGCGTATGAGGATATTGGGGATGATGTGAAAAAGAAATCATATAATCCACTTATACAGCTCATGAATTGCTGCAATAATGATCAGGAAAAATTTGACAAATCCTGTCGGCTTATGATGACATCTATGCTTTCAGAGGCAGCAAAAATATTTGAGAGGTTGCCAATTCTCTTACATGCGGATATAATCAGAAATGTTCTATACTCCGGTGTGTGGAGCAAGTATGAGTATATTCAGATGAAGAAAAGGAAGAAACATAAATGATAGATCCATATCAGGTGCTCGGTGTCAGCCGCAGTGCAAGTGACGATGAAATAAAAAAGGCCTACAGGAGCTTAAGCAGAAAATATCATCCTGATGCCAATATCAACAATCCTAACAAGGATCAGGCTGAGGAGAAGTTTAAGCAGGTGCAGCAGGCATATGACCAGATAATGAAGGAAAAGCAGTCCGGTGCTGCCGGAGCCGGTGGATATGGTGGTGCAGGAAGTGGCAGCTCATACGGCGGCAGCTCCTATGGTGGAGCATATGGTGGTGGACCGGGAGCAGGTGATCCATTTGGAGCAGGTGGACCGTTTGGTGGTTTCTATGGCCGCTATACCTACAATAATGCAGGCAGCAGTGCACAGGATGACAATCCAAAGGTGCGTGCAGCAGGCAATTTCATCAGCAACGGCTACTACAATGAGGCACTGAAGGTGCTTGAGGAGGTACCTTTTGCTGAGAGACGCGGAAGGTGGTACTACTACAGTGCTATCGCAAACCAAAAGCTCGGCAACACAGCGACAGCCATAGAACACATACAGCGAGCAGTGTCGCTTGAGCCAAACAACATGCAGTACCGCCAGTTTATGCAGATAATTGAAAATGGTGGCTCGTGGTATTCGGATATGGGAGACATATACGGACGCCCTAGTGGCAGGGGCAGCGAGTGCTGCAGTCTGCTAGCCACATTCCTTTGCTGGCAGATGTTCTGCTGCTAGATGTCAAGCTTTTCTGATGTTACAGATGGAAATTCATGCAAGTTATTGGGCTGGTTATTTGCAGAACGATGGACTGGTATATTAATCTGTGAATTATTCTGAATAGTTACCTGAAAAATAAGAGGAAGTGAAAAAACTCGATTGAGTTTTTTCACTTCCCCTTTTATTTATGGACATAAGTAACTATTCATATCCACACATATATGAGCAAAATCAGCTGCGCAGCAACGGCTGTATTATTCCATAGAATCCGGAATACCATCATGATCCAAATCTGCCATGTCTGCTCCGTGCGCACCGATATCCACAGTGTTTAAGGTGCGTCTTTTAAGTCTTGCGGCCTCAGACTGCTTGAGCAGATAGCTCTTTATCTCGCGTGAGTGCTTTACGTGAACGAGCTTTAGCTCAGGGTTTGTGACGTCGCCTGTGTAGCAGACTATGGTGCCGAGCTTAAAAATGCGCTCCATCAGTGATGTGGTGAGCTTTACATCAGCTACCTTATACATGTAGCAGTCATCCTCTGTGGTGCTCAAGAGTCCGGACTCTACAGTGATAAAGGACGGTGTGATGGTATATTTTGTGAAAGTCCACGGCAGACCGAGAAAAAGCAGTCTCTTTCTCTCCTTAAAGATTACAGCATCGTCATCATCGATTGCGCTGGCTGTGGTGTTTTTGATTTGTGATTCATTTACAGACATATTATTCTCCTTTTTGATGTTTGAATTGTCATAATTGTATGAAAACTTTGCTACAATTGCTAAGCGTTCAGAACAGTTATATTCTGTCATATATTTTACAACAAAAAAGTGTAAAAGCCAACTTGAATATTGCGCTAAGTTATTATATGATAGAAAAAATGTAATAAAAATTGTTACGCGAAAAAGAATGGAGGCAAATTATGCGTCACTTAATGAGTCCGTTGGATTTTTCTGTAGAAGAGTTGGACAAGCTTCTGGATCTTGCAAATGATATAGAGGCTCATCCTGAGAAATATGCACACAAGTGCGATGGAAAGAAGCTTGCAACCTGTTTTTACGAGCCAAGCACGAGAACCAGGCTTAGCTTTGAGGCTGCCATGCTTAATCTGGGAGGCTCGGTGTTAGGTTTCCACAGTGCTGATTCGTCATCTGCGTCAAAGGGCGAGAGCGTTTCAGATACTATCAGGGTTATTTCCTGCTATGCTGATATCTGTGCCATGCGTCATCCTAAGGAGGGTGCACCGCTTGTGGCTTCAGAGAAATCGCGTATTCCTGTAATCAATGCAGGCGATGGAGGTCATCAGCATCCTACCCAGACACTTGCTGATCTCCTTACAATCCGTTCCATCAAGGGCAGATTGAATAATATCACAATCGGCTTTTGCGGAGATTTAAAGTTTGGACGTACAGTGCATTCATTGATCAATGCACTTATCAGATATGACAATGTGAGGATTGTGCTTATCTCGCCTGAGGAGCTTAAGGTGCCTGACTATGTGCGCGATGATGTGCTTCGTGCCAACAATATCGAGTTCAAGGAGGTAGAAAAGCTCGAGGATGCCATGGGAGAGCTTGATGTGCTCTACATGACACGTGTCCAGAAGGAGCGTTTCTTCAATGAGGAGGACTATGTGCGTCTGAAGGATTTCTACATTCTGACTAAGGAGAAGATGGAGCTTGCAAAGGATGATATGATTGTACTTCATCCGCTCCCACGTGTGAATGAGATTTCTGTTGATGTGGATGATGACCCGAGAGCATGCTATTTCAGGCAGGCACAGTATGCGGTTTACGTGCGTATGGCGCTTATTCTGACATTGCTTGGCCTGGCTGAGGACTAAAGGAGGATAATATGCTGAATATAAGTGGAATACATGAGGGCTTTGTGCTCGATCATATCAAGGCAGGTATGAGTCTTCAGATTTACAGGGATTTAAAGCTTGACAAGCTCGACTGCACAGTTGCAATCATAAAGAATGCAAAGAGCAGCAAGATGGGCAAGAAGGATATTATCAAGGTAGAGTGTCCGATAGAGTCATTAGACCTCGATATCCTTGGATTTATCGACCACAATATCACTGTAAATGTGATAAAGGGTGACAAGATTGTGGACAAGATGGAGCTTAAGCTGCCTCATCAGGTGAAAAATGTCATCAAGTGCAAAAACCCAAGATGCATCACTTCAATTGAGCAGGAGCTTGACCAGATTTTCGTGCTTTCCGATGAGAAAAACGAAATCTACCGCTGCAAGTACTGCGAGGAGAAATACGAAGGAGTTAAATAGTATCAGTTATGTATGCCAACGTGATTGTGGATATATCCCACGAAAAACTGGATAAGACTTTTCAGTACAGCATCCCGGATGAGCTTTTATGTGATATCCGCCCGGGTGTGTGCGTGGATATTCCATTTGGCAGCCGCACTATCACAGGCTATGTGATTGAGGTCACGGATGAGCCTGAGTACGACCCGGCAAGGACAAAGCCTCTTATCGGGATAAAGTCAGACTCTGTGGCTGTGGAGGCAAAGCTCATCGCACTTGCGGCATGGATACGGCGCAACTACGGCTCTACCATGAATCAGGCACTTAAGACTGTGATACCTGTAAAGAAGCAGGCTAAGGAGCAGGTGAGCCGCAGTATTGTACTGAAGATAGACAAGGTAAAGGCAAGGGCGCAGCTGGCGCTTTGCGAGGCAAAAAAACAAAAGGCAAAGGCAAGGCTTTTTCGTGCGCTGATTGATGCTGATGATGGGGCGCGCCTTGAGTATTCCTTTGTGACAGGCAAGCTGTCGGTGTCGGCTGCCACTATAAGAGCGCTTGAGCAGAGCGGTTTTATCGAGGTCATTACACAGAGCGGCTACAGAAATCCTGTGGAGCATATGAGTGTGGACACATATGATAAGGTACTGAATGCTGCGCAGCAGAGTGTGGTTGATGCGATAGAAGGCGACATTGCCGCTGGCCTTAGAAATACTTATCTGATTAAGGGTGTCACCGGAAGCGGCAAGACAGAGGTGTACATGGAGCTTATCGCACACTGTATACAGTCCGCTCGTCAGGCGATTGTGCTGATTCCCGAGATTGCCCTCACTTACCAGACCGTAATGCGTTTTTTTGCCAGATTTGGGAACAGGGTTTCGATAATCAATTCAAAACTTTCAAATGGTGAGCGTTATGACCAGTTTGAGAGAGCTAAGAATGGTGATATTGACATCATGATTGGCCCGCGGTCGGCGCTGTTCACACCTTTTTCAAATTTAGGACTTATCATAATAGATGAAGAGCACGAGAATTCATACAAGAGCGAGTCGGTGCCACGCTATCACGCCAGGGAGGTGGCGATAGAGTACGCGCGCATGTCCGATGCTATTGTGGTACTTGGCTCTGCAACACCGTCGGTGGATAGCTATTACAAGGCAAAGACAGGCGTTTACAGGCTTTTGGAGCTGGATAAGCGTGTGGACGACAGACCTCTTCCAAAGTGTGAGGTTGTCGATTTGAGGCAGGAGCTTCGTGAGGGAAACCGCTCGATTCTTTCCACCAGGCTTCAGGAACTTATGGAGGAGCGGCTTCTAAATGGCCAGCAGACCATGCTTTTTTTAAATAGAAGGGGTAAATCGGCATTTATGTCGTGCAGAGCGTGCGGTTTTGTGGTAAAATGTCCTCATTGCGATGTATCACTCAGTGAACATAGCGGTGGAGTGATGGTCTGTCACTACTGCGGCTACAGACAGCCGGTGCCGAAGGTGTGCCCAAGCTGTGGCTCGAAGTACATTAGCGGCTTTAAGGCCGGCACACAGAAGATAGAAGCGATGGTGGCAAAGCGTTTTCCACAGGCGCGTATACTGCGCATGGATTATGACACCACGAGGGCGAAGGATGCGTATGAGAAGATTCTGCAGGCATTTTCCAATCATGAGGCTGATATACTTATCGGTACGCAGATGATTGTAAAGGGGCATGATTTTTCAAATGTCACGCTGGTTGGTGTGCTGGCGGCGGATATGTCACTGCATGTGAATGATTTTCATGCGGCGGAGCGCACCTTTGCTCTGCTGACCCAGGCGGCAGGGCGCGCCGGCAGAGGAAAGCTGCCCGGCAATGTGGTTATCCAGACCTATGACCCTGACCACTATGCCATCCGGACTGCCAAAGAGCAGGATTATGAGGCTTTTTACGATAAGGAGATAGAGTACAGGAGGCTTATGAACTATCCGCCTGTATGGAATATGCTTTTAGTCCATGTCACATCACCTGATGAGAGTGAGTGCGGCAGCATGGCACAGCAAGTGTACGATATAGCATCGCAAATGATATCGCATACAGATGAAAATCAAAGCCCGGATGATAGGCATCTGATTCAGCTCATCGGTCCTGCGGATGCGACCATCGCCAAGGTAAATGACATATACCGCAAGGTGATTTACATGAAGACATCTGACTATGCGGCGCTCATTTCCATAAAGGATGGCATAGAGCAGGTGGTGAAAGCTGATACGGCAATGAAACATGCTAATATCTCATTTGATTTCAATCCGATGAGTGGATTTTGATAGATATAGAAGGAGGCAATTATGGCACTTAGAACTATTAGATTGGAGGGAGACCCTGTACTTGGCAAGGTCTGCAGAGAGGTTACGGAGGTGACTCCAAAGATAGTAACACTTATTGATGATATGCTTGAGACTATGTATGAGGCCAATGGTGTAGGACTTGCCGCACCACAGGTTGGCATATTAAAGAGGATCGTTGTTATCGATGTGGGCGAGGGTCCGATCGTGATGATTAATCCTGAAATTATCGAGTCTGACGGAGAGCAGACCGGCGATGAGGGCTGTCTTTCAGTACCGGGAAAGGCCGGACAGGTGACCCGCCCGAATTATGTAAAGGCTCGCTTCATGGGCGAGGATATGAATGAGTATGAGATAGAGGGAGAAGAGCTTTTGGCCAGATGTATCTGCCACGAGCTTGACCATCTCGACGGACATCTCTATGTGGAGAAGGTTGAGGGCGCACTTCACGATGTGACATATGAGGATACACAGGAGTAATCATTAGGATGACATTTGTTATCTGAGCTTGGAAAATATCTGGGAGGCAGTAAGATGAGAGTAATTTTCATGGGAACACCGGACTTTTCGGTGGGAACACTTGAGGCAATTATAGAGGCAGGGCATGAGGTGGCACTGGTTGTCACACAGCCCGACAAGCCAAAGGGCCGTGGCAAGGCAATGCAGTATACACCGGTCAAGGAGTGTGCGCTTTCGCACGGTATTGAGGTATTCCAGCCGGTTAAAATAAGAGAGACTGCTAATATAGAGTATCTCAGAAAGTTTAATGCAGATATAATAATTGTGGTTGCTTTTGGACAGATTTTGTCAAAGAGTATTCTTGATATGCCTCGATACGGCTGTATCAATGTGCATGCTTCACTTCTGCCAAAGTACAGAGGTGCGGCTCCTATCCAGTGGGCTGTGATTAACGGTGACGAGTTTACAGGTGTCACTACCATGAGGATGGATGAGGGCGTCGATACCGGCGATATGATTGCAAAGAGTACAGTCAGACTCGCACCTGATGAGACCGGCGGCAGCCTGTTTGATAAGCTCTCAGCAGAGGGAGCAAAGCTGTGTGTGGAGACCATGAAGATGATAGAGGATGGCACTGCAGAGTATACTCCTCAAAACAGCGAGGAGGCCACACATACATCAATGATCAGTAAGGAGCTTGGCTTTATCGACTGGACAAAGCCGGCTGTTGAGATTGAGAGGCTTGTAAGGGGGCTTAATCCATGGCCGAGCGCATACACCCACCTAAACGGTAAGACATTTAAGGTGTGGAGTGCAAAGGTGATTGACGGCAGCGATGATTATGAGCCGGGCTGTATTTATCATATCGGAAAAAATGATATGTATGTACAGACAGGAAAAGGAGCATTATCTTTAGTAGAGGTACAGCTCCAGGGCAAGAAGCGCATGGATACAGGCTCGTTTTTGAGAGGCTGTCATGTGGAAGAGGGCTCGTTCTTCACATTATAGTTATTCATTATAAGTAACTATTGACAAACTACTACACGCATTATAATAAGCAGCAAGGAGAGATGATACATGGGATATTATTACTGGGATCCGACATATATACTCGTTGTGATAGGTGCAGTGATATGTATGATTGCATCGGCAAGAGTTAAAGGTACATTTAATAAATACTCGCAGCTAAGAAGCATGTCAGGCATGAATGGCGCACAGGTAGCTCAAAGAGTGCTTCAGGCGGCAGGCATATATGATGTACAGGTACGTCATGTGTCCGGCAGTCTGACGGACCACTATGATCCGCGCACCAAAACAGTGAATTTATCTGATCCTGTGTACAATGCCACATCGGTCGCAGCACTTGGCGTAGCAGCCCATGAGTGTGGACACGCTATACAGCATGCGAAAAACTATGCGCCTCTTTCAATCAGGAGTGCACTTGTGCCTATAGCCAATTTTGGCTCCATGCTTGCATGGCCGGTCATACTTATCGGCCTGCTCTTTAACACACGCTCGTCAGGGCTTATTATTGATATAGGCATATTGCTGTTTTCGGCAGCAGTGCTTTTCCAGCTCGTGACATTGCCGGTAGAGTTTGATGCTTCAAGACGCGCGCTTGTCATGCTTCGTACACAGGGCATACTTGCAGATGACGAGCTTAAGTACACAAGAAGGGTGCTCAAGTCAGCGGCACTTACCTATGTAGCCAGTGCGGCGGCTGCTATTTTACAGCTCCTTCGTATAATACTTATCACAAACGGACGCAGACGGGACGACTGATACTGTTGTAGCTTCTTTGGTTGAAGCAGAAGTAGGGCAGTTAGGTAAGACAGTTTAAATTGGATAAATAAACTGGAAAAATTAAATGTAGATGTAACTACTTAAGGGCATCATATGAACCGAAAAACTGTTGTTTAACTGTTGTTTATATGTAAGCATGACTTATCAGCTTTTTGATTTCAGGGATTCTTGATAGTTACAATTAGATTAAACTATATGACATCGAATAAGAATATAAATAATAAGAATAAAAATAATCACAGTAAAAATAATATACCGGCACACTCTGTAGATACGCGTGAGCTTGCCCTTGAGATGCTTATTGAGATTAATGAGCGTGGAGCATTTTCACATATTGTGCTTCGTAGTGTGCTTGACAAGTATCAGTATCTGTCAAAGCAGGACAGAGCATTTATGACGAGGCTTGTTGACGGCACTATCGAGTATATGCTGCAGCTCGACTACATCATAGACTCTTTCTCAAAGACAAAGGTAAGGAAGATGAAGCCCTTCATCAGAAACCTTCTTCGCATGAGCGTCTACCAGATAAAGTACATGGACGCGGTGCCGGATTCAGCTGTATGCAATGAGGCGGTGAAGCTTGCAAAGAGGCATAAGTTTGCACAGCTTTCGGGCTTTGTAAATGGTGTTCTCAGAAATATTGCAAGAAATATAGATTCAGTACAGCTTGATACATTAAGCATCCGATACTCTATGCCACAGTGGATAGTGGACAGATTTGTTGCGGCATACACAGAGAAGAAGGCAGAGGAGATTTTCAAGGCCTTCCACAATAAGAGCACAATAAGCATCAGGACAAACCTGACCAGGTGTACTCCGGATGAGCTTCGTGCAATGCTTGAGGCAGAGGGTGTGACGGTCACAGCGGTTGATGAACTTAATTATGCATTTGTTATATCTGGATTTGATTATTTGAATGGCTTGCAGAGCTTCAGAGACGGACTTTTCTATGTGCAGGATATAAGCTCGATGCTTGTCGCACAGACGGCTGCTCCAAAGAAGGGCGACTATGTGATAGATGTATGCGCAGCACCGGGTGGCAAGAGCACCCATATAGCTGAGCTTTTACAGGGAAGTGGCCATGTGCTCGCGCGTGACCTGACCGATAACAAGGTCGATATGATTGAGGAAAATATAGAAAGGCATGGCCTTAACAATATGTCGGCAGAGGTGTGGGATGCCACAGTGCCTGATGCTGATTCTGCGGGAAAGGCAGATATACTCATTTGTGATCTGCCGTGCTCAGGACTTGGAGTGCTCGGAAGAAAGAAGGACATACGCTACAAGATGACGCCTGAGTCTGTAGATGAGCTTGCCGCTCTTCAAAGACAGATACTTGATACCGTGCATACATACGTGAAGCCGAACGGAGTGCTCGTTTACAGTACATGTACGATAGATGAGGCTGAGAATGAGAACAATGTGAGGTGGTTTATTGAAAAATATCCGGAGTTTGAGCTGGATAAGAGCTTTGCGGAAGGCACCGGAATGAAACAGATACTGCCCGGTGAGCATGGAAGTGACGGATTCTTTATTGCAAGATTCATAAAAAGCAAATTATGATATTAAAATAAATCATGAATTAATAAATATAAATTGGTTTAAAAACAATAGTTAAATGCAGATTTAATAAAAATAATATGGAACAGATAAAAGAACAACTAACTGACATCAAATCAATGGATATGGACGAGCTCACAGAGTTTATCATATCGCTCGGAGAAAAGAAATTCCGTGCGAAGCAGATATATGAGTGGATTCATGTGAAGCATGTGGAAAGCTTTGATGAGATGACCAATATTTCAAAAAAGTTCATACAGGTATTAAAGGACAATGCAATACTTATCTCGCTAAAAAAAGAGGAGGTGCAGGTGTCAAAGCTCGATGGCACGAGAAAATATCTCTTTGCACTCGACGATGGCAATGTCATAGAAAGTGTGCTTATGAAGTACAAGCATGGAAACTCTGTATGCATATCTTCGCAGGTTGGCTGCAGGATGGGGTGCAGATTCTGTGCATCCACTCTTGACGGTCTCGTCAGGGGGCTTAGGCCGTCTGAGATGATTGACCAGATTTATCAGATAGGCAAGGACATAGGAGAGCGCATCTCAAATGTAGTTGTCATGGGCACAGGCGAGCCGCTTGACAATTACGACAATCTGCTGCGCTTTATAGAGCTTCTCACTGATGAAAACGGAATCAATATCAGTCAGCGCAATCTGACAGTTTCCACATGTGGTCTCGTACCGCGCATGAAGCAGCTTGCAGATGAAAAGCTTTCTATCACGCTGGCGCTTTCACTGCATGCCTCCAACCAGGAAAAGAGAAAAGCTCTCATGCCGGTTGCAAACAGCTATGATATACATGATGTGGTCGATGCATGCAAATATTATTTTGCACAGACCGGCCGCAGAGTCACCTTTGAGTATAGCCTGGTAGGCGGAGTGAACGATACAGCCGAGGATGCCGCAGAGCTTTCGGCACTCGTACATGGCATGAACTGCCATATAAATCTGATTCCGGTAAACCCGATAAAGGAGCGCGACTACGTGCAGTCCAACAAGGGTGTTATAGAGGCTTTTAAAAATAGGCTTGAAAAAAACGGAATTAATGTTACTATTAGAAGGGAAATGGGCAGAGATATAGACGGTGCCTGTGGACAGCTTCGCAAGAAGCATATAGATAAAGAGAGAGGAATAAACTAGATGAAGACGTTTTCCATTACGGATGCAGGTGCTATTCGTGAGATGAATCAGGATTTTTATTTCTCGTCTGACACTGCAGTAGGAAATCTTCCGAATCTTTTCATCGTAGCAGATGGAATGGGAGGACACAAAGCCGGTGACTATGCTTCCAGATACACTATAGAGCGTGTGGTTGCATCGGTATCGAGAAATGCCGGGGATGAACCGGTATCCATCATCAAAGAGGCAATCAACAAGGCAAATGAGCTTCTGGTGGCTGAGTCTCGTGAGGATGAAGCTAAGCGTGGAATGGGTACCACCTTAGTTATAGGAACTATTATAGGAAACAAGCTTTTTGTGGCTAATATAGGTGACAGCAGGCTTTATATTGTAGGTGGCACAGAGCAGATCAGACAGATTACCAGGGATCATTCACTGGTTGATGAGATGGTCAGGATGGGTGAGATAAATGCCGAAGAGGCGAGAGTTCATCCGGACAAGAATATCATCACGAGAGCTGTCGGGGCAGCAGATCATGTGGAGGCAGATTTCTTTGAGGTCGAGCTATGTGAGGACGACATGATTCTTCTGTGTACAGACGGACTTACCAATATGGTGAGAGATGAAGAAATATGCGATACTATTAGGCAAAATGATAATATCGAGACAGCAGCGTCACAGCTTGTCGCCATGGCCAATGCAAATGGTGGCCGCGATAATATCACTGTAATGATTATTAAACCATTTTAAGACGAGGTAATAACAGATGTTAGAGATAGGAAGTTTTTTATCGGATCGATATGAGATCCTAAGCAAGGTTGGCGCAGGTGGCATGTCCGATGTATACAAGGCAAAAGACCATATACTGAGCCGTTTTGTAGCTATAAAGGTTTTAAAGCAGGAGTTTTCGGAGGATAGTTCATTTGTGACCAAGTTCCGTGCTGAGGCACAGTCAGCAGCAGGACTTGAGCATCCGAATATCGTAAATATCTATGATGTAGGCAGCGAGAATGGTCTGTACTACATTGTTATGGAGTATGTCGAGGGCATCACACTTAAGACTTATATCGAGAAAAAGGGACAGCTGTCATTCAAGGAGTCTGCAAGTATTGCAATCCAGGTGGCAAGGGGCATAGAGGCTGCTCACAATAAAAATATCATCCACCGTGATATCAAGCCGCAGAATATCATTATTTCTACAGACGGCAAGGTAAAGGTGACAGACTTTGGAATTGCAAAGGCTACATCTTCAAATACAATAAGCTCAGATGTGATGGGTTCAGTACACTATGCATCTCCGGAGCAGGCAAGAAACGGCTTCGTCGATGGCAGAAGTGATATTTACTCACTGGGAATCGTAATGTTTGAGATGGTTACAGGCCGTGTGCCGTTTGACGGTGATACCACAGTGGCAGTTGCACTGCAGCACTTACAGGAGGAGATTGCAAGACCAAGCATCTACGCACCGGATCTGCCAATCAGCTTTGAGAAAATCATCTTAAAGTGTACACAAAAGACACCGGACCGCAGATACCAGACTATTGAGGAGCTTCTCACAGACATAAGGCGCTCTCTTGCGCATCCTGATGAGGATTTCGTCACAATAGCACCACTCGTTGACGGTGGCAAGACCAAGGTTATAAGCCCGGAGGAGCTTGACAAGATAAAAGAGGGCAGAGGTGTCGCAGAGGACTTAAACGATGATGATACCGATGCAGATAATGATGATGAGTATGCTGACGATGAAGACGATGATGATGAATATGATGAGTCACTCTTAGACGACGATGATGATGACGAAGACGATGACGATGATGATGACGGCAAGCTTTTAAATCCAAAGATGGATAAAGCAATCACAATCATGGGTATAGTAACAGCCGTAATCATTGTAATAGTTATCATATATCTTGCACTTTCAGTGGCAGGAGTGTTTAAGTTTGGCGGCAAAAAGAACTCAGAGTCACAGCAGACAGAGTCACAGACACAGACCGAGTCTGAATCAGAGTCAGAGACACAGACTGAGACAGAGGGCCAGATGATTGACATCAGAGGCATGTCAGTGGAGGATGCTCAGAAGGCAGTAGACCGCTTAAAGCTTGACCTCACAGTATTTGCATTTGAGACAAAGCAGTCAGATGAAAAGGACGGCACAATCCTTGATCAGGATGTTAAGGCCGGAGATACAGTAAAGCGTGGTTCACAGATTAATGTAGTTATCGCAGGAAAAGGTGATAGTACATCAGAGATGGTCAAGATACCAAGTGTAATCGGAAAGACCAAGAGCTCGGCAAAGAGCACACTCGAGTCAGCAGGCTTTAGTGTCACCTTCGAGTATGGAGATTACAATGACAGTGTAGCAGCAGATGTAGTAACAGCACAGTCACCATCAGCAAAGAAACAGGCCGCAAAGGGCAGCACAGTAACAGTCACCCTCTCACCGGGCCAGAAGCCAATCACCGTGCCAAACGTAGTAGGCGCCTCACAGTCACATGCAGAAAGCGCTCTCGCAGGAGCAGGGCTCAAGTACACCTACGCCGACTCCCAGTACAGCGACACAGTACCCGCCGGCAGCGTAATCAGCCAGACCAAATCCGGCGAAACCGTAGCCGCAGGCACTACAATCACACTGACACTCAGTAAGGGTAAGCAGGAGATATCAACTAACGTAAGTAAGACAGTTAAGCTTGATATCGGAGAAGTTAATATTACAGGTGGTTCATATTCACTTGTGGGTTCTGACGGAAAAACTTATGCAAGCGGAAGTGATGTAACATCAGCTTCAGTTACAGTAAGTGGAACAATGAACTGTAAAACAGGTACAGTAACGGTTACATGGAAGTATACAGAGCCTGTCAAGGATGAGAATGGAAATGTAACAGGTGAAAAGCCGGGAGAAAAAACGATTTCTGTACAAGTACCATAATTTGATGAAAACGTGGATGGCAATACAAGGAAAGCGGGAGCATTCCCAGCACAAGGAAAACGAGCCGTAGCGCAGCTACGTCAAGTTTTCCGTATCGCCATCGTATTTGTAAATACACGCGATACACATATAGCGCACAAAGCAGCAATCCAATACACGCTTCATAGTAAGCCACCGGATAGCACCCACGAAGTGGTGCAATCCGCACCCCATTCCCACACCAACCCGCGGACGAAAACCTGAACTCGCGGAGAGGAACTAAGGAAGCGGGGCAGGCATGTGTTCCGAGGAAAAAATATAAATTGCCCCGGGGTGCCATAAACCTACCGAGGAAAGAACAGGGCAGAGCAAGCCATAGCCTGTCCGTAGGAGAGCCCGGGGTTTGCTTCATATTTTTTAAGAGGAATATATGCCTGCCACCGCCACCCACACAACCTCAAAGCGCGGCATCCCCACCGAAAGCGTGACTCCTGCAAATACAAAAGCAATACAAGGAAAACCATGACAGGAAAAATTATTAAAGGAATTGCCGGCTTCTACTATGTCTACGTAGAAGAAACCAAAGAAGCAAAAGAAACTGCCACAGGCGGCACTCTCTACGAGTGCAAAGCAAAAGGCAACTTCAGAAAACAAAAGATAAAGCCGCTGGTAGGCGATATCGTCGACATAGCAGTCCTCGATGATGAAAAGCACATAGGCAATGTCGAGCGTATACTGCCACGGAAAAACGAACTTATCAGACCGGCTGTGTCCAATATAGACATGGCCCTGGTTATTTTTGCATCCGCAAAGCCGGATCCCAATTTCAACCTGCTTGATAGGTTTTTGTGTATGATGGAGTACCAGCATGTCCCGGTTACCATATGTTTCAACAAAAAGGACTTAATCACACCTAAAGAGCAGCAGGAGCTTAAAAGCATATACGAGCCGGCTGGCTATAGAGTGCTTTTTACCAGCACGAAAACAGGTGAGGGCATAGATGAGATAAAGCACATTTTAGAGGGAAGGACGACCACGGTTGCAGGTCCCTCGGGAGTTGGCAAGTCATCTATCATTAACTGTCTGCAGGATGATGTGCAGATGGAGACCGGACATATAAGTGAGAAAATAGAGCGCGGAAAGCATACGACCAGACATTCTGAGATTATCCCTATAAAGGATGGCACGTATATCATGGATACACCGGGCTTTAGCTCGATGGATGTGCCGGGCTTTGAAAAGGAAGATCTGTGGACATGTTATCCGGAGTTTGTAGAGTATGAGCCATATTGCAGGTTTCAGGGCTGCAGTCATATAAATGAGCCGGACTGCGGCGTGAAGGAAGCTCTTGCAGATGGGAAAATATCGCAGGTGCGGTATGATAATTATAAGCTTTTATATGAGGAGCTTAAAAATAGACAAAAGTATTAATTTAAAGCATAATCAAACGGAGGAAAACATGAACTGTTTATCACCATCAATTTTATCAGCGGATTATTCAATACTCGGAGAGCAGCTTAAGCAGCTTGATGAGGCAGGAGCACAGTATGTGCATATAGATGTTATGGACGGCAGCTTCGTTCCAAGCATATCAATAGGACTGCCGGTCATAAAGACAATCAGAAAGTGTACAGAGCGTATGTTTGATGTGCATCTGATGATAGATGAGCCGGTCAGATATATAGATGATTTTGCGACAGCAGGAGCAGATATCATCACAGTCCATGCGGAGGCATGTAAGCATCTTGACAGGACAATCGAGGCAATAAAGGAAAAGGGCATACTGGCAGGTGTAGCATTAAATCCGGCTACTCCGCTCTCAGCCATAGAGTATGTGCTTCCCAAGGTGGACATGGTGCTTATCATGACTGTAAATCCGGGCTTTGGAGGACAAAAGCTTATTCCGTACACTGTAGACAAGGTGCGCGACTTAAAGGCACTTCTTGAGAAAACCGCAAATAAGGCTGATATCGAGGTGGACGGTGGTGTTAATCTTGAGAACGTGGAGACACTGCTTGCGGCAGGAGCCAATATCATTGTTGCGGGAAGTGCGGTGTTTAGCGGAGATATAGAAGAAAATGTAAAGGGTTTTCTGAATATCATGATGTAACAGATGCAGGTTAAAACAAAAATGCTTCCGGGGCTGTAGTAAATGTGGATATGTTATTTATAAGAAGGTGGATAAAATGAGGTATTTGATTGTATGTGGTGGAAAAATAGATAAGGAATTCGGCTTAAATGAGATAAAGACTGATGGAATAGATGCCATAATTGCGGCTGACAGCGGAATGGATTTCCTGTACGAAAACGGTGTCACGCCTGATATAATTGTAGGTGATTTCGATTCAGCCACAACAAAGGCCTTGGAGTTTTTTGAGAGAAAGGGACAGACCGAGATACACAGGCTCAATCCCATAAAGGATGATACTGATACAGAGTATGCCATAAGACTTGCCATAAGAGAGGGTGCACGAAGCATAGTGTTGCTTGGAGCAACCGGCAGCAGAATAGACCATGTGCTCGGCAATATTTCACTCTTGGGAATAGGATTGGAAAGTGGAACTGATATCAGCATTATCGATACAAACAACCGTATAAGGATGGCAGATAAGCCCGTAACCATTGAAAAATCAGCCCAGTATTGCAGGTTTGTCTCTCTTATAGCAGTGACAGACGACAATGAGGTGAGCCTTAGAGGCTTTAAGTATCCTGTTACGGATTATTCATTTGACAGATTTACATCGCTTGGCATATCCAATGAAATAATTGATGACCATGCAGTGATTGATATCCATAGAGGAAAATTTATCATTATTGAGTCAAAAGATTGACTTTTTAGGAATTTTGGGCTATTATATTTTTAGGATTATTTCGGAAATTTAACTACATGGAAAGATTTATCCTGTGTTAGATTTAGAACGTGATGGGGTTATCAGATGATAGAAAAGTATTATAGTGGGGTAATTGAACAGATTTACAATCGCATAGGAAAAGAGACTCGAAATATCGTAATGGCGAATTATAGCAATGATTTTTCGATTGAAAATCTTGAGGTTATAAGACGTTATCAAAGCAATGAGGATAACGTCTTTTTTGCATACAGTGAGTTCTCTTACAACACTTTGGTCGGAGCTTATGAGCCATTTTTAGACATCATATGCAATATGCACAGGCGCTTTATAGGCGGAAGCTTTGATGATTTCCAAAGGGAGTGCGGTGTGTACTACCTGCACAGACAGGTGTTAAACAGCTATTATGAGACCGGTGAGTGTTTCAGAGAGGAGACAGTGCTGTTAAATGAGGTAGCATACGAGCAGAGACGCATGACTAAGGCCATAGTTGACATGCTTAAGAGGCTTTCAGAAGTGAGGCCATTGATGATTGTGATAAACAGATTCCAGATGGCGTCAAAGAGCTCTATTGAGACCATCAAGTATCTGATTGACAATCCGTGCACCAATATCGGTATTGTGTTGGGTGTTAATGTCCAGGTCAAGGGTACTGACAGTACTGTTGAGGTGTGGGATCGTATAGTCGAGTCTCTTGAGGACAGGAGTGCCATATACTATATAGGCAGTGCCGGACAACAGAATAATCATATAAGAGACACAAGTGATGACGAGCTGTATATCACTACAAACTTTGAGCAGAGTATCCAGGAAGCATCAAATATTATGGAGTTTCTGGATTATGAGCAGGCAAAGAGAGGCTGTCGTATCATAGAGCACAAGATTAAGTTTGAGGATGCATGGATTGATGAAAAGAGTCTGAGACGTTTTTATTTTATCTATGCAAGGACATCTGTTTTACTTGGAGAGATGTCCAAAGCGATTGAGCTTACGAATGAGTACAAGGCACTGATACCGGAAAATGACAGTGAGCATTATTTTTCTTTGTATTATTTTATGAAGGGCACCTGCTATATGTATCAGGGCAAGCTCGAGAAGGCTGAGGGCTGTGCAAAGAAAGCCTATGACTATGCACTTTTGGCGGATGATGAATTGCTCGAATTCAAGTCCGAGCTTTTGTCCGTTATGATAAAGATGTCGGGCTGGTACAATATATTTTTCTGTGTGCAGGATATACCTGTCAGTGATGAATTTATAGAAAAGATTATAAAGCACGGATACAGAAATCATCTTGCGCATATATATATTTACGCATATGACAATAGCCGGGATGTGGTGAAACAGTCATTTTATGATGAATCATTGCTAAAGCATTTTACAAAGGGACTTGAGCTTGCAAAGAAGATAGAAAATGAGCAGCTTGTGTATGATGCATATCAGAAGACTATCATGCTTGCCAGCACAAACGGTCTCAATGAGATAGCATTTTTATATGTTATCCGTACATACGAGTTCATGAAGGAACACGGCAATATATATGTTGCGAGAGTACTTACGGCTATAGGCTACAATCTGAGTGCCATGGGTAAAAATGAGCTTGTTGACGATTATTATAATACTGCAATAAATATGTTATATTATCTGAAGATGCCGGAGGATATAGCTGAGGTGTATTATAACAAGTCTCTTAACTATATCATGCAGGGTAATTATAAGGAGGCTGTCCAGGCACTTTTAATTGCCATGAAGACTATTATAAAGCTTCATCTAAACAGCTTAAGAGTGTGCAACACGAGTAAGGTATATGCGCTTCTTGCACTTGCATCTATATTTTCAGGTGACAGATTCAGCTGTGAGCGCTATCTGCTCAGCTGCAAGCAGTTTCTCAATTACGTCATATACAGGGTAATTGACAGTACAAGAACAGAGGCTGTTCATGACTATTCCAGATGCGATGATGAGATGTTTCTGTACTCATTTGCATCGGCTATGCTCTTGTGGCACGATGATAAAAAGGAAGAAGCCTTTTTACAGTTTGAGGATGCAGAGAGATACCTCGTTAATGCGGAGGGCAATGAGTTTTTTGCATATTCGATATACAGGAAAAGCAGGATTAAGCTGTTTGAACAGCTCGGCAAAAATGAGCTTATAGAGCATGAGAGAATACTTTTAGATGCACACAATAAAAGAATGCATGAAATAGCAGAAGCAGCTCCGCTTGAAATGTTAAAAAATATCAACTTAGAGTCACTGAGTGAAGGCTTTATCAATGAAAGACAGATTGATCTGCTTGTAAAGCAGCAGGGACTTGCTAAGGACTATCAGAGCTCAAAGCGCCAGATTGAGTTTATTTCCATATGGCAGACTATTGTAGATGTAAATGACCAGAAGAAGGAGACTATGATTGAAAATGCCATGAGCAATTTTATCAATCATTTCAGTCTGGACTGTGCGCTGATTATAGATCTGCACGCGAAGGAGCCGCAGGTACTTTATAATGATACAGAATGTGATATGACAGATGAGGTTATAAAGGGCATATGTGATATCATGATAGAATATCCGGAGGGTTTTGCCACATCAAAGATTGGAGAAGGCTTCTACGAGCATGAAAATATCATCTCGTACTTCGGCGCGGATGATGTATGTTCATTTGCTGCGGTGCCTTTTATCAAGAATGATGCGCTTTCAAGTGTTCTCATAGCATATGTGCGCATGAAGGAGAATTGGCATGGCTCCATAGAGCGATACATGCTCAACGAGGATGATTTGAGCATTTTCAAGCTATTATTCAGAGAGCTTGAGTATTCCATTGCCCGTATTGAGGCCAATGAGAAGGCAAATGAGATGAACAGGAGACTCAAGCAGGCCGCAGTTACCGATATGCTGACAGGCATATACAACAGAGCAGGCATGTATCAGGAGATTGAAAAGCTTGAGAAGCGTATAAGTGTGACATCTGGTGGTATGGATGTGGGGCTTATGTTTATTGACCTGGACAATTTTAAGCATTATAATGATACGTATGGTCATGATATAGGTGATCTGATACTTAAGGAGATGGCCTTTATATTCAGGGAAGTGGCAAAGGACAGAGGCTTTGTGAGCAGATATGGCGGTGATGAGTTCATCATAGTCATTGAGTCATGTGCCAGATACGAGCTTGAGAATATTGCAAAGGATATCTATGCGAGGATTGCAGATGCAGATGGCTTCAGCAGGCAGATAAAGAAATACCTGAATCATGAAGTAGAGTTTAATGAGGAGAAGAATATCACCTGTTCCATTGGTATTTCATATGAGAGAAATGTTACCAGTGAGAGCCAGATTACTGAGCTCATTAAGAAGGCGGATGATCTGATGTATACAGTAAAGACAGGTGAGAAAGGACACTATGCATTCTTTTAAATCAGATGAATTTAAGATAAGAGTACTGACAAAGGACGATGCGGAGGAATACAATGCACTGCTTCGTTATGCTTTTCAGGTAACAGAGGCAGATCTTGCCGAGACCGGTTGGAAGGATGATGAAATCAAGCAGTCGAAGTTTCCGGTGCTTGAGAGAGCTGATGTGCTTGGCTGCTTCAATATCATAGACAAAAAAGAGGAGCTTGTGGCTCAGTTTGCTGTATATCCGCTCGATATGAATATATATGGTGAGCGCTACGAGGTAGGCTTTGTCACAAGTGTGTGCACGTATCCTGAGTACACAGGCCATGGTCTCATGAAAAAGCTTATGAGAAAGAGTCTTACGAGGATGCGCGATAGCAACAAGTCGTTTGCCCTTTTGTATCCATACTCCATACCTCTTTACAGAGGGCTTGGCTGGGAGATTATCTCAAACAAGATGACATATGTGATAAAGGACAGACAGATTCCTACAAAGCTTAAGGAGCCGGGCTATGTGCGCCGTGTGCAGTGGGATGACGAGCAATTTAAGAAGCTTCATACTCACTTTGCCGCGAAGACTCACGGCTGTCTGTACAGAAACAATCTGGCTTGGGAGGAGTACTTCCGCTGGGATGAGGACGATACGATGGTCGCCATCTACTATAACGAGGATGATGAACCGTGTGGCTATATGGTGTATCTTATCAGCTCCGATGTCATGCACATCAAGGAACTCATCTACTTAAACCGTGAGGCGCAGCTTGGCCTGTGGGAGTACATTCATGCGCATGATTCCATGATTGATGAGGTCAGAGGCAACAACTATTACAGCGAGCCCATCGCTTTTGAGCTCGATGACAGTGATATAAAGGAGACAATAAGACCATACGCCATGGGCAGAATCATCGACGTGGCGCAGTTTATATCACAGTATAACTGTGACCCGGATGGACCGGGCGGCTGCTTTAGCTTTGAGATAGCAGATGAGCTTCTGCCGTGGAACAATGGCACATTTGTCATTGATTTTGAGAAAGGGCACTGTGCTCTCACCGACAAAAATCCACAGTATCACCTAAGCATGTCTATTGGCACATTTACCACACTGCTTTTAGGCTACAAGAGTGCTGAGAAGCTTTTGCAGATGGGCAAAATACAGACTACGTATGATGCTGTTGCAAAGCTTGACGATATTTTATATCATGAGATACCATATGTATCTGACTACATATAATGATAAAAGGTCAAAAGGTAAAGGAAAATAATATGTCAAATTATGTGATTAGCTGCTGTTCAACAGCAGATCTTACCAGGGAGCATATGCTCGAGAGAAATATTAAGTACGCATGCTTTCACTATGAGCTTGACGGTAAAGAGTATATGGATGATTTAGGACAGTCCATGCCACTGCCGGATTTCTACAAGGCAATGGAGGCAGGTGCCATGACAAAGACCTCGCAGATCAATCAGGAGGAGTACATGGAGTACTTCAGGCAGTTTCTGGATGAGGGATATGATGTGCTTCACTGTACACTAAGCTCCGGTATATCAGGTACAGTCAACTCGGCAAGGCTTGCAAAGGAGGCTCTCGAGGAGGAATACCCTGACAGAAAGATATATGTGATTGATTCGCTGGCAGCATCGTCAGGCTTTGGTCTTTTGATGGATAAGCTCGCTGACCTCAGGGATAGCGGCATGGATATTGATACACTGGCTGATTGGACCATGGAGCACAGACTTGAGGTGAATCACTGGTTCTTCTCATCAGACCTTACATTTTTTATCAGGGGCGGCCGTATCTCAAAGACCGCGGGATTTGTGGGAAATGTGCTTAATATCTGTCCTTTCATGAATGTGAGCAATGAGGGAAAGCTTATTGTGCGTGAGAAAATCCGCACTAAAAAGAAGGCAATAAAGGAGATGCTTGTGAAGATGCAGGCGCTCTGCAAGGACGGTGCCGATTATTCAGATAAGGTCTATATATCGAATTCCGCATGCCATGAGGATGCTAAAGCAGTAGCTGATCTTATAGAGGCTGCATTCCCGAAGATGAAGGGTAAGGTAGAGATAAATGATATCGGTACGACTATAGGAAGCCACACCGGTCCGGGAACGGTTGCATTGTTTTTCTGGGGCAATAAGAGAGAGGATTAGCCGGATATTTCAGCCTAAATATCTGATTAGAATAATCAAAATCAATACAGTTGATTATATTTTTATAAAAAATTAAATTACATCAATCAAAGTGATTAAATATAATCATTCCAATAACTGCGCTTATGTGTTACAATTATATCAGTTCAAACGAAAAGAGGTTTTAAGATGAAAGGATATGAAAAATACGAGCGCAGTTATTTTCTGCCTCCTGAATGCACTTATGACTGGGTTAAGAAGGATTATATAGATAAAGCACCACTGTGGTGTTCGGTTGATTTACGTGATGGCAACCAGGCTCTAATCGAGCCGATGAGTCTTGAGGAGAAGCTTGACTTCTTTAAGATGCTTGTAGATATAGGCTTTAAGGAAATCGAGGTAGGTTTCCCGGCAGCCTCTGAGACAGAGTTTAATTTCACGAGAGCTCTTATTGAGAGGGATATGATTCCTGATGATGTCACTATACATGTGCTGACACAGGCCAGAGAGCATATCATCAAGAAGACCTTCAAGGCACTTGAGGGAGCACCGAGAGCAGTTGTACATCTGTACAATTCCACATCTGTTGCACAGCGTGAGCAGGTGTTTAAGAAGTCAAAGGAAGAGATAAAGCAGCTTGCAGTTGACGGAGCTATTTTACTGAGAGACCTTGCAGCAGAGACTGACGGTAATTTCCGTTTCCAGTATTCACCGGAGAGCTTTTCGGGCACTGAGGTGGATTATGCGGTTGATGTGTGCAACGCTGTGCTTGATGTATGGCAGCCAAAGGCTGATAATAAGGCCATCATCAATATCCCTACCACAGTAGAGAATGCTATGCCACATGTTTTTGCCACACAGATAGAGTATATCAACAAGCACCTCAAGTACAGAGACGGAGTAGTGCTTTGCTTACATCCTCATAATGACAGAGGCTGCGGTGTTGCCACATCAGAGCTTGGTGTGCTTGCAGGAGCTGAGGAGATAGAGGGTACGCTGTTTGGAAACGGTGAGAGAACAGGAAATGTAGATATCGTGACACTTGCCATGAATCTTTACTCACACGGAGTGGATCCACAGCTTGATTTTTCAAATCTGCCTGAGATCAGGGAGAAGTATGAGACATTTACCAGAATGAAGGTAGGCGAGAGACAGCCATATGCGGGAGACCTTGTTTTTTCTGCTTTTTCAGGCTCACATCAGGATGCGATCTCAAAGGGCATGGCATGGAGAGAGGAAAAGAAGCTTGATAAGTGGACGGTTCCATATCTGCCTATAGATCCAAAGGATGTCGGCAGGACATACGAGGCTGATGTTATCCGTATCAACAGCCAGTCAGGAAAGGGCGGAGTGGCATATATCCTTAAGCAGAGCTTCGGTATCAATGTGCCACAGCAGATGAGAGAGCAGGTCGGATACATGGTCAAGCAGGTATCGGACGAGGAGCACAAGGAGCTTTCACCTGAGTGGGTACACAGTATCTTTACAGACAATTATGTGGATTTTCATCCATATTTCACTATACCGGAGTGCCACTTTAAGCAGGTAAACGGCATTTTCGCAGAGGCAGTTATTTTACACAATGACAGCACCAGAAAGGTAGATGCCAATGGAAACGGCCGTCTCGATGCAGTCAGCAATATAATTAAGCAGTATTTTGATATCAGCTTTGAGCTCACTGTATACGAGGAGCATGCGCTTTCACACGGATCTTCATCAAAGGCTATGGCATATGTGGGTATCACAGTTGACGGCAGTATGTTCTGGGGCGCAGGTGTGGATGAGGATATCATCAAGGCATCAATCGGAGCGCTTGTTGTTGCGGTAAACCATTACCTTGCCACCAAGGCTGACAGTCACGTGAAGGATGAGCGCTATATTGCCATGCTCAACTTCATCCAGGCCAACTACAAGACAGTATCGCTTGCAGACATGGCTGCACAGTTCAACCTGACAGAGCCGTATATCTCCAAGTACATAAAGGAGAAGTCAGGCAAGACTTTCGGGGAGCTGGTCACCAATGCCAAGATGAAGAAGGCACGCACACTGCTGAGAAACAGCATCACAACTGTTGAGAATATCGCAATTGAGGCGGGATATCAGAACGTGGAGCATTTTAACAGACAGTTCAAGAAGCTGTATGGAATGACACCGCTTGAGTACAGAAATTCAAGCACAAAATAAGCGGATGCAGCATTTTAATATAACCGGATCAATATGCTAAATGACAATTCATTCAGCTGTATTGGTCCGGTTTGTTTTTTAGTATTGCGCTTTTTATGTGAAAATCTGCATTATAATTGTATAAAAATGGGAACAATGGGCTATTGATTGTATTTTATCAAGTAATTTGTTGTTTTTACAACGGATTATATGTACAATGCGGGTATAATATATATATAAAATAATTATTCAGAACTACTGATAACAAAGCAGATATTGAGAATTTGTGTTTGGGATGAATAGTTATAATAAAAAGCAACTATTTGAATTATAGTATAAGAAAGAGAGGAACGTACATGAGCAATAAAACTAACGCAGTTGTTAAGACAAACCCAAGAAAGGCTGTCATGATCGGATGTGGATTCGTTGGTTCGGCATCAGTTTTTGCACTTATGCAGAGCGGTCTTTTTTCTGAGATAGTTCTCATTGACGCTGATAAGGACAAGGCTGAGGGAGAGGCGATGGATATAAGCCACGGTATTCCTTTTGCCAGACCTATGAAGATATATGCAGGTGGTTATGATGATGTGGCAGATGCTGCTATCATTGTTGTTTCTGCAGGTGCAGGCCAAAAACCGGGCGAGACAAGACTTGATCTGGTAAATAAAAATGTTGCAATCTTCAAGAGCATCATTCCGGAGATCGCAAAGAGAAATTTCGGTGGAATCTTACTTATCGTTGCAAACCCTGTAGATATTTTAACACAGGTGGCACAGAAGCTTTCAGGACTTCCGCAGGAGCGTGTCATCGGTTCAGGTACCGTGCTTGACAGTGCAAGACTTAAGTATGCGCTCGGAGAACACCTTGGGGTGGATAGCCGAAGCGTACATGCATTTATAGTAGGTGAGCACGGAGACAGTGAGGTGGTTGCATGGTCATCAGCCAATGTTTCCGGAGTGGAGCTTCACAAGATGTGCGAGATGAGAGGTCACTACAAGCATAAGGAGAATACAGAGGAAATCGCTGCAAACGTAAAGAACAGTGCCTACGAGATAATCAACAGAAAGCATGCGACATATTATGGTATCGCTATGTCGGTCAGACGTATCTGCGAGGTAATTATGCGTGATGAGAAGTCTATTCTTCCTGTTTCACACATGATGCACGGACAGTACGGCATCGACGGTGTGGTTCTCTCAATGCCTGCAATCGTTGGAGCAAACGGAGTGGAGAGCGATATCCCAATCGAGTTAAACGGTGAGGAAGCTTTAAAGCTCAAGGAGTCTGCTGATGCACTTAAGAGCATACTTGACGGGCTTGAGCTGTAAATATCAGGCGCATAATATTAAACTTATATAAAATACTACAAATCCAGTAGGGGTTGGGGTATAATGATAACTGTCGGGCTGCATATTCTTATGTGCCTGGCAGTTCTTTTAGTTAATGACAGATAACTTTAGAACTACTTAGAGCAAAAAGGAGTATATATAATGAGCGAAAGAAAACAAATCCATCAGGAGTTTCTGACAGGCGAAAGAGCCCTGTTTGCAAGCAATGACCTGGATATATATGATACAATTTTTGATGACGGAGAGTCTCCTCTTAAGGAGAGCCATGGCATTAGCCTGACAGGCTGTTTTTTTAGATGGAAATATCCGCTGTGGTACTGCAGTGACATAGCTGTAAAGGACTGCACATGGTTTGACATGGCGCGTGCGGGTGTCTGGTATACAGACAATATTTCTGTCACAGATTCAATAGTTGAGGCACCTAAGAACTTCAGGCGCTGCAATAACCTAAAGCTTAAAAATGTGACATTTCCAAATGCCCAGGAGACCCTCTGGAGCTGTGATCATGTCGATATGGAGAATGTCTCGGCAAAGGGAGATTATTTTGGCATGAATACAAATAATCTTATCATGAAGAATTTCCAGCTGGTCGGCAACTATTCGTTTGACGGTTCAAGGAATGTAGAGGTGCACGATTCAAAGCTTATCTCAAAGGATGCCTTCTGGAATACGGAAAATGTCACAGTCTACGATTCATTTATTACAGGTGAATACCTTGGCTGGAACGCAAAGAATCTGACACTTATAAACTGCACAATCGAGAGCCTGCAGGGGCTTTGCTACATCGACAACCTCGTTATGAAAAACTGTAAGCTCATAAACACTACATTGGCATTTGAGTATTCTTCGGTAGATGCAGAGATTTGCAGTAAGGTGGACAGTGTTTTAAATCCGACAAGCGGAGTGATAAGGGCAAAGGAGATTGGCATACTGACTATCGAAAAGGACAGAGTTGACCCATCAAAGACTAAGATAATATGTGAGGGAAAATAATCTATGTATGATTTTGACACCGTTGTAGACAGAAGAAATACAGGCTCACTAAAGTGGGATGTGGCGGAAAATGAGCTCCCTATGTGGGTAGCAGATATGGATTTTAAGACAGCACCACAGATAATAGATGCAATTTCAGCGCGTGTTTCTCACGGAGTGTTTGGCTATTCCATCATTCCGGATGAGTGGAATGATGCGTATATTTCGTGGTGGGACAGACGCCATGGGCTTAAAATCGAAAGGGACAGCCTGATTTTTTGTACAGGAGTCGTACCGGCCATATCATCTACAGTGCGAAAGCTCACAACACCCGGTGAGAATGTGCTTATCATGACACCTGTATACAATATATTTTTTAATTCCATATTCAATAACGGCGTAAATGTGCAGGAAAGCCCGCTTGGGTACGAAAACGGCAGATATTTTGTGGACTATGACAGGTTGGAGCATGACCTTTCCAATCCACAGACCTCGCTTATGATATTTTGCAACCCTCACAATCCGTGCGGTATCATCTGGACAAAGGATGAGCTGGCGAAAATAGGTGCACTTTGCAGGAAGTACAATGTGACGGTCATCTCAGACGAGATACACTGCGACATCACAGCACCGGGAAAATCATACGTGCCGTTTGCGGCAGCATCGGAGGACTGCGCCGATATCAGCATCACCTGTATTGCACCGACCAAGTGCTTTAATATGGCTGGCTTACAGACTGCGGCAGTGATGGTGCCAAATAAATTTTTGCGCCACAAAGTATGGCGCGCATTAAATACAGACGAGGTGGCGGAGCCAAACGCCTTTGCCATTACGGCAGCAGTTGCGGCATTCACAAAGGGTGAGCCGTGGCTTGAGGAGCTCAGAAAATATCTCTGGGAAAACCGTAAAACAGTCTGCAGCTTCATGGCAGAAAACCTGCCGCAGATACATGTAGTGGATGCCGATGCCACATACCTCATGTGGCTTGACTGCAGTGCACTCACAGATGATTCTGTGGCATTTACTCAGATGATTCGTGAAAAGACAGGCCTTTATCTGTCGGAGGGAGCTGAGTTTGGCGGCAACGGCAGGTATTTTGTGCGATTAAATATCGCATGCCCCGGGGCAGTGCTTATGGAGGGGCTTCAAAGGTTAAAAAGAGCTCTCGTTTAAGCTGAATAGTTACCCATTTTTTTAAATAAATAAGACCGGTGATCGGCCGGTCTTATCTGATATAATTAAACATTTATGGCATACAAGATTTAGAAATATATCATGCATACGTTTGTTTTCTGATTCGATAGTTAGTATACACTAACATAAATTAGAAGTCAATAACAAATATGGGATTTTGATATTTTTTTGGTTTTTTATAAATCACGTACAAATCAAAAAGAAAAGTTTTGCAAACAATAAAATGTATGTTATAATAAAATAACTGAATTAAAACGAACGAAAATAAACTCACGGGGGTATTCGAAATGCGAAACAACGAATCATCAGAAAACTATTTAGAGACCATACTTATTCTCAGCAAGAAGCTTCCTGTGGTACGCTCAGTTGATATAGCAAATGAGCTTGGATATAAGAAATCCAGCGTGAGTATAGCCATGAAAAACCTTAGAGAGAAGAACAATATCACAGTTAGTGATGCAGGCTTTATCACACTTACAGAGTCAGGAAGACAGATAGCAGAGATGATATACGAAAGACATGAGCTTTTGTCAGAGTGTCTTGAGAAGCTTGGTGTAGATAAGGAGATTGCCGCAGAGGACGCATGCCGTATAGAGCATGTCATAAGTCCTGAAAGCTTTGAAGCAATCAAGAAGCATATACATAAGAGCTGATGTATGAAACCAGTACCGCAGGGTACTGGTTTTTTAGTGTATCGTTTTTCTTGTATATATGAGAAAAATCATCTATAATAGTGAAGCTGTAATCGTTGCTGGTCATACAGAGACGTAAACAGTAACAAAAATCTGGAAGGGGAAAAGATGAAACAGATATTAAAGTATTTGAAGGAGTACAAAAAGGAATGCATCTGTGCTCCGCTATTTAAGCTGCTCGAGGCATCTTTCGAGCTTATAGTACCGCTTGTCATGGCAGCAATCATTGATAACGGAATCGCGGCTTCGGACAAGCCATATATATGGAAGATGGGAGGTGTGCTGGTGCTGCTTGCGGCAGTCGGCCTGATAAGCTCGGTCACAGCTCAGTATTTTGCGGCCAAGGCGGCAGTCGGCTTTTCAACAAAGCTTCGTCATATATTGTTTGAAAAGATAGAGTCATTATCATTTTCAAAGATGGATACAGTGGGCACATCGACACTTATCACGAGGATGACAAGCGATATAAACCAGGTACAGTCAGGAGTCAATCTGGTGCTTCGACTCTTCCTTCGTTCGCCATTTATTGTGTTCGGAGCTATGGCGATGGCTTTTACAGTAAATGTAAGAGCGGCATTGGTTTTTGTAGTTACTATACCTCTGCTTTCAATAGTGGTATTCTCAGTTATGGCTGCAAGCCTTCCGCTTTACAAAAAGGTGCAGAGCTCTCTTGACACAGTGCTTTCACACACCAGGGAGAATTTAGAGGGAACCAGGGTTATAAGAGCTTTCAATAAGCAAAATGATGAGATTGACAGCTTCAACAGTGACAACGAGCTTTTAACCAATATGCAGCAGGTTGTAGGACGAATCTCAGCACTCACCAATCCTCTGACATTTATTATTATAAATATCGCAACAATCGCAGTTATCGTATCAGGCGGCAAGCAGGTATACGCAGGAATCCTCACACAGGGTGAGGTTGTGGCACTTGTAAACTACATGTCACAGATACTTGTCGAGCTGATAAAGCTTGCAAACCTTATCGTACAGGTGACAAAGGCGGTGGCGTGTGGTAATCGTATAGCGGATGTGCTTTCTATTCCATCAAAGCTTCCTGAAAAAAATCCTAAGCTCATTGATGCAAAGGCAGGAGCACCTGAGGTTGAGTTTGACCATGTCTGCATGACCTATGAGGGAGCAGCCGATGAGACACTCACAGATATAAGCTTTACAGTGAAAAAGGGGCAGACAATCGGAATTATCGGTGGTACAGGCTCAGGAAAATCAAGCCTTGTAAACCTTATTCCGAGGTTTTATGATGCCACAAAGGGCACTATAAGGATTCAGGGAAATGATATAAATGACTACGATGCAGTTCAGCTTCGAGATAAAATCGGTGTTGTAATGCAAAAGGCAGTGCTTTTTGCAGGAACAATAGCCGACAACCTGCGCTGGGGCAAAAATGATGCCACAGAGGAGGAAATGTGGAAGGCGCTCGATATAGCACAGGCGACAGAGGTTGTAAAGGGCAAAGAGGGCGGTCTTGACTACATGATAGAGCAGGGCGGCAAGAACTTATCAGGTGGTCAGAAGCAGCGTCTTACAATTGCCAGGGCAGTTGTAAAGGATCCTGACATATTGATACTTGACGACAGTGCATCGGCACTTGATTTTGCTACAGATGCGAGCCTTCGTGCGGCATTAAAGGGTATGCATGGTGACAAGACAATATTTATCGTGTCACAGCGTACCTCATCTATCCAGTTTGCGGATAATATCATAGTGCTCGACGACGGACAGATGGTTGGCTTCGGACCGCATGAAAAGCTGCTTGAGACATGCGAGACCTACAAAGAGATATATGATTCACAGTTTAAAAAAGAGTCGGATATGACTAAACAAAAGGAGGTGTAGAGTATGGCTATGGATAATGCGAAAATGAATAAAGCAGGTACAATGCGTAAGGTACTAAGCTACATGAAGAGATATATTCCTTTGCTTGTAATTTCCCTTGCCCTGTCTGTTGTTACAGTGGCGCTTACGCTTTATTTTCCAATCCTCACAGGACGCGCAATTGATTTGATTGTAGGAAAAGAAAAGGTTGATTTTACGGCTATGACAGCCATCCTCACAAGAGCTGCAATAATAGTCGTCATAGCGGCAGCGGCCCAGTGGCTTACAAATATCTGCAACAACAGGATGACCTACAACATAGTGAAGGATATAAGGCATGATGCATTTTTAAATATTGAAAAAATGCCACTTTCCTATATTGACAGCCACTCACACGGTGATATGGTCAGCCGTATCATCGCCGATGTAGATACATTTTCAGAGGGACTTTTGATGGGCTTCACACAGCTCTTTACAGGAATTGCAACAATAGCAGGTACGCTTATTTTCATGCTCACAATAGATGTGAAGATATCATGCATTGTAGTGCTCATCACACCTTTGTCACTTTTTGTGGCAAGCTTTATCACTAAAAAGACTTATTCCATGTTCCAGCTGCAGACTAGCACAAGAGGCGAGCAGACATCGCTCATCGATGAGATAGTAGGAAATGAAAAGGTCGTACAGGCCTTCAACCATGAGGATGAGGCGCTTGAACAGTTTGACGAGATAAATGACAGATTACAGAAATGCTCATTGAGGGCAATATTTTTCTCAAGTCTTACAAATCCGTGTACACGTTTTGTCAACAGTCTTGTGTATGCCGGAGTCGGAATTTTTGGCGCTATGAGTGCACTCACCGGCGGAATCACGGTAGGACAGCTTTCATGCTTTTTATCATATGCCAACCAGTACACCAAGCCGTTCAACGAGATATCGGGTGTCATAACAGAGCTTCAGAACGCACTTGCCTGTGCAGCTCGTATTTTCGAGCTGATTGAGGAGGAAAAGGAAATACCGGATGCTTCGGATGCGGTAACACTCGATGAGGCAGACGGACGTGTGGACATAGAGGATGTTTATTTCTCGTATGTGCCGGATAAAAAGCTTATCGAGGATTTTAATCTCCACGTAAAGCCGGGACAGCGCGTGGCTATCGTAGGCCCGACAGGCTGTGGAAAGACGACTATTATCAATCTGCTTATGAGATTTTACGATGTAAACAGTGGAACAATTAAGGTGAGCGGACATGATATCCGAAAAATCACACGAGAGAGTCTTCGTGACAACTATGGTATGGTGCTTCAGGAGACATGGCTTAAGAAGGGCACAATCCGTGACAATATCATAATGGGAAAGCCTGATGCGACAGATGAGGAAATCATTGCAGCAGCAAAGGCATCCCATGCCCACAGCTTTATCAGACGTCTGCCGAAGGGCTATGACACTGAAATCGGTGAGGACGGCGGCAGCCTGTCACAGGGACAAAAACAGCTATTATGCATCACAAGAGTCATGCTCTGCTTACCGCCTATGTTGATATTGGATGAGGCTACATCTTCGATTGATACACGAACAGAGATTAAGATTCAAAAAGCGTTCCTTACCATGATGCAGGGAAGAACCAGCTTTATAGTGGCTCATCGTCTGTCCACCATCAGGGAAGCGGATATTATTCTTGTTATGAAAGACGGAAAGATTATAGAGCAGGGCAATCATGAGAGCCTGCTTGCAGCGGACGGATTTTATGCGAACCTCTACAATAGCCAGTTTGCATAGCATAGGGCTATGGAAATATGGGGCGTAAGCCGCCGGAGTGACTGCCATACAGCATAGGCACTCTCTCGTTCGCTACGCTACTCTGCCAAGATACTGTACGAATTATGCTTTTAGGGCTTCTATGCCCGACAAAACCGTCGAAACGCGCCGTCCATGGCGCGATTCTCCTTGAGCTCCCATCCGTGGGAGCTCATTTTTATGTATCGTGTGCATAATTCTACAGTATCTAGGCAGCTACGCTATGCGCTTACGAAAGAGCGCCTATGCTGTATGGCAGTCACTCCGGCGACTTACGCCCCTTACGCTGTGGCTGAAATGGGGGAAGGATGTATGCGCTCCCGCGGTATGTGGGGCTGGTGTCTGGTATGCTGTGGGAAGATACAATATAAGGGAAAGTATAATTGGAAATTTATTTGTAATATACTTAGTATTTTGATGGAAGGCGACCGGTGCACAAGGAATTTGCCCGCCCGGCAGAGGTGCTCCCGAAAGAGCGACTAGCGCAGCAGCTTAGATACTGTAGAATTATGCCCATGAAATGCAGAAATGCCCCGGCATGGACGCCGGGGCAAGGAGAAAACGCGCCCATGGACGGCGCGTTTCAACGGTTTCGTCAAGTATAGAAACCCTAAAAAAGTATAATTTGTACAGTATCTTATCTGCGTAGCGTTAGCTCGTCGGGAGCACCTCTGCCGGGGGCAAATTCCCCGTGTGCCGGTCGTCTTCCCGTATTATTGAAAAATACCAAGCAATCCACATCTATTGCGCAGCATCAGGAGCCACATACGAGTATGCATTGGACATTTTTGCAGCATTGTTTGTCAGAGTGACAGCTTCTCTGTAGTAGGCAACGACAGGAGTGCCCTTATCCACAGCGTTGAACAGCTGCTCTGCAAAAGCAGGTGGCACATTGATACATCCGTGTGAGCCTGAGGTTTTGTAAATTGTTCCTCCGAAGGTATCACGCCAGCTGGCATCATGGATACCTATATTGTAGGCAAACGGCATGAAATAGCTGACAGGAGAAGAGTATCCCTCGCCGACAAGAGTAGCATTTCTCTGCTTGTAAACAATCTTGTATACACCATCTACGGAACCATTCTGACGGGCGAGGTTACCTGATACGAAATCAGACTCCATCTGGAGAGCACCATCCTTGTAATACCACATGTGCTGCTTTGTGTAGTCAATCTCTATGTATGTATTACCTATGTCGTCAGCACCGCGATGGAGTGCTGTCTGCTCGTAAACAGGCTCTCTTTCCACGGGCTTGCCTTCCTCTAAATCAGAAAGAAGTTCAGCCTTTTCATTTTTCTTGCTGACTACCCATCCGTAGTCTCCACCACCTATTTCAATAGTGTCACCGGACGATGTCTTGAATGAGCGTTTGCGGCCGAAGGTATTGTACTTGGAAGCAAGCTGCTGGACATATTTAGTGACCTTGGCATCATCTATGCTCACGCTGCCGTCATCTGAGATGCTTAGCATATCAAGGATTTTGGCTGAGTCAAGCTTCTCGTCGGCACCTTCAATTTTGTAAGTGACGGTTGAAGCAGTGTATTTGTCGAGGGCTTCTTTTTCATTTTTGATTGTATTGCTGTTTTTTGTGATTTCGGGAGCTTCATAACAGTCATCGCTTAAGGCAAGCTTTGGAAGCTCGTTGTCCAGGGCGTCCTTTACCTCGGCAAGGATGCTGTCATATATCGGCTTGCAACCATTTTTCTCTTCAATCACATCGTATTTGCCGTCTTTTATCTCGATGTGGGCATCCTCGGGATTTTCAATGTAGTCATCACTGAAAATATCAAGAGCCTTGAGCTTTTCCGCCAAAGCGGCATCGTCATATTTGGACGAACCCTTTAGAGTATAGTTTTGAGCTTTGAAAAGACTGACAGGCCATGTAAAAGCATTCTGACTTTTTAGGATTTGCTCCTCGTCACCGTTTGAGACATATTCATAGGAAAAATCAGGTCCCTTAAGTGAAAAGCTGTTGCCTTTTCTATCAGTGATTGTGAGCAGATAGTCGCGGCTTAGGGCTGTATTTTTTTCTAATGCCTCTTTTGCAGTTTTCCCTGCGTATTTTACAGAGTTAATCTTTGTGTTGAACAGATAGTGGCTGCTAAAATAAAAGGCAAAGCCAAGATAAACAGCCAAAAGCACACCAAGTACGACGGCGCAGGTTATAAGCACTTTTTTCTTCATGTAAATCGACCTCCTTGGAGATATGCTGTTGCTGCCCACACCGGGGTGTAGGCGGCAGCTAAAATCAGTTACATTTGTGAAGATGTGACACATCCATATAGTCAGGCAGACCATCCTTGTAGGCTACAGCGGTTTCTCCCTGAATAAGTGGCTTTAAGTATTTGATAAGCTCAGGCTTCACATCATTGCCCGCATCATTGATCCACTCTCTTGGCACAGACTTGGCCTCGTTTGCGATATCCTTGATAGCAGAATATGTGTATTCCACTTGATAAGGATCATTTGAGATGCGCTTCAAGCATACCATTGATGCGGTCACACCCTCCGCTGCAATCATGACACCCTTTTTACCCTGAGCAAAAGATTCCTCGATATCGGTTAATGATGCAAGGTGTGAGGCACAGCGCTGGAGCACATTTACCTCTACAGAGCGCACCTTGACACCGATGTTTTCCTTTACGATGAACTCAAGAGCTTTTCCGGCACCGCTTAGCTGCTGGTGTCCGAACTGGTCACATGCGGCCTTTGATGATGTAATGTATGAGCCGTCTGCGTCATGTATTCCTTCGGATACGGCAACTATTACATTGTTAGTGTGCGCAAGGGCTTCTTTTATATCGGCAACAAATTTGTCCTTGTCGAAATCCACCTCAGGCAGATAGATGAACTGAGGCGCTGTATTGTACTCATTACGTGCGAGAGCGGAAGCGGCAGTGAGCCATCCTGCGTCACGTCCCATGATTTCAACGATTGTCACACTCTTAACAGCATAGATAAAGGTGTCATGGGCTATCTCAAGCATGCTTGATGCGATATATTTGGCGGCAGAGCCAAAGCCAGGAGTGTGGTCTGTCATGCACAGATCATTGTCGATGGTTTTTGGAATACCTATAATTTTCACATCACTGTTGATTTTTTTTGCATAATCGGATAACTTTAATACGGTATCCATCGAATCATTTCCACCGATGTAAAAGAAAGCTTTTATAGAAAGCTTATCGAACTGGTGGAAGATGTATACATATGGTGAATCATCATCCTTGTAATCAGGGAGCTTGTGGCGGCATGAGCCAAGATACATGGCAGGTGTGGTCTTAAGCTTTTCAAGATTAGCATCATCTGCAAAAATATCTGACAGATTGAGATAATTCTCATTTAAAATGCCGAGTATTCCGTTTACAGCGCCATAGCAGATATCGTATTTCTCAGAGCTTTTTACTCCTGCGATGACTCCTGCAAGGCTTGCGTTGATTGCAACAGTTGGGCCGCCTGACTGGGCGACGATACAGTTTGACTGATTCATTGTAATCTCCTTATTGTGTATTTTAACTATTCTCTTCTGTAAGAATAGTTATGATATAATTTTAAATGATTATTAAAGGCGCATGACATATGCTGCGCATAATCATATAGATTGTAGTATCAAACATTATTTTTAGCAAGGGTTAAAATGAAAAATATGAATAAATACGAAAATTGCTTATTGTGTCCCAGAAAATGTGGCACAAACAGAAGAACCGGACAAACAGGCGTATGTGGCGTTTCATCTGAAATAAAGGTGGCGCGAGCAGCACTTCATTATTGGGAGGAGCCATGCACATCAGGAAAAAGAGGAAGTGGGGCAGTTTTTTTCTCAGGTTGCAGCCTGCACTGCGTGTTCTGCCAGAACAGGGAGATTTCTGACGGAAAAGAGGGAAAGGTAATCAGTAAAGAGAGGCTGAGTGATATCTTTATGGAACTGGCGGGCAAAGGCGCAAATAATATCAATCTTGTCACACCGGGGCAGTATATCCCTGATATAGTGTGGGCGGTAAACGATGCAAAAAGCCGCGGCATGAAGCTTCCTATTATATACAATACGAGCGGATATGAAAATGTGACAGAGCTAAAGCTGCTTGAGGGCATAGTGGATGTGTATCTTCCGGATTTTAAATATATGGACAGTACGCTTTCGGCAAGGTATTCAAGGGCAAAAGATTATCCGTCTGTCGCAAAGCAGGCGCTTTCAGAGATGGTCAGGCAGCAGCCGGATGTCGTGATTGACGATGCGACAGGACTCATACAAAAGGGAGTTATTGTGCGACAGCTTCTACTGCCGGGACATGTGAATGATGCAAAGGCTGTACTTAAGTACCTGTATGATACATATCATGATCACGTATATATAAGCATGATGAGCCAGTTTACGCCGATTGCACTAAAGGATTATCCTGAGATAAACCGCACAGTGACAAGGAGAGAGTATGAAAGGCTTGTTGACTATGCCCTCGAAATAGGAATCACGAATGCATTTATACAGGAGGGTGACGTGGCAAAGGACAGCTTCATTCCGGCATTTGACTGTGAGGGAGTATAATATTTACCGTTTTTCTTAATAAAATAGTAAGAATTGGCAGGCAAAAATGACTGGATTTTGTGACGCCGGTGTAGTACTATGGTTATGTGATATTTTTTAACTGTGAAGGTACTGAACAGTTACGATATTTTGTTATTACTCACATCCCGGTGTGACAGACGATAATATTTTTAATCACACAGGATACATTATTCAATAGAGGATACAGTGATGAAAAATATAGAAGAACAGCAGATAATAATTGAATGTCCGAATACTATCTTTCATCTATACATTGACAGTGAGCATGAGCTTTCAAAGGTTAAGGTGTTTATGAACAATATGAAGAATGTTGATTCGATAAGTCTGCATGATATATACAACTGGTGCAACAGACAGCATGTGCAGTACACGACGACATTTAATTATGACAGTAAAATGACCTTGACAGAAATGATAAAATCCTACATATTTTACTTCAGACAGAAGCTTAGATATGTAAATAATAGTGATAGGATGATAGAAACATGAGATACCCTGAATTTCTAAAGGATAGAGGAACAATAGGCTTTGTGGCGCCTTCGATGGGCTGTACAACAGAGCCGTACAGGAGTGCCTTTGACAATGCCATTAAAAGGTTTCACAGCATGGGTTATAAGACGATAGAGGGACCTAACTGCAGGTGCGACAGTGGCATAGGTATCAGCAATACACCTAAGAAGTGCGCAGAAGAGCTGAACGAGAGCTATGCTTCTGTTGACAGTGATGTGCTTATATCCTGTGGTGGTGGCGAGCTGATGTGCGAGGTAGTGCCTTATATTGATTTTGAGCGCGTGAAGCAGTCAAAGCCGAAATGGTACATGGGCTATTCCGACAACACGAATTTCACATTTTTGGAGGCTACTATTGCAGATACAGCAGGTATTTACGGGCCGTGTGCGGGCAGCTTTGGCATGGAGGTGTGGCATGAGTCACTTACCGATGCATTTAATCTGCTTTGTGGAAGGAAGCTTTCATTTACCAATTACCCTATGTGGGAGAAGGAATCGATAAAGGATGAGAATGCTCCGTTTGTGGGCTACAACCTGACTGAAAAGTCGTGCATCAGCTCTATTCCTGCGGTGGCAAAGGGAAGCAGGCTTACCATGAGAGGCAGGCTGCTTGGTGGTTGCATGGATTGTCTTATCAATCTGCTTGGCACATCGTTTGACCATGTAAGGGAATTTAATGAGCGCTACAGTGATGATGGTATCATATGGTTCCTTGAGGCTTGTGACCTTAATGTGATGGGCATGAGAAGGGCTATGTGGCAGATGAAAAATGCAGGATGGTTTTCAAATGTAAAGGGCTTTCTTATCGGACGCCCGGCGCACTTCGGAGAGGAAATGTTTGGCATAGACCACAGACAGGCGCTTTCATCACTGCTTAGAGAGTTTAATGTGCCAATCATCATGGATCTGGATATAGGTCATATGTCGCCGATGATGCCTGTGGTATGCGGAAGCATGGCAGATGTCAGCTTCGACGGAAGTAACTTTACAATTTCGTATGATATAGAGCAGTAGATTGGAGGAAAAATGATTAAATTAATAAAGAAAAAAGCAAAGAGTATTGTATGTAGCGTGCTTGCTGCGGTGACACTGTTTACGATGAATCCGGCTGTATTTGCAACAGAGACAGCTACGCAGACTGATACAGTTTCAAGCGTTGATGTATCAGGCAGTGACAGCAGTGACGCAGCTGATAAGAGTAACACAGACAGTACTGCAGACAGCACAACGACAGCTGGCAGTGAGGCAAACGACAAGGTGACCATCAGCAATAATGATAAGCCATACTTAAGTCTTGGAGCAGACCTCACACCGGATCAGAGAGCGACAGTGCTTGGATTTATGGGAATCGAGCTCACTGATCTGGACAAATACGATGTGGTCTATGTAAATAATGATGAGGAGCACAAGTACCTCGATTCATACATCAGCAAGAGCGAGATTGGCACAAGGTCACTTTCCTCAGTACTCATTACAGAGGATAAAAAGGGTGCGGGTCTTAGTGTTTCCACGCACAATATCAATTACTGTACGGTAGGAATGTACAAGAATGCGCTTGCCACAGCAGGCATAGCTGATGCTAAAATCATAGTCGCAGGACCTTTCCCTATTTCCGGAACGGCAGCACTTGTAGGCACACTAAAGGCATACGAGGAGATGACAGGCAAGAAGCTTGACGACAAGGTGACAGACGCAGCGATGGATGAGCTTGTCACAACAGGAGAGCTCAACAAGAGCATTGACGGCGATTCGCAGGATATCGAGGCAATGATTGCTGACCTAAAGAAGCAGCTTGCCGATGGAAGGCTCAAGGATGAGAGCCAGATAAAGGATGCGATAAAGGAGGCTGCAAAGGATTACGACCTGAAGCTTTCTGATGATGATATTACAAAGCTGACATCGCTTCTTATGAAGCTTAAGGATGCTAATATCGACTGGGATTCAGTCATCAACCAGGCACAGGATTGGGCATCAAAGCTTGGCGACAAGATAAATGACCCGGGATTTTGGGAAAAGATTGGTAACTTTTTCATGGATTTATGGGATAAGATAAAATCCCTGTTCAGCTAGAAAAAGCGACAGAAGACAGTAAGAATAAGCAGAATATGAATCAGACAACTCCCTGAAACGTAAGCATGAGCTGCACGTTGAAGGGAGTTTTTTATATTATTAATAAAAAAATAATAAATTTCTGCCGAATACATTGATACAAAGGCCATATTCTATTATAATTAAATGGATAATGGATTAATGTAAACAATGCACATAAGAAAGATGGGATTTGATGATAAAGATAAATAAATTTCTGGCAGTTTCTGTCGTTACATTGTCATTAGCCGCATGTGACCTGGCACCATACAGCAGCATAGCAGTCTATGCGGATCAGGCGGCTAAGGTTGTGTGTGATGAGAGATACTGGGTAGCGGCGAGAAGCGGACCGGGCACAGAGTATGAGCTGGAGCACAAGCTTTCAAACGGCAAGGATATTACTATTCTTGAGCAGACCACAGGTGCAGACGGCAAGGTGTGGTACAAGGCAAAGTACAATCTGGCAGCAAATAACGAGGAGTGTGTCAGCTATATCAGGTCTGATTTTGTATCAGCAGGTACCGGAACAGCTGCATCAGACAATGCGCAGACAGGGGATGCTTCGGCAGACACCGGCAATGCGGATGCCATACAGCAGAATAATGAGGAACAGCTTGCCCTTGCAACCGCATCGGGAGCATATGCTACAGGTACGATTACAGGTGGCAATGTGTATGTCCGCAATGCAGCAGGCACATCCGGCACTACCAAGGTTGTCTCACTCAACTGGAACCATCAGGTTGACATAATAGGAGAGACCAGGGTAAACGGTGTGGTCTGGTACAATGTCAAGGGTACTTTAAACGGCAAGGCATTTACGGGCTGGACTATCAGTACATACATAAAGGTGACATACAATAATAGCGGAGACAATACTGATTTTGTCACGGCTATGAAGAATGCAGGCTTTCCTGACAGCTATATTCCAAACCTTACAGCTCTTCACAATAAGTATCCAAGCTGGACATTTGAGGCTGTAAATACAGGTTTGAATTGGGATACGGTGATTGAAAATGAAAGTGTAAACGGACTTAATCTGGTATCCAAATCAGCAGACAATGCCAAGAAATCCACAGCTGCCGGAGCATATAACTGGTCAACAAATACGTGGGTTGAGTATGAGCCGGGCTGGGTGTCAGCAAGCAGTGCCTATATTGCTTATCTCATGGATCCAAGGAATTTTCTTGATGAGACCAATATTTTTCAGTTCCAAAGCCTTGCATACAGTCCAAATGAGGCACTTGAAGGTGTCAAGTCTATAGTAAAAGGCACATTTATGGAGGGAACAAAGACCTATTCCAACAATGGTGAGAAAATCAATTATGCAAGCACATTCATGGATGTGGCAAAGAGCAGTGGAGTAAGTGCATACCATATAGCATCGCGCATAAAGCAGGAGCAGGGGCAAAAGGGAACGAGCCCTCTTATTTCGGGTACATATTCCGGATACGAAGGATATTATAATTATTTTAATTTTAGTGCAACCGGAAACACGAAGGCACAGATTTATAAAAATGGTCTGTCTTTTGCCAAGAAGCAGGGCTGGAATACAAGAGTAAAGTCCATAAGCGGCGGAGCTGTAAAGGTGGGCAGCAATTATATAAATAAGGGTCAAAATACACTGTATTTTGAGAAGTTTAATGTAGTAAATACAAGCTCGCTGTATTTCCATCAGTACATGGGCAATGCCACAGCGGCTCTTACTGAGGGACAGAGTCTGTCTAAAGGATATTCAGACAAGAATCAGGCTTTTGTATTTAAAATACCTGTATACAACAATATGCCATCGTCAGCAGTAGGCTTTAATAAAGCCGGCGATACCAATAACTATCTGCAGTCGCTTGCGATAAGCGGTGTAACACTCACACCGGCCTTCAATGGAACGACAACAAGCTATTCAGCAGTTGTTTCAAATGCTATAAGCTCAGTGACTGTTTCGGCAAATGCAGTTTCAGGAAACAGTGGTGTTTCAGGCACAGGAAGCTATTCGCTTGCTGTCGGAAATAATACAATTAAGGTAAAATGCAAGTCGCAAAGCGGTGATACAAGAACATACACTATCAATATAAACAGGCAGGCGGCATCTGCAAATAATGCAGGTGGCAATAATAATCAGAACAATAATAACCAAAATAATACTGATGTAAACATAACATCAGGTAAATACAGTATAGGTACTTATATTACAGGCATTGAGCCTGGAACCGGTGCAGCTGATTTTGTGAAGAATATAGCAGTATCAGCATCAGGTACTGTAAAGCTTCTGACAAGCTCAGGCTCAGAAAACAGCGGAAAGATTGCAACAGGCAATAAAGTGGCTGTTTATGATGCTTCAGGTAATCTGAAAAAGACATACGATATTGTTATATATGGAGATATCAATGGTGATGGTGCTGTAAATGCTCTTGATATGATTAAGCTCAACAGACATATTTTAGGAAAGGGAACACTCACAGGTGCTTATCTGGAGGCAGCTGATGCTAACAGAAAGCGTGATGGTGGAAATGCCCTTGATATGATAATCATGAACAGACACATACTGGGCAAATCAAAGATATCGCAGAATTAGAAATGTGAGGAAAAATATGAAGAAATTATTTGGATGTATATTATCACTTGTTGTGGCGGTGATGCTTGTTTTCACACCTGCCGAGCATGTATATGCGCAGGGACTTGGATTAAGTGTCAGCTCAAGCTCTATAGCTGTTGGAAAAACAGTTAAGGTGACTGTTTCCATGCCGTCTGGATATTTTGGTACTGTAGTTATCTCAAGCTCTGACGAGGGAGTACTGAGTAACGGAGGAGATGGTGTGGCCAATATTGGTGACGCCGCAGGATATCCCACATCGCAGTCATTTTCATTTACGGCGAAGGCTGCAGGAAGCTGCACTATAAAGGCATATTGTACAGTTGTAGGAGATGCAGAGGGCAACGATGCCGGAGGTACAATTACCGGTGCCAGCACGAAGGTGACGGTAACAAGTGCTTCATCAAACAATGATTCAAACAGCAACAAGGATAACAAGGACAATTCCGGCAGCAATACCGGCAATGACAACAATGCGAATAAAGATAATGAAAACAAAGAGGAAAAGAAATCCTCAAACGCATCTCTTGGTTCACTTGTTATCTCAGCAGGTACGCTTTCCCCTGAGTTTTCTGCTGCGACAAAGGATTACACAGCTACAGTAGATTACAGCTGTTCAAGCCTTGCGGTTACAGCAGATCCGGCTGATTCCAAGGCAAGTGTGACATCTGTCACAGGCAATGATTCACTTGAGGTTGGAGAGAATACGGTAAGCGTTGTTGTGACAGCAGAGGACGGCAGCACAAGCACATACAATATAGTTGTTACCAGAAGAACCGAGGATGATCCGGAGAATGCAGATAAGCAGGATAACTGGAAGAAGTTCGATATAAATGGCACAGAGTGGACTATGGTCAATGACATTCCGGAGGATGTTGTCCCTGAAGGCTTTGAGCACTCAAAGACAGTGATTGACGGTCTTGAATATAATACCCTTCATGGCACTTTTGGTGATATCACACTTGTGTATTTACAGTCGGAAAGCGGCAATGGGCTTTTTGTATATGATGCAGCACAGAATGCAGCATATGAGTTTGTTCGTATCAATTCAGAGTCGCATTTTATAGTGGTTTTACTGCCTAAGGTGGATGATGTGCCTGAGGGATATAATGAGGTATCACTCTCCATAGAGGGCAAGGGTGTGGCAACAGCCTACCAGACCAAAGCCGAAAAAACCGATGATCAGACAAAGGATTTTTACCTCGTATATGCCATAAATGACAATGGTGAGAGTGGCTGGTATACATATGATAGCGTAGATGGCACATATATGAGAACCGAGCTCAGTACACCTACAGTGGCACAGGAGGAAAACGATACAACAAAGAGCGAGCTTGTCCCGGGAATTGCCAATAAATATCTTGTTTTAGCTGCAATACTGGTTCTTATTATCGTTATCCTGTTACTGTTGCTTATTGTATCAGCTGTGAAAAACAGAAAGTATAAAGCTGCAGACGATTATTATGACGATGATGATGCAGAAGATATATCAAAAGATGCTTTTGAAGAAACAGCAGATGAAAATGTGGACGAGATAGCAGATAATCCGGCAGGCGAGGAAGCAGAAGACACTGCAGATGAAGCGGCAGAAGAGCCTACAGGTGAAATAGCAGAAGAAGCTGCAGAGGAGCCGAAAGGCGAGGTGTCGGAAGATACTGCAGATGAAGCTGCAGAAAAGCCGGCAGGTGAAATAGCAGAAGGAGCTGCAGAGGAACCGGAAGATACTGCAGATGAAACTACAGAAGAGCCGGAGATGGCTACGGATGAAAATGTGTCAAATGCTGCATATACCGGAAGAACCGTAGAAATTACATCCGATTTAAAGAAAGCTGCTGAGAATAAAAATTCTGCTTATAAATCAAAAGAGGCTTCAAATCAGGAGAATGCTGCAGATGATGATACCTTGAAGAATCAGGTTCAAATGGCACTTGATGGCTTTGTCAATGAGGGAAATAAGCCGTCTGAGACTATAGACAGCAGTGCAAGGGATGACAATGAAGATGACAGCGAAGATGATGATTTGCAGTTCATCGACTTAAATTAGTGGATATGACTGGAGGATATGACTTGAAACCATATACAAGTAAGGCTAAAAAAGCAATAGATTTGGCTGCACGTATATCAAAGAAAATGAATTACAGCTATGTTGGAACAGAGCACATACTGGCTGGCCTTATAAAAGAGGGCACCGGTGTGGCAGCTGAGGTTCTAACAGCCTGCAATGTGGAATATGATAAGCTTATTTCGATGATTGAAGACCTGATTTCACCGGGGGATAACATCGAAGTGATGGACAGGGATGGCTATTCACCAAGGACACAGAGAGTATTGGAGCGTGCATCGGAGGAAGCCGATAGATTTGAGTGCAATGAGATAGGTACAGAACATTTGCTGATGGCTATAGTACTGCAGGGAGACTGTGCAGCTGCAAGACTTTTAAACACCATGGGTGTTAACAGTCAGAAGATGTTTATAGATATTCTTGGTGCGATGGGTGAGGATCCGTCTGCATACAGGGATCTGATGAAAAGCTACAGTACATCATACAATTCTGCGACTCCTGTATTAGATCAGTATTCCAGAGATTTGACAGATATGGCAGAGGCAGGGCTTCTTGACCCTGTTATAGGCAGAAAAAAGGAGATGGAGCGCGTTATCCAGATACTTTGCCGCCGTGGCAAAAACAATCCATGTCTGATTGGAGAGCCGGGAGTGGGCAAGACCGCTATAGTAGAAGGACTTGCACAGGATATAGTCAGTGGCAATGTTCCGGATATTCTTTTGGGAAAGAGACTGGTTTCTCTAGATATGTCCGGGCTTGTAGCCAAATCAAAGTATCGTGGTGAGTTTGAGGAGCGAATCAAGAAGGTGATAAGCGAGGTTTCAAATGCCAAAAATGTACTGCTTTTCATTGATGAGCTTCACACTATAATAGGTGCAGGAGGAGCAGAAGGCTCGTTAGATGCATCTAACATATTAAAGCCTGCGCTTGCCAGAGGCGAGGTACAGGTAATCGGCGCCACAACCATAGAAGAGTACCGCAAATACGTGGAAAAAGATGCTGCGCTTGAGCGCCGTTTCCAGCCGGTGATGGTTGAGGAGCCTGGTGTGGATGAGACAATAGAGATACTCACAGGATTAAAGGGACTCTATGAAAAGCATCATGGTGTCATCATCACAGATGAGGGTGTGAAAGCAGCAGTAAACCTTTCTGCACGATATATAAACGACAGATTTTTACCTGATAAGGCGATAGACCTGATGGATGAAGCGGCAGCCAGGATAAGGCTTAAGAATCTGACATCATCTGACGAGCTGCTTGCTCTGAAAAAAGAGATAACAGATATGCAGAACCGGGTGGAAGATGCTTTGTCGAAAGGAGATCTCGCAGCTGCCGGCGCGCTTATGTCAGAAAAGGAAGTGCTCGAAAATAAGCAGCAGAAGCTTATCAGAAAGAATCACCGCACAGGAAGCAAAAACCAGCCTGTAGTCGGCGAAAATGAGATAGCGGATGTAGTATCGGGATGGACCAAAATACCTGTAAATAAGCTTACAGAGTCAGAGGCAGGACGACTTGCAAAGCTTGAACAGATACTTCACAAGCGTGTAATAGGACAACAGGAGGCTGTTTCTGCCGTTGCAAAGGCAGTCAGACGAGGCCGCGTTGGTTTAAAGGATCCTAAGAAGCCGATTGGCTCATTCCTGTTTTTGGGACCGACAGGAGTAGGTAAGACGGAGGTGTCAAAGGCGCTTGCTGAGGCTGTCTTTGGCAAGGAAGATGCCATGATACGTGTTGACATGTCAGAGTACATGGAAAAGCATAGTGTTTCAAAGATGATTGGTTCACCACCGGGATATGTGGGCCATGAGGAGGGCGGACAGCTCTCAGAGAAGGTCAGACGCAATCCTTTTTCTGTTATACTGTTTGATGAGATAGAAAAAGCACATCCTGATGTGTTCAATATACTTTTACAGGTGCTTGATGATGGTAGAATCACTGATTCACAGGGGCGCACGGTTGATTTCAAGAATACAATAATCATCATGACATCAAATGCAGGAGCTTCTTCTATTATAGAACCAAAGCGCCTTGGCTTTGGCGCTGGTGAGGATGAAAAGCAGGATCACGAGCGTATGAAGAACAGTGTCATGGAGGAGGTCCGCCGTATATTCAAGCCTGAGTTTTTGAACCGAATCGACGAGACTATTGTATTTAGAGCTCTCAACAAGGATGACATGAAGCATATAGTGACACTTCTTGTAAAGGAACTTAAGAAACGCTGTAAAGAACAGCTTGATATAGAGCTCACAGTGCGCGACAGTGCAAAATCCTTTATCGTGGACAAAGCCTATGACAGAAAATATGGCGCAAGACCTCTTAAACGAAAACTTCAGGAGGAGATTGAAGACCGCATGTCAGAGGATATTATTACCGGCAAAATCAAGCGAGGTGATAAGGTAATAATTTCTACGAAAAACAAACAAATTTCATTGACTGTTGAGTAGCATTAGATTTATAATTAATATATCAAATATAGCTACGGGAGGATAAAAATGGCTGTAATAAGTGAATTGATTCGTACTGAGGAAAACGGAAAGCTCAGCTTCGGAGATTATACATTGGCTGCAAAGGCAAAGCTTGATAATTTTGAGAAGGATGGAGATATCTACAAGGTAAAGACCTTCAAAGAGATTACAAAGCTCGAAAGAAACGGACTCTTTGTATACGAGTCTGTTCCTGGAACAGCGGTTATGGATTTCGAGGAGACTGCTGATACAGTGACATTTACTGTGGAGGGACCTGAGGATGCTCAGATTACTCTTGGCCTTGAAGAGGAGACAGAGTACGAAATTGATATAGCTGGAGCTGTTGCAGGTACTATGAAGACAAATCTCGGCGGCAAGCTCAGCTTAAGCGTAGAGCTTGAGGGTGTTGATTCAGTCGATATCAAAGTATCAAGAAAATAGAGCATATTTTTAGCCCGGTGAAAGCCGGGCTTTTTGTATTTTATAAAGGAGAACAATATGGCAAAAGGAAAGACCTCTGTATTTTTCTGCCAGGAATGTGGTTATGAATCGGCAAAATGGATGGGACAGTGCCCGGCCTGTAAGGAATGGAATACATTTGTAGAGGAAACCATAGATAAAAAGTCGATAAGCTCATCGGGAAAAGTGAAAAAAGAATCAAAGGAGGCACAGGTTCTGCCTCTTTCGGCAGTAAAAAGCGAGAAAGAGGAGCGTATAGTGACAGGAATAGCCGAGTTTGACAGAGTGCTCGGTGGAGGAATAGTGAGGGGCTCACTTGTGCTTGTGGGAGGAGATCCGGGTATAGGAAAATCTACGCTTCTGCTTCAGGTATGCAGGGAGCTTTCGCAAAAAAAGGTGCCATTACTTTATGTGTCAGGTGAGGAATCCCTGCATCAGATAAAGATGCGTGCCGACAGACTTGGCGATTTTACGGATTCGCTGGAGCTTTTATGTGAGACAAGTCTTGATATAGCAAAGGACGTGATTCAACGAAAAAAACCGGAGGTTGTTGTGATAGATTCCATTCAGACCATGTATAACGAAGAGATATCATCTGCACCGGGCAGTGTCTCACAGGTCAGGGAGACAACCGGAGTGCTTATGCAGCTTGCAAAGACTCTGGGTATTTCTGTTTTTATAGTAGGACATGTGACAAAGGATGGTGCGGTTGCAGGACCGAGGACGTTAGAGCATATGGTTGACACTGTGCTTTATTTTGAGGGTGACAGGTATGAGTCGTACAGGATACTTAGAGGCGTTAAGAACAGATTTGGTTCGACCAATGAGATAGGCGTATTTGAAATGAAGGCGGAGGGACTGGTTGAGGTAGAAAATCCGTCTGAGTATATGCTTAGCGGTAAGCCCGAGGGAGCATCAGGATCAATTGTCACATGTTCCATAGAGGGAAGCCGACCGATACTTCTCGAGATACAGGCTCTTGTCTGTCACAGTTTTTTTAATAATCCAAGGCGTACAGCAAATGGTACAGATTATAATAAAGTAAACCTGCTAATGGCGGTCCTTGAAAAAAGAGCCAACCTGTCGCTGTCAGACTGTGACGCTTATGTGAATATAGCAGGCGGTATAAGGATGAACGAACCGGCGATAGACCTTGGGATAGTGCTTGCAATCGCATCAAGCAAAAAGGATATTATAGTGCGTGAGGATACCATATGCTTTGGAGAGGTGGGCTTAAGCGGAGAGGTACGCGGAGTTACCATGTCCGAGCAGCGTGTGGCTGAGGCAAAGAAGCTTGGCTTTAAAAAGTGTATTGTTCCCAAAGTGTGTCTTGCAGGAGTGTCGCATATTAGTGGAATTGAGATTGTCGGTGTGGCAAATATCAAGGAAGCGATAGAGGCTGTCAGATAGTAATTGCGAGAATTGTATATAATAAACAGACAATTTAGAAAATTTATGTTTTTTAAGATAGTTTTACTACTTTAATTAATTGCAGTAAATCCGTTGACATATGTGTGCCGGGATGATATTATATCAAAGCTGACTCGCGGGACACATTGAGTTGTAGAGCTTGTGAGTTACATTTTACAGACATGACTTTGTAATATTGCTTTGAAATAAGCTGATTAAATAAGTTATGAAAAAAGTTCTTGACAAATGAAAAACATTTTGATAGAATAAATAAGCTGTCGCAAGACAGAAAACTTAAAACAGAGTTCAAAAAAATAAAAAAGTGCTTGACAAACGAACAGCGATTTGATAAAATAATCAAGCTGTCGCAAGAGAGCAAAACAAAGAACATTGATAACTGAACAGTGAGAAACCTTGAAAGATTTTGAGAATCAATCAGAACGCTTCAATGAAAATTGAAGACCTTTAAAACAGTAAATTCAGAATTATCTGAATGAACGAATTAGCCAAGTTTAACTTGACTGAGATCAACTTTTAACATGAGAGTTTGATCC